>JACCDX010456476.1_pt1 | contig 10734 bp, 16 predicted proteins | sample 7449681 | NCBI WGS metagenome assembly JACCDX01 (sample SAMN15323450, study PRJNA562643) | freshwater metagenome | isolation source: river surface water | place: USA:Blue River Watershed | collected 2017-08-18
GATATTATGGTTGAGGCAAAGGCAAAAGAATTAGCAATACTACCTTTTATTAAATGATGAATTATATAGCCATATTAACTTTTCAAATAATGTTTAATATCTTTAAGGTATTAGAAATTAAATTTACTTATGAAAATCAATTGACACGATTGATGCTTAATTCGGTATGGATTAATTTAGTATCACTTGCTTCAGTTTACTTTTCATTGGATAGTTTATTGAAAGGAGATATGTGGGTACTGCCTTTTTACATTGGTGGTAGTGTATTGGGTAAATGGATAGCTATGACTCAAATGGATAATTTAGAATCGAAATTATTTTTCTTTTTCAAAACTAAAACTGAAAAAAATGGCAAAGGCAAAACTAGAATATGATTTAAATGATGCCGATGATTCTATGGCACATAAGAGAGCCGTTAAATCATTGGATATGGCATTAGCATTGTGGGATATAACTCACAATACCAAAAAGAGTTTAGAGTGGCGTATGGAAGGTAAAGAGATAGACAAGTATGAAGCATTGGATATGGTATATGAAAAGATATATGAAATATTGGATGAACACAATATAAAACTGGATGATTTAATAATTTAATATGAATAATTTAGATAAACAATATAAAGAATTATTAGAAACTATTATCAACTATGGTGTTGAGAAAAAAGATAGAACCGGAACAGGTACTAAATCTATTTTTGGATATACTATTAGACATAATATGAAAGACGGATTTCCAGCTCTTACTACAAAAAAATTAGCATGGAAGCAAGTTGTATCGGAACTACTTTGGTTCTTAACAGGTCAAACTAATATTGCTTTTCTACATAAATACAACAATCATATTTGGGACGGTGATTATGTTAAGAGTGGTAGAGATGATGGTGAGTTAGGACCTATTTATGGGCATCAATGGAGAAATTGGGGTGGATGGAAAGAAGTTAAATTTGGTGATGAAAAAGATGAAAATGGTTATTTAAAACCAACTTATATAAAACATAGTGGTATAGACCAAATAGATGATTTGGTAAAAAATATAAAAGAAAATTCTGATAGTAGAAGATTGATGGTATCGGCCTGGAATGTAAGTGATTTAGATAAGATGGTTCTTCCACCTTGTCATTATGGATTTCAAATTTATACAAGACCAACAACAAGAGATGAAAAGATTGTTAATCCAGGAAAATATAGAGCAATCTCTTTAATGTGGAATCAACGTTCAGTAGATACATTCTTAGGATTACCATTTAACATTGCTTCATATGGTTTATTACTTCATATATTAGCAAATGAGTGTGATATGGTTGCTGATGAATTAATTGGAAATTTAGGAGATGTACACCTATATTCAAACCACATTGAACAGGCTAAAGAACAATTGAGTAGAACTCCTTATGATTTACCAACACTAAAAACCGAAGTGAAAATAGATGGTATTTGTTGTGCTACTCCTGATGATTTTATATTAGAAGGATACCAACATCATCCAACAATTAAAGCACCTTTAAGTAATTAATGGAACATAAAATATACGATATATTTCCAACTCCTGTTATTAAATTTATATTTGATAGAGAATTTAATCAAACGGAATTAGATTTTATTACTAATTCTGAAAACAATTCACATAGAAACTATGGAAACAAATCGAGTAAAGATACATACATTCTAAAAAATAAAGAATTGATAGATATTAATAATTTTTGTCAAAAAGCATTAGAAACTTATTTTTCAAAAATATTAAATCCTGTTAATAATGTTGAAATTTATATAACTCAAAGTTGGTTAAATTGGACATACAAAAATGAATATCATCACACACATTCACATCCGAATAGTATAATTAGTGGAGTACTTTATATTTTCGCTGATAAAAATTTTGATAACATTACTTTTGGTAGGTCAAATTATAAAACAATTGAAATTTATCCAAAAGTATTAAATGATTATAATACGGATGAAGTTGATTTTAAAGTGGGTGATGGTGAATTACTTTTGTTTCCTTCAAATTTACAACACAGAGTTAATGTAACTAAAAATGATAAAGTGAGAATAAGTTTAGCATTTAATTCTTTTGTAAAAGGTGAAATGGGGCATATTAGAGGTTTAAATTATTTACAACTATGATTTTTGATATAAAAATACAAAACCCAAAAAGGGTAGAAAAGAAATGGGGATATGAACTTTGGATTCATAATGATACTGATTATTGTGGTAAATTATTAGTATTCAATAATAGTGGTGATAAGTTCTCAATGCACTATCATATGATTAAAGATGAAACTTGGTATGTACAAGATGGAGCATTTCAATTTGATTGGATTGATACTGAAAATGGTGAGAGGTGTTATACACAAATTCAAAAAGGTGATGTGATTGAAATTAAAAAAGGATTACCACATCAACTTACTGCACTTACTGATGGAGCTACAATATTTGAAGTTAGTACTCAGCATTTTGACGAAGATAGTTACCGAATATACCGAAACCAACCAAGCGATTTAGAATAATGACTAAGATAACAAAACACCTACGAAGTGTAGAAGAAATAAAAAAAGAATTGGAACAATATCCAGAAAATATAAAATACTATATGGGTTATATGGGATATGAATCTCAACATGAAGGCTCAATAGATTATGTAGAGGAAAAAATTAAAGAATATAAAAATAAACAAAATGAAAGTACAAAAAATTGAACATTCACCAATTACGGCAGATGATGTAAAAAGTTATAAAGAAGCTATATCCAAATTAGAAGGATTTGTTTTTAATGGCGCTGATGTTAATATTCATAAAAGAATTATTACAATTCGTTTAGGCAATGTAGAAGATGAATTAACTTTGGTTAATCCAACACCAATTTCAAAATCCGATTCACCTGTTGTTTATTTTGAAAAAGATACATACAAAGAGAATAAAGTAAGAAAAACAATAAGATACCCTTGGTTCGTACTAAATACGGATAATTTGGGTAAAGTTGAATTTAAAGCAACTAATGATAAAATGGATTGGAAAAATGCAGATGATTTCTTTGGAGATTCTGGATTATTAGAAGCCGTTTTAATACAAAGAGCATTAGATGCAATCGATGGTATAGATATTACACATCCATCTCGTCAATATTCGGAAACTATTACAAAAGATAAACAACCGGGTAGAAATGAAAGAGTAATGTTGCAAGGTCCAAATGGTGAAATGGAATTTGTGAAAAACAAAAAGGTTGATTCTTACCTACAAAAAGGGTGGAACTTAATTTAATTCTAAACAAATGGCAAAATTTATATTTATCATAGATGAAGAAGATAACAGAGAAGCTTCTAAAATAGAATTTGAAGTACCAAACGATATGGATGTTTGGGAATACAAAAGAATGTGTATGAGAATGGCAGGTGCGATGGGATACACATCATTATCAGTACGAAAAGCTTTTGGTATAGAATATAAAAAAGATTTAGATTTAGAATTATCGGAAATATTTGAAAATGCCTATACCGGCTCATTGGTATAACAATATGGAAATTATAGAATTAAAAGAATTGGTAATGAAGCAACAAGAACAAATTCTTACCTTACAAATATTAGTTCAAACACTTGTAGATGAATTAGTAGAAACAGAAGTTGTTCAGGATGAAACTTTAGATATACGTTTAAAAGATAGAATCAAAAGTATCAAAACACAAATGACACAAATGAGAAAAGAAGCCGGTGTAGATAACCTATTTTCTTTTGGACCAATAGGTGAAGCTTAAATTTGGTAGTTTCAAAAAAATGTTGTATATTTGTATAATAACTAAAAATTTATGGATTATTTAATTGGATTTTTACTAATAATATTATTACCAGCTTCAATAATATTAAACATCCTTCTATTAATTAGAGGTATAAATTTTGTCAAACAAAATGAAAAACTAATTGATACAATTAGAGATTATGAAGATAGACAAATTAGTACACAGATTAAAATAGAATCTATGTTTCAAAAAATGAAAGAAATTGATATTAGGGGTTCATTCGAATCTGATGATGAAGTGGGAGCTGTGTTTTCTGAATTAAAGGAAACGATAGAAACTTATAAAAATGAAATCTAAACATGCCTAGAAAAAAGAAAAGTAAACAATATTTTACATTAGATACCGAAGAAGCAATTATCGAGTATAATAAAACTAAAGACCAAAAAAATAGGAATAAATTATACGAAGAAAGAATCAAATACCCTTTTGAAAAATTAGCGGAAAATATTCTTAATACTTTTAAATTTTCTTATTTTGACGTTAGTAAAGAAGATGTACAAATGGAAGTAGTATCTACTCTCATTGAAAAAATACATATGTTTCAGGAAGGTAAAGGTAAAGCCTTTTCATATTTCAGTATAGTTGCTAAAAATCATTTAATTCTTAAAAATAACGGTAATTACAAAAGATTCAAAAAAACATCTTTGTTATCCGAAATGCCTGAAAGTTGGAATCCAGAAGATGACTTTAGAGAAGTAGAACAGGGTAATGAATTTATGGAGTTTAAAGAATTAATGCTTAAATATTGGGACCAGAATCTTACCAAAGTGTTTACAAAGAAAAGAGATATACAAATTGCAGATGCAGTATTAGAACTATTCAGAAGGTCACAACACATAGAAAACTTTAATAAGAAACACTTATATCTTCTTATTAGAGAAATGACAGATTGTAAGACTCACTACATTACAAAAGTGGTAAACGAAATGAAGAAACATCAGGTAAAAATGTTGAATGATTATTTAGACCACGGAATGATTACATCCCCAAATAACGATTTTTGGGAAGAAGAATATTTATAATCTATAAAGGATTATATTATGACAGATTTAGCTTCAATGTTATTACACAGCAGAACACAGGCGCATGTGTTCCATTTAAGAGTATCTCCAAACGGATTAGCTCCACATCTTGCTTTAGAAGCATACTACGATGGTATCGTAGGGTTGATAGATGGGTTGGTAGAGGGTTATCAAGGTATGAAGGGATTGATTGAATTCAAAGCAGTAAAGGGAATTGATAATGATGCATCCATTGAAAACATCATAGCTTACTTTGAAGACCTATTAAAATTTGTACAAACAAATAGAAAAACCGAAGAATTATCAGCTAGTTGGATTCAGAATGAAGTTGATAATGTTGAGAAATTAATATATTCCACTCTCTATAAATTAAGAAATCTATAAGATTTAATACTAGAATTAATACTATTTTAAGAGTATCCAATATTTATGTTTGGATACTCTTTTTATTTGTATCCAATTAGTTTCTGCAATAGTTTTACAAAATTTCGTTGTGATAAGTGTTCCGTAACTTGTTATACTAATATAATAAGCAGGAAAAAATCATGCAATACATTAAATCAGCTGTTTTGAACTTTAAGGAGTTATTGTTCAAAATGTTTTTATTGGGTGTTGGTCTTTTTATAGGATTAGCACTTGTATTCCAATTATTCTTTGTGTTTCTACAAATTAGTGGTAGAGAGCAGTGGGCTACCGAAATCGCTAATGAAATTACTTGGAGAATTGATGGAACATTCAAAAATAACCCAGAAAATATTTGGTATGAGGAATCAGACCACATTTGGGTTGAAGGTGTTGAAAATCAGGTTAAGATTGGTAAATTAGCCGGAAATCGTAATTTGGCATTCGGTGTAAAAAATATCTTAGAAGAATACCTTCAGGAAAAAGGATATGATTTAGCACCAGATGCACCATACAAATTAAAGGTTAATATCGTTTATTTGGATGTATTAACTACAAAAACAAATATTTCAGTTTTTCATAAAGGAGAAGAAGAAGTGGTTGTAAGATTACAAGGTATTCTTTATAAAGATGGAAAGAAGGAGAAGGAAGTAGTGGTAGAAGAAGGTTCATCTGAAATATCAATGTCTACGTTAATTGTTGACCAGGGTGGTAAATTCAATCAAACTTCCCTAAGTAACGCCCTTAAAAAAGCATCGGATAGTCTAATTAAAAAACTATTCGGTAAAAACGCAAAGTAAGATGAAAAAACTAATAACATTTTTAGGGGTATTGATTATATCCCTATTTGCATTTAAAGCAGACGCACAAATAGTTGTAAACCAATCTATTTCGGCAGGACCATATAAAGTAGGTGATACAATCACTATAACTTATACGGTAAACAAAGGAGCTACATCACCTCGTTATTTTTGGTTGAGATATCAATTTAATAATAAGGCTTTAACGTATGTATCAACTACATTTACACAAGGTTCTCAATCACAAACATATTATACTGGTTGGACTAACTATAAATTTACACCAAAACAAAATGTAAGTGATACATCACTTTATGGACAATATCAGGCTACACCTTGGGGATATGCTGTAAATGCGGATTGGAACGTTGGGCAGTTGGCAATTCAAAGAGCTGACCAATCTATCAATGGTGTAATAGCAACTCAAAGATATATTCTTAAAGACCAAAATGTGTATGAAAACTTCCATGATTTGGATTTATCATATGCATTAGATAGCGCAACAGGTAACAACATTCCATTTGTAAGAACAACATCAGGTCCTTTATCAATTACCGGTGTGAGTGGTAATACATCTTTCTTTAAAGTAAGAGTACTATTCCCATCTGGATATAATATTGCTGACCACAATGTTCAATTAATGAGATTAAAAACAGATGGTACTGGTGATATTGATTGGTCACAACAACCACTTCAACAAAAAGCATTGGATGGTAGTGGTGAGGCCATATTCACAACAGGTGTTAAAGTTGGTGATTCATTAGGTGTATTTGTATCACCTGCTTCACAAAAGACTTGGATGAATAATGTGATAACTGTATCGGATGCATACAAATCATTCTTAGGTGTTTCGCAGACTGATATTAGTGGTGCATCAAATTACTTCACAAGACCAAACTTGGAAAGAAAAATTGGTAACATTACTAAAAATGATATGACATTTACTGAAGCGGATTCTTATTACGCATTTGCTTATGTAATGGGACAAGATGTATCGGCTAACGCATTTGTACCAACATCAACTGCAACTTCTTGGAGATGGAATAGTGGATTGTTAAATCAAAGTTGGTTAGACGGTACTTCAAAGTATAGAGTATATGTTACTCAACCTGCACAAACTGTGGATGCAGTATTTGCATGGGGTGGTGACTTAGATTGGTCACATTCATCTCATCCTGATACGGTAGCTGCAAGAATAGCAAGTGGTATTTTCACAAACGCAGTAAATCCTGGTACATCGGATATTGCTACTATAAAGAGTATGTCAACAATGGCAATGACTTCATATCAATCAAATTCATACGAAGCTGCTAAATTAGAGCAAGCATCTTTAAGTGTAGTATCTACATTAGAAGGTGGTAAAGTTGTTTTAAGTACTAGATTAACCAAAGAAGGTTTAGCAGGATTGCAAGTTATTATGAATTATGATTCAACAAAATTAACATTGGATAACGTAATATTTGATGCTGGTTCTACAATCACCAATTTCTCAACGCATGATAATGGTAGATTGACATTTGGTTCTATTGACCAAATAAAAGTTTCTAGAATCAAAACTGGTATTCCATATAAATTAATCTTCACACCAAAAGTTCCATTAAGCAATACTGCCGGTTTATTCTTCTTTGTACTAGCAGATGCTGTTGATGCGACTGGTAAGAAGATAGAACTTGTAGTAGACTAATGAGAAACTTATTAATATTTTTATTTTTATTTATTTCAACTTTAGGGTTTGGTCAGCAGTTAAATGCACCAGACCCTAAAGAGTTTACTGTCAACACATCCGGACAAGATGCAAGTGGATTTAGTTTAAGTGGATTTAATTCTACTTCAACTTTATTATGTGCTATTGGCTTACCTGTTGCACCAAATGGAACAACATTTTATATGACAACCACAACAGGTTTAACACCTGCAAGTGGATATACGATGAGTGGTAATAAAACTCGTTTGGCGTTTACAGGTACAATGGCTAATATAAACAACGCTTTAGCAACCTTAAAAATAAACACAACGGCAACCGCTGGTAATATCCAAATATCAGTATCGGCAACTATAAATCCAACAGGATATTTTTATAATCCAACAAACGGACATTTTTATAGACCAATATCAACCGGAGCAAATTTTACTAATGCAATAACTCTTTCATCACAACAAACATTTAAAGGACAGACAGGATACCTTGTTACAATTACTTCTGCGGATGAAGATGCTTTTATTTTTAACAATGTTCCTCAATCAAATATATGGTTTGCAGCAGATGATAGAACAACTGAAGCTAGATGGGTAATTAGTAATGGTCCTGAAATAAATACACTTCTTCGTATTGGTAATGCAAGTGGAACAAATCAACAAGGAGTTTATAATAACTGGGCAGCTGGTGAACCAAATGATTGGGGTGGAAACGAAGATGCGGCAGTAACTAAATGGGGTGGTGGTAATCAATGGAACGATTTATCAACTGCAAACGTAAATCCATATGTAGTTGAATTTGGAACTTGGACAAATCCAGATGACCAAACATTTACGGAATTCTATAATAATAGTGTAATACACTCTAACGGTGTAAATACAAGTTTAAGAGCAAATTTTAGTTTTAATTTTGGTGGTAACATTGATGAAACTAAATTCTTAGGAGCATTATTCAAAAGAAATGATACAAATTCACAATGGACCGGTAATACTTTTAAATCATTAAATGGATTAGGTAGAGTAACTCTTTCTGAACAATTAGATACGGTAAAAATTTATTCATCTGGAATATCAATAGCTACCGCAAATGATATGACTGCATATAGTGAAACGGATATAGGTAAGATATACAAAATGACCATAACAGGCAACACAGGTGGTACAATTTGGGGAACAAACATATACACTAACGATTCATATATTCCAAAAGCAGCGGTGCACGCCGGAGTGATAACTGCCGGACAAACAAAAGATGTTTACATTAAAATAGTTGAGGGATTAAATGATTATCCAGCATCAACGCAAAATGGTGTAACATCCGATGCATGGGGAGCATGGGGGTTGAGTTATCAATTTGTAAACGAACCATCATCTTATAAAGCAAACACTTCGGGTGGACAAGTAGAATGGTGTGTTATATATGATTACGATGCATCTAATCAAAGATATAGAATAGGAATAGATAAAAGAGAATTTATAGGTACAAATGTATCATCAGCAGCGGTGAGTAGATTAAAACTATTTGATTTATGGGATGGGGCTGTAACATTCAAATCAGATGATGGAACTTGGGCAGAATATTGGATTTATACTCCAACACAATTTAATTATGCTGGTTCATCTTTTGCATCTTTTTTAAGACAAGGTAATGGATTTTATGGTGTAAGTTCAGAATTTACATTTGCACAATTAGGTAATTATAAACAACATAAATTTCAATTCCAAAATTATGATTCGGTACAACTTAAAACACTTTACAATAGTATAGTGACGGTATCTGATGTTTATATGGCATTTAAAGAACAAGCAAACAATGGTATATTTGGAAATCAAAGTGGTAATGAATTTGCATATGGTATTCAATATAAAAACGCCGATGTAAATGATGATGGGATATTCAATGAAGCAGATTGTTTTGCTTTATTACAAAATCTAACAGGTGCTAAAAATTTAGTTAGTAGTTATACCTTAGATAACACTATAAAAATTGTATTAGATTCAACATACGCTTTAATAGGTAAATCTAATTGGCAACAATTCCCATCTTTTAATGGTAAAGATTATGGGTTTAGTTTATTGGATAATAAAATAAATTATAATTACAATTTAGCGGTAACTTGGAAAGGTGATGTAAATCTATCACATTCAGCAACTCCACCTTCAAATGGTATAACAACAATGTCAGCAAACTTTGGTGAAAGAAGTATGAGTGTAAATGGTGAGCCAACCGCATATATTATCTCACAAATAGTTGGGGATAGTTTAATTGCAACTATTAAATTCAATCCAAATATAAATTCTATTGTTGGTACTCAATTCCAAATAAATTATGATAACTCTTTAATTACGTTATCTTCAACAAAATACAAAACAAAGGGCTCACCTATAAACTTCTCAAACGATAGAGGGGCATTTATTAATTTAGGTTCTCTTAATACTGGTGGTGAATTATTAGATGGTACTACCGAATATCAACTTACGTTCAAATTAAAACAACAATTAGATAACTCTTTAGGTTTGGTTTCTATTGCTGGAAACGAAGCGGTAAATGTAGCTGGAAAATCTATTAAAATAAGAATACAATAATGAGATACCTTTTAACAATATTATTTTTAATTTCAATTTGGGGATGTAGAAAATTAGATGTAGTTCCAACCCCACCACCGGCCCCATCCGATATATTTTCTGTTAAAGAAACATCTATCGGAAATGGTGAACAAATCAAGTTTAATCTAAAGACCGAAGGAGTTTATACACTTACTCTTTTTGATTCAGTAGGTCAGCAAGTAGTTACTAGAGAAAGAATAATTGGTAAAATTGGGGAAAATTCCTTAAAGTTGTACACAAAATCGTTACCTGTTAGATATTTATATTTATCTTTGGAAGATGAGAATAGTATCCAAATAGGTAAAACGTTACTGATAATAAATTAAAATAGAATTAAAATGAAAAAAGTATTATTAGTATTATTTGGAGTAATCATCTTGGTTGGATGTAGAAAATCTCCAATTGATATAATTGAACC
>JACCDX011777650.1_pt1 | contig 10734 bp, 12 predicted proteins | sample 7449681 | NCBI WGS metagenome assembly JACCDX01 (sample SAMN15323450, study PRJNA562643) | freshwater metagenome | isolation source: river surface water | place: USA:Blue River Watershed | collected 2017-08-18
ATTGATGAAGTCAAAACAGGATTTCGTGTCGCAAAGGGTGGTGCGCAGCAGCTCTATGGCATTCATGCCGACCTGACCACGTATGCGAAAGCGATGGGCAATGGCTATCCGGTGGCCGCCTTTGGTGGTCGCGCCGAGGTGATGAATGTGGTCGGTTCGAACAAGGGCGGGGTGGTTCATGGCGGTACCTACACCGCGAATCTGGTGGCGCTCTCAGCCGCGCATGCGACACTGAAAATTCTGGATCAGACCGATGCACTGGAGACCACCAGCCGGGTGGGCAGCAAAATTCGCGAGCTGCTGGGACGAGTGTTTACCGCCGCCGGTGTCGAGCATGCATTTGCCGGACCACCGGCGATGTTGGGCATTCATTTCACGTCGTACGTGCCACAGAGTTACCGTGACTGGCGAGTGACCAATAGCGATCTCTACCGCTATTTTGCCTGGAAGCTGATTGATTACGGTGTGATGCTCGAGCCGGATTCACGTGAGCCCTGGTTTCTCTGTGAAGCGCATGCCGATGTGGATCTCGGCTGGCTGGAAGAGGTCGCGACTCGTGCTATGCGTGAGGCTTGCGAGCAGTCAGTTCGGCAGAAGCGCTGAATTGAGTGAAACCTCAGGCGGACACATCCACCAGTACCCCAAAATCATCGCGTGTGGAGTGTCGCGGTGTGATCGTCGGCATCGCAGACACTGGCGTTGAAAATATTGTCTGGCTCTGGCCGTAAATTTCCACAATCACGCGCTGTGCTCCCGACAGATTACCGCTGGCCAGGGCATGGCCCACACGCTGGAAATAGCTTTCGGCAAGGGCAGGGTTGAACGCAACCATCGCCTCATAGCAGGCACGAGCTTCTTGCAGATCCCCTGACTGGAGCGCTGCGATCAATGCCTTGAGCTTTTGCTGATGCGGGCTACGACGGCTGCCGCCGGATCCGTCTTGTCCGGTCTGCCGCGAGCCCGGTGCATGAACTTCCCTGCCGAGTTCGATGCTCATGATATTGCCCCTTTATTAATCCGTTTTACTTTCCCTTTCTTTGCCTGTTATTCGGGTTATCGGCAGATAACGCGTTTTCTCCACCTTTCAGGCGGTTATGCTACGATCCCACAAGAAAGTAGCTTTCTTGCAAATAATTAATAAATACTTTATATTTCAATGACTTAAATCATTGGCATTATATTAGTAGTAATAAATGACGAATTTTCGACGAATTTTGGTGATTATTTGGCCTGCTTATTGCTTATAGGTAAGCAAAGCCGGGTGCAGTAATCCGCAGGATCGCGCCGGGAATGACTGGTCAAGGCAATAAAGGAGAGGAATATGAATCAGGCAATGTCGCAGTCGGGAAACTTTGTTTATCCCGAACCACGCAAGCCCGCGGTAAAAATCCGGCGCACAAACCATGGCGGTGTGCAGGATATCTGGCGCCGTCACGGCTGGGTGCCGCCCACCGAATGCCAGAAGGATTTCCGCTCGACGCTGAAAACCACTGCCCATCTGATACCGCAAATGTACTGAACGTCTCCCCCTGGTCTTCTCTTCCGAAGTCGCAGGGTTGGCCCGCTGATCTGGCGGGTTTTTTTTGGCTTGGGAAATGCTGAAAAAATCGACATTTTGTGGCCAGCCAGCGAAGCTGTGTGACCCGGAGCCCTGATAAATCAAGGGTTTGACGCCATTTTCCAAACTACAAAAATATGGGGTTTTGCTTAATCAGCACTTCCCCAGCGTTCGGTGCTGTCGTCCCCCGTTTCAAGCATCAAGCCATGCTAGACTAATTTGTATGGGAAAGATGACACCGACACTAATCGATCCATGCACTGCAAATGCTGCTCAGATATTTCTTGAACGTATAGCGGAGCGATTTACTGTGGATCATGCCATTCTCTATGGAAGCCGTGCCCGTCACACGCATCGACCGGATAGTGATGCGGATCTTGCCATCATCATGGCAGATCAGTGCGCCGACAGATCGGCGGCGGCGATCACCATGGCGGGGATTGCATTTGACGTCTTGCTGGATACCGGCATTTTGGTGCAGGCTTTGCCCCTGTCGCCCGACGAGCTTGCGCACCCGGAGCAATTCAGTAATCCGGCTTTGATTCACAATATTCGCCGCGAGGGTATCCGGCTTTGAGTTCAGCGCTTACCCCGGCTACATACCTCGACAAGGCTGAGCGGGCGCTGCAAGGCGCACGCTTGCTTAACGAAGCAGGAGAGATCGAGGGTGCATGCAACCGTGCCTATTACGCGATGTATGACGCCGCACATGCGGCGCTCTTGGCGGCGAACAAGGTGGACTACAAAATAACCAAAACGCACAGTGGGCTTATTGCTGCCTTTGGCCTGCACATCGTCGCGACCAACTTGATGTCGCGTGAACTGGGTCGTTCGCTCAATGAGGTCGAACAATTACGTTTGCTGGCAGACTATACCGGTGAAGAAATCACGCGGGAGCAAGCATCGTATGCAGTAAATAAAGCAGAAATTTTTGTCACTGCTGTCCGCAGGATGCTATCGCCCGAAGACTAAAATCCGAACACAATCAGAGAGCCGATTTTGGTTATAAAAGCACATGCGTCGCCAATATCATTTCAGAAAAAGCGAAAAAGGCCTGCTGGCTTGGGATGTTCATCGTCTCATCGAACTTGCTAAAGATATTTCACCGAACGCAGTCGCTTTGGCAGACATTGCCGAGCTGGACGAAGTATTCTGGTTCGATGATTTCGGGCCGAAACCGACCTGTCGCAATGTGATTAAACATATGCAACTGGTTGAAGCTGCCGATCTTGCCTATCCCATTATTCTGTCTTCAGATAGCAGGGTTATGGATGGGATGCATCGCATCGCGAAGGCTATGCTTGCAGGGCAATCGCACATTATGGCATTTCGTTTTGATAAAACCCCAGAGCCAGACTACACGGGGATAAGTCCAGACGAGCTTGACTATGATGAGGATTGATATGAAGGCAGCACTTTCTTGGTCATGCATGTCTTCAAGAGCGAGAGAAAAAATAGCTGAGTGATGGCGGAAGTGCCTTCTACCAATGCAGCAGAAAAATATTCTGGTGCAGATGAGACGTTCGACCCGCTGCCAACGATTCAATAAGTCGCTCGCCCACCACTTAGATCAAACACCGCGCCCGTGGTGAATGAGCATTCTTCCGTGCAGAGCCAGACCACCATCGCGGCAATTTCGTCCGGCGTGCCGAAACGGCCCAAGGGAATTTTGCTCAGCATGAAGGCAATGTGTTCGGGTGACATCTGATCGAAGATCGCTGTCTTCACCGCAGCAGGCGTGACACAGTTGACCCGTATGCCGGTATCGGCCAGCTCCTTGCCCAGTGACTTGGTCAGGCCAATCACGGCGGCCTTGCTGGTGCTGTAGGCGCTGGCATTTGGGTTGCCTTCTTTGCCGGCTACGGACGCGATATTCACGATGCGGCCGTAGTTTCGTTCGCGCATGCCGGGCACCAGTTCACGACAACACAGAAAAGTGCCGTTGATGTTCACGGCCATGACTTCCTCCCATGCATCCACCGGATACTCCCACAGCTTGACATTGGGACCGGTGATACCGGCAGAATTGACCAGAATATCGACTGGAGCGATGGCGTTTGTGGCGCGCGCGGCTTGTGCCACTGCTGCCGGCACAACCACATCGATCGTCACGCTGCTCACAAGTCGGCCTGCGTCGGACCCCTGAAGGTTTTTTACTGCTTCACTCAGCCCCTTGGCGTCACGATCCCACAATGTGACGCGTGCACCGGAAGCCAGCATGCGGCTGGCAATTGCAAAACCGAGACCGGTTGCACCACCCGTGATGACCGCATGGCGACCTTGAAGATCGAGCTGATTCATCAGGGCCTCAATACGTCGATTTTTCCCAGCCAGAGCGGCTTCTGCCGATAATCCGGTCCCAGCGAGTTGGCATCACGCTGCACCGCCTCGCTCACCACACTGAAACGGTCCGGTACCAGACTGCCGGTTTTTACCATCTCATGCAGCAGGTGGTAAGAGAACAGACGATGGCCGCGGCCACGGAGTGCATTGGCGAAATCCGAAGGGCCGCCCGCAGCGAGCACCGTCAGTCGCGTATCTTGCGGCGGTGAGACACCGTCGCGCGAGACCGGAATCACCGGTGCGACATCTTTGTAGATCAGCTTGTTGCCCTCGGAGCGACCTGAGAAGCAGGTGTCCAGCACCACCACGATTTGCTGCGCCTGACTGCGCAGCAGGGTTTGATAGAACTCGTTGAGTCTGAACGAGGGATCATCCAGACTGCCATCTGACGCGTCCTGAGGGATCAGCACCGTGTGCTTGCCATCGCGTGTGGGTGCGGCATGGCCCGAGTAATACACAATCAAGCGATCCTTGTTGGTCAGACGTCCCACCATCGCACGCAGGCGCGTCATCATGCGCACACCGGTTGCTTCATCATTGATCAGACTGACCATCCGGTCTGGGGTTACACCAAACTGCTTGCGCAGCAGCGCAGCAAAGGTGCTGGCCGAGCGGTCGGCAAATGTCACGCGCGGCAGTTCATCGTAGTCGGCAATGCCAATCACGACCGCGTAGGTGTTGCCAGTGGTGCGCGCTGCTGGAATTTTTGCTATGACGTCGGTCAGATCGTCTTTGAATTCGCCCTGATCCATAGTTTTGAGGCGGGTTTCCAGCTGACGAATTTCTTCGTTCAATCGTTCTTTTTCAGCGCTGACCTGCTGTCGTTGTCGGACGTCATCGCGCAATTCTTCCAGCCGCTCGCGCAGCTTGCGGCTTTCGAGGTCATCGGCCAGGACCAGTGATTGCGTCGATATCGTGCCGCCATCGATTTTTTTCAGAGGTCTCAGACTCGAGATTTGTCCCGCCTCCAGCTTGACTGTGTCCAGCGTCGTCAGTTCGACGTTGTCGATGAATTGCATGGCCAGCACCTGATCGCCGACCATCAGATGACCGGATACAGGTCGTATCGATTTATCGCTGACCGCCATTCGCAGGAAGGGCCGGGCACGGATCATCATTTGCTTGAGTCGACGGCCCTGATCGGCGTCGATATCATTTTGCGTGACCATCGTGAACGACACCGGTGCACGATCCGATTGCGTTGAGCCGGCGACGGTGACGATGAAGCGTTTCAGATCAGCGTCGTAAACGACGTTCTTGACTTCCGGTTCTCCGGCCAGTTCGGTCAGACTTTCACTGATCGATTGCAGCACGATGGGACGGGGCAATGTTTTTGGCAAACTGTCCTGAAACTCGCGCAACTTTCGATTGAGTTGTTCGATACGACGGTTATAAGCAGCCAGCTTCGCTTCTTCGCTGGCGCGCGTTGCGCGCACCCGCTCATTGAAGGCAGCAGTGGATTCGAATTCATCGCGCGTCAGCGTCACCTCGGGTGGTGGGCGGGAAGCCTCAACCTCGCGTCGCTCGCGTCGCAGTGACTCGGGCAGTTCGGCCATACGCTGCAGCTGCGTTTCACCGCGCTTTTGTGCCGCAGCGGCGATGTCTTTCCAGGCGACCGTACGCGGACGGCTGCTCTGTGTCTTGCGCCCGTGGGTGCCAACCAGGTCGCCATCGGCAACCCAGATCAGGTCGGTACTTTTGCGATACTCCGCCAGCAGCCGCCAGCTTTCCGGCGCCTTGAATTCCAGCGGCGTGCGCGCCAGTGGCCCGGAGACCGTCGCATTGACCGTGCAGCTGATGCAAGCGACAGACAGGGTTGGTTGGTTTCCTGACTCAGCATAGCGCTCAAAGAGTTCATTGCCGATATCAATCGACGCTACGCCCTGCGCGTCGAGCTGAACTTCACGACTGTATGGATTTTTCAGGCCGCTAATTTCAATGCGCGCACTTTTCAGCGGCACCATGACCCACTCGGAACGACCGGTGGCGACCGCGCGATCGCGATCCGGTTCCTCACTCAGTATCTGAGCGCCGGTTTCATGACCAAAGGTATCCTTCAAAAAATTTTTCGGTGCCAGCAGCGGATACAAGCCGATCGTGAATGTCGCCGCAAGCGTCGAACCCACGGGGTTCGCGCGTTTGCCGGTGACCTCTCGCCGCTGGACGATTGGCGCCTCGAATTCCGGCGCATTGATTTTTTCTTTCAGCGTCACCGTCAGCACGCCTCGCTGATCAAGGGTCGCAGATTCAAAACCCTGGGTTTTCGTGCTGGAGGAATTCGGATTCAGGTAACGCGTCTTGCCGGTGACTTTGCTCACCTGATTGGTGTAGTCACCACCGCAGGCCGTCAGTCCGACGACCGTCGCGAGTAGCAGAGCCAAAGAGCGACAAGTTCGCCACTGAAATGCATTTACTACGTTCATGATAAGGCCGACAGTTTCACTGGTTGATGGGGGCAGAAGAGCCCGGGCAGGCCCGAATGGAACGGCGGGCTGCAAGCCAGATAATGATTATAAGAAATCGCAAGGATACGCTGTATCGTCTGTTTCAGCGTGTAACGATTTCAGAGCCTAATGTTTGTTTTCAAATTGAAAATATTGGCGTGTGTGGTGACCATGAGCGCAGTTTTTTCTTTTGATTCGGATTTGTTTTAAAACTGACAGGCCAACTGTGCCCGGCACAGCTGCTATAGTCGGCGCCGACACTATTTTTTTATGGCAGCACAATGGATCAGTCCCGCGTCGATCACGCCCTCAATGAACTCAAGTCAGCCCGTGAACGTCTGGCAAATCTCGAGCAGGATCAGGCCGCGCTCGCCGATCGTCTCGCAGAGGCACGGCGCGCGCAGCGTCGTATCGGTTACTACCTCGTCGGTCTGGTTATTCTCTTCATCCTCGTAATGGCGGGGGCCTTTACGCTGATTCTGTAACGGCTGTCAGAGTCTTTCAGCAAGTTCAGCGCCACAAGCGTGAACTGCGCAACAAATGATCGCGGAAAATCTGCGCGATCGGCGACAGCTGCTTTCCCTTGTGATGCACGACATGCCATTGCGATTGCAGCGGGAATCCCCGCACATTGAGTTCGACCACACCGGTGCTTGCCTGACCTTTGAGCGCATGTTTCGAGATCACCGCAACACCGAGGCCGCCGGCGACGGCCTCCCTGATCGCCTCGTTACTACCCAGCTCAAGTTTCAGTTCCGGGTTGAATCCCAGCCGGCGAAAATGCGCGTCAGTCGCCATGCGGGTGCCCGAACCCGGTTCACGCAAAATGAAACGACTGTCTGCCAGATCGCTCAGATCGATCGGTTTGTCTGTCGTTGTGCGCTTTGATGCAGCCTTTTTGCCGGCGGCGATCACGACCAGCGGATTCGGCATGAACACCTGATCTTCGAGATCGAAATCCGTCGGCGGCATCGACATGATGTACAGGTCGTCGAGATTGTCAGCCAGCCGGCTGACTACGCCATCGCGGTTGAGTACTTCCAGTGAAATATCAATCGCCGGGTGGGTCGCGCAAAAACTACCCAGCAAGCGGGGTACAAAATATTTCGCGGTACTGACCACCGCCACTTTCAGCCGGCCCCGGGTCAGGCCACGCAGTCCATCGATTTTTTGCTCAAACGCTTCCCACTCAGCCGACATGGCCCGCGCGGTACGCGCCAGTTCTTTGCCGGCTTCCGTCAGATGAACGCGCTTGCCGATGACCTCATACAAAGGCATACCCACCGCATTCGCGGCCTCGCGCAGCTGCATGGATGCTGTCGGCTGGGTCACATGCGTTGCACGTGCGGCGGCGCTGATGCTGCCCGTATCGGCAAGTGCCAGTACCAGCCTGAGCTGGCGAAAGGTCATATTCATAGGTTTTTATCTATGATAAATAGTTTTAAAATCGATTTTACTCGATTATTAAAAATGCCTATCATTCGCCCCACTTTGGAGGATGTATGCAAAATCTGCTTGATCCCGCGATTCTTTTTTTTGTCTTTGGAGTGATCGCCGGATGGCTGCGCTCTGACCTGGAAATACCAGCGGCCACTGCGAAATTTCTGTCGTTGTATCTGTTGATGGCGCTGGGGCTCAAGGGTGGCTTCGCTTTGGCTGCCTCCGGGCTGAATCCCTCGGTGATGCTGAGCCTGTTTGCGGCGATGCTTATGGCCTTCATCGTGCCTGCGCTCGGTTATCTGTTTCTCAGAAACCGTGTCGCGCGTTTCGATGCGGCTGCGGTAGCGGCGTCGTATGGTTCAGTCAGCGCCGTGACGTTCGTGACGGCGATGCAGTACCTCGAATCTCAGCACATGTCACCGGGCGGGCACATGGCGGTGGCGATGGTGCTGATGGAGTCGCCCGCGATTCTGATGGCGGTGTTCCTGGCCAATATGATTCGTCAGGCTCAGGCGGGGCCCTCCGTGGTGGCCGGTCATGGCGGTGCAGCGGCTCTGATAGCGCCGGCGGGTGGCGGCATTTCTACACCCTCCATGGGCAAGGTGATTCATGAATCCTTCACCAGTGGCGCCCATTTGCTCTTACTCGCGTCGTTGCTGATCGGCTACCTGAGCGGGGAGGCGGGCAAAGTCATGATGCAGACGTTCTCCACCGATCTGTTCAAAGGCATGCTGGCCTTCTTCCTGCTCGATATGGGTCTGATGGTCGCTCGCAGCATGCGCGATGTGAAGGGAAAATCACCGATACTGGTCGCCTATGCGGCACTGGCACCGGTGGTTCATGCGGCGATCGCCTTACTGATCTCGGCCTTGCTGGGACTGCCCGTCGCTGATGCGGCGCTGATCATGGTGTTGTCGGCTAGCGCTTCCTACATCGTTGTGCCCGCCGTGTTGCGGTACGCCATTCCGGAAGCCAATCCCTCGCTGTATCTGGGCTTGTCGCTGGGCGTGACCTTCCCGATCAATATTCTGTTTGGTATACCGTTCTATACCGAGGCCGCGAAAACCGTGTTGGGTTAATTCGCCCTTCAAGATCCAACTTCCCGTTTTGACAAGGGGGTGTTCCGGGCTGCTCTGCAGGAATTGTCCAAAGCAGTTATCTTTGCGACACCGGCTGCCAGAAGCCGGGACACCATCCTTAAGAACAAACAGGGGAGTCATCCATGCCGGGAATATTCGGTCTGCGCGCAACGCTGCACACAAGATTGACGCGCCTCGTCGCGTGTACCGGATTGATGTTTGCCTGTGCGGCGCAGGCGACGATTACTGATGGCGATAATCCGCTCGAGCTGTTTGATTCGGCCCGCAACTTCACGGTCACCTCGAAAGTGACCTGGATTCCGGTCGATAATATTCAGGCCACCTGCAATCGTGAGGCCCGTGTACGCGGTTACGGCGAATTTGAGTATGAAATCAAGGCCTGCTCATTTTATGAAAACGATGTCTGCGTCGTATTCACGGAAAAAAAGCTGAACATGCACACCCTGGGACATGAAGTTCGTCACTGCTTCCAGGCGAACTGGCACGAGTAAAAAAACACGCGACCCGTCAGTGCGCCCGCAGGCGCTCTGAACGGGCAAGCGCTGTGGGCGATCAGTTCTCCTGATTGAGCCGTTTGACCCAGTCTTCGATGGCGTCCGCCACATTTTTTGATTCGCAGAACTCCGGTATCTTGTCGACCGCGGTCGTCAGCAGGGTGCGAATGAATTGCATATCTTTTTGTGAGTAGCAGGTGCCGATCTGCTCATTGGTCGCTTTCAGCATCGCGTCATGCTTGCGCTTGCCTTCCTTGGCCTGTGTCAGAAACTCAGCGGAACATTTTTTCTCGTACTTGGCGGCGACCAGGGAGCCCATGTAGGTCGTGATCAGCAGAGCACTGTCGTCATACGTCTGAAATTTGCACTGCGCGTAATTCGGGTTAGACGAATCGGGCGAGATTTCAAAAATATTTTGCGCGCTGGCCGCTTGCATCGTCATCAGGAGCGCCAGGCCGGAAATCAATCGCTTCATGGGTTCTGCCTCAGATAAGTTATTGTGTTTATGATTTGTTGATAACGCGGGATGCAAGTATTCATCCGCGCGGTGGAACTTTACCGCGAATAGCCCCGTCATGGGTAGGCGCACGCGCCATGTTCAGTCATCCGGATGACTGAAGCCCGCCAGCATCAGGCCGTACAGGTTGGCCTGACCGACCTGTCCGCCTTTGAGCAGCACCTCTTTGCCATGAATGAGCGCATCATCAGACACCAGACTGCAGACGTGCGCATTTTGTAAGAAGTGACTCGCTTTGATCTCCAGCGCCCGGGCGCCAATGTCGCGCATTGTAAAACTCGATGAGTCACCCCCGGACACTACCAGCCTTTGCAGTCCTGCCTGCGCAAACGCTTCACGCGCAAGCTTCGCAAACAGACGGCCAATGCGCTGAGCCATCACAGCGGCCGGCACGGCCTGAGCTTGCGGGTTCGGCGCCTGCATCCGGGTATCGTCAGGACCTTCTGCAGTGAAAACGACGACGCTGGTACCGGATTTCAGCGCATCAAGCACACAGGTCTGCAGCGCATCGAGTGCATCGGACGCATCGGTGTCTTCGCCTGTCAGCAGCCTCACATCAGCGCGCAGAGTCAGAAATCCGGCTTGCCGTGCCCACGCAATCTGCTCCGCCGAAAGCGACGAGCAGCTGCCTGACAGCACCAGCAAGCGATCCACCGCAGCAAGCTGGTGCGCAGGCTGACCAGCAGTAAGTTGTCCCGATGCCCTCAGCCAGGTACCGAGTCCGTGCGCAAAGCCCTGGGCCGCCATCGCGCACACCTGACGGTGCCGCGCAATGTGCCAAATGCTGGCAGCGGCGGTGATGACCTGCTGCAGCGTGTAGCCATCAAACACAAGGCTG
>JACCDX010353776.1_pt1 | contig 10731 bp, 10 predicted proteins | sample 7449681 | NCBI WGS metagenome assembly JACCDX01 (sample SAMN15323450, study PRJNA562643) | freshwater metagenome | isolation source: river surface water | place: USA:Blue River Watershed | collected 2017-08-18
TGGGTTAGGTAGTGGGTTAGGTAGTGGGTTAGGTAGTGGGTTAGGTAGTGGGTTAGGTAGTAGTTCAGGAACAAATACAACGACCAAACCTAATCATTCTAATAAAAATTCAAATTCGAATAATCATCCAATTTATAGTTTATCAAATTATCAAAACTATCAAAATTATCCAAATTACCAAAACTATCCAAATTATCATACGTATAACCCGATGATTACAAATTATCCACATTATCCTCAAAACCAGGTTGGTTATTACAATATGTCTAATACTCAAGGAATTAATATTGGACAAAAAAATAATCAATCTTCAGGTCAAAATCAAATAATTAAGACAGAAGTAGAATTATCTCAATTTATTAAAGATTATATAAGTAAAAAAATAGATGAACCAAAGACGATACCAAAAGAATTAAGATGGGTAGAATTAAACATCAAGAGTCTAGATGATTTAATAGAATTAGCAAAAGATTATGGTGTAAAGTATTCAAAAGATTACGAATATCATATAGATTTAGGACTATTATCAAGTATGACTGAAGAATTAGAATCATTAAATAAAATGGTTGGATTAACTAATGTAAAAAATCAAATAGTAGATTTAATACTATTTTATGCATTAAAACTTGACAATAAAAATTATGATTTACTTCATACAGTAATTGAAGGAGAACCAGGTACTGGAAAAACAGAATTAGCTGAAAAATTAGCTAAAATTTATCTTAAAATGGGAATATTAAAAAAGAATATTTTCAAAAAAGTAAGACGTTCAGATTTAATAGCAGGATATCTAGGTCAAACAGCAATTAAAACAGAAAAGGTTTTAGAAGAGTGTAAAGGTGGTGTTTTATTCATTGATGAAGCATATTCATTAGGTAATGCAGAAGGAAAAGATGGACGTGATTCATTTTCAAAAGAATGTTTAGATATGATTAATCAATGGTTAACAGAAAATAAATCTGAATTTGTATGTATGATAGCTGGATATAAAGATGATTTAACAAAATCTTTCTTTAGTTACAATTGTGGGTTAGAAAGAAGATTTCCAATTAGATTCAGTATAGAAACATATTCAGACGAGGAATTAGCTAAAATATTCCTTAAAAAAGTAAAAGAATGTGAATGGGAAGTTAATTGTGAAAACCTTCCAATAATAATAAAAGCAAATAGAAGATATTTTAAATTTAATGGCGGAGATATGGAAGTTTTATTTGCAAAATGTAAAGTGTCTCATAGTAAAAATTTACTAAAAGAAAAAGATAAAAAGAAAAAAATTCTTACAGAAAAAGATATATTAGAAGGAATTAAAATTTTTGTTGAAAATCCCGAAATAAAAAAAAGGGGTGAAGATTCAATGAGTAAATATTTAATTTCAACCATGTATTGTTAAAATAATATTTTAGTTTTTTGATGTTTTTATAAATCCGTATCAATATATTTATAAGGACTAGTTAATTTGTTCATAACTTGTTTTCAAATAGTAATTTCTTTAATTATTTCGTCAAATTGTTGAAACATTTTATCTTTTGAAATAGCCATTGATACTAAATGTTCGTCTGCAGTTTCATAAGGAATTTTATAACCGAAAACACTAATCCAACGAACAATAGTAACATTTCTATCTTTTTCAGGTAAAGCAATATGTGAATCATATCTTATAGCTCTTCCAATTATTTGATTAATTTTACTTTCATTCCAATGTGGTTCCATTATATGGATGTATCTAGTATTTTTTAAATCTAAACTTTCTGAACCAGCTGATGTTATTAACAATACATCAATTTCCAAATTATTATATTGGTCAATTATTTTATTACGTTTTTCTTCAGTTTGTTCTCCATAATAGATAGCATAAGAAATTTTTTCTTTAACCAAATGTACCGATAAAGGCAATACACCATTGTCAATAAAATTAGAATAGACTACACAAGGCTTTGGATGAGTTTTTATATATTTAAATAATTCTAATATTTTAGGAGAATCTGGTGAATTGTCAACAGTATTAGAAAGTTGTCTAGTAACAGTTAAGAAATTATTTACTTTGCGTTTATCAAGTACAGTATAATCTATGTGTTGGATATTATCCAATGATAATATTTTTTTAAGATAATGTCTGTATTCAGATATTTGAGCATTTGACATATCAATTTTAATATATTCTGTAGTTGAACTAGGATAATGTAATTTATCAACAGGTTTTTTATAATAACTAATAGTACCTTTAATTCTGTCTTTAAATGTATCAACATTTGTAGGTAGTTCATAAGTTTCATCATAATAAAAAAATTTAAATTCTTTATTTGTTTCAGGTAAAACTTCATCCTTTTTAATAATATTAACTAACATACTCAAGTCGGTTAGACTATTATAAAAAACAGTACCAGTTAATAAAACTACTTTTTTAGCATTCATAAGTTCAGCAGATAACATGGTTTGTAATTTAGTTCCAGATCTAAGATGATGAGCTTCATCAACAATTACTGAATTTTTTTCAAAACTTAATTGTTCATTAATAATAGAAGAAATAGCTGATTGATAAGTAATAATTTGAATTCTTTTTGGGTTTAAACCTAATTTTTTTATGTCATCTTGAAAATTTTTTCTAGAAGCCTTTGTCGATATAATAACAATATCGTATGGAAATTGATAAACCATTGCTAAACTTGTAATTGTTTTTCCTGAACCCATAGAATGGTATAATATTAAACCATCGTGTTCTTTTATATAATTGACACATTTTAATTGATATTCAAATAATTCTATTTTCATTATAAATGTTTTGTTCTAAACTATAAATTTCTTATATAAAAAATTTAATCCTAATAAAAATAATTAGTTTTATCATAAAAAAATTTAACATGCTCTTGATAAACATGTTTCTGTAAAACAAGGATTACTACATAATGCTGATTTACAATAGAATTTAATATCATAATAGGTACCACAATCTAAATTATAAAAGAAATTACCAACAATGTTTGCACAAGGTCCAGGAGGATAATAAGATTGGGAATTATTGGGGTTTATATCTGGCCAATAATTTTCAGGATAACATGAGACACTAGGCATATTACTATTATTTACTAAAGGAATACAAAGAGTATTTGTAGGATTACATTGAGGATTACAATAAGTATTTATCCCAGGAATAATATTATAATAAAAGTATAAATTTATTACATCACAACATTTACAAACTTTAACTTTAGCGAGTCTAGCTCCGAAAGAATTAAATTTAGTACATCTTGTTACAGAAATCATAAATTCTTGGTTAATGAAATCAAGAACATTAGCCTTAAGATATTCCCATGATTCATCAACACTTGTAGAAATATTAAGAGTTGAAGATACAAAATCTTCTTTAGTTAATTTAAATAATGCAAGTTTATATTTGTAACATCCTTTTCTATATGATTTTAAAGTTACTTTAGATTTACTAAATATAAACCCAATGGTATCAATACATGTGGTCATAATATATTAATATACTATTATATATTAATTTATTTTTGGTATATATTTGGATAGAGTAAAATATTTATTCATATACCATCTGGGTAGATTGATTTATTTGGTTTACTTGGTTTACTGGAATAATTGGAATAATTGGATTAATTGGATTAATCGGATTAATTTGATTACCAGGTATATTAGTAAAAATTGTATTTTTTAGAATTTGTTTTTCACAATCCAATAATATTTTATAATGATTTTTTTCTCTTAATTTTATAGTTTTATTAAGATTATCATAAACCAAATGAAAACTTGTATTAGACGATTTCATAATAATATAAATACAAATAAGCATTGCGTTATCAAGACCAGTTTCATCTAAAATAATTACTCTCGATTGATAATTTTTTTCTAACCATTGATAAATTTGTTCTAATAACTCAAAATTTTTCAGATTAAAAGTATCCTCGTTAATATTTAAAAAATTTGGACTTTGTATAAGTGTATTAAATTTTTTGGAACAATTAATAATAAAAGTAAAATTTGATAAATTTAATAAATTTAATTCATTCAAACCACAAATATAAATATTTGAAAACAAACAATACATAAATATAATATATTTTATATTAGGTAAAAAATATTATAAATTTACACATATAAATTGTATGTAATGTTATTTTTTTATTAAAATAATTTAACTATTAGATAATAAATATTATTATAGAAAAAAATGATAACAAAAGAAATGATTCCAGGAATAATGTCAAAAATAGGCAAAATCATAAATGAAGAAATAACTAGTCTTTTTGATGAGTTATCTGAATTAGAAGATAATTATACAGGAGAAGTTGAAAAAAATAAAATTTTAATTGAAAAATTAAATGAACTTGAAAAAAAAAATAATGACTTGAATGAGAAACTAAAGTCTAAATCTTCAAGTGCAATTTGGGAATCAATGCAAAAACAACTTCAAGAAAAGGAAAAACAAGTTGAACAAATTAAAAAAGATTTAGATTTTTATAAACGTTATTATGATGTAAATAATCCAGTGCAAACACAAATTAAACAAACTGAAAATAAAAATGAAGTTAATGAAGTTAAAGAAGTTATTGATGAAATTCAAGAAGTATCAGAAGAAAAACCAAAGAAAAAGAAGAAGAAATCTAAATCCAAGAAGAAGTTAGAAACAGAGGATTTGGATAATATTGATGAACTAGAAAAAGAGTTAATGAATTAATTAATTAACTAATAATCAATTAATAGTCTTTATATTTTGTAATAATCTTTGAAAAAAGTTTATTTTCTTTTAATATATTTTTTTTTGATAAATTTTTTATTTTACTAATGGAAGAATCTGATTCGGAATCACCTGAATTATCAGAATTATCAGAATTATCAGAATTATCAGAATCATCTGTTCCAGTAGTAGAAATTGCTTCAGTAGACTCTATAGTTTTATTATGGTCAATTAATTTAATACTAGGATACAAATCCTTAACAAAAGGTAAAGCTGTTGATAAAAAATTAATAATAATCTCAATAAGTTTAAAAATAATTTTATTAATAAATTTATTAAATCCGAAATAAATAGCAAACACCATTATAACAGAAATAAGTGAACCAAAAAAGTTAAAATTAAGAATAAACATAGAAATTACATTTTTAGCTAGTCTTCTTGAGTTAAATTTAACTAATTCATTTTGCATAATTAAGACTGATAAAACAATCGAATCAATTAATAAAAAGTTGTAAAACATAATAATAAAATAATTTGAATAATAAAGTGATAAAACAAAAAACAAACCTAATATAAAGTTAGAATTTGATTTAATTGTTTTAATTAAAGGTAACAGCCAAGATAAACTTTTATTTTTGTGCTTAATATATTTTGTTAATTCGTCTAAATTTTTATTTAAAAACTTTTCAGAATTATTTGAAAAATCTGTTAGTGATTTTAATTCATTATCAAACATCAATATGATTATATATTATTTTAAGATAAAAAATAAAAAAATATATAAACCTATACCTATATACTAAAATATAAAAAATGCCAGAAGGTCCAGAAATATTATATTTTTCAACATTATTTAAAAAGAAACTAAATGATACAACAATCACAGACATAAAATCTTATACAGACAAACCAGCAATAATTCCTAAGGATTATATTGGAAAAGTATTATCAATAGAATGCAAGGGTAAATTATTATGGTTTGAATTAAGTGGAATAACACAAAATTACTTTTTACATATTCATTATGGAATAACAGGATGGTTAACATTTGATGAACCTGAAAAAAATATCAAGTTCGAATTTATTATTAAAAAAAAAGATAAGGAAATAAAAATGTATATGGAAGATAGACGTAGATTTAGTAAAGTTCAATTTTACAACAAAGAACAACACGATAAAATAATAAGTGAATTAGGAATTGATATTTTTACAAAAGAATTTACAGAGGAAAAATTTATAGAAGAAGTTAAAAGTAAAAATATGGTTTTAGCTGCTTTTTTATTAAATCAAAGTATATTTGCAGGAATAGGTAATTATATAAAGAATGAAGCAATGTATATGACATGGTTAAGAGTTAAAATTAAAACATCTGATTTGACTGATGAACAAATATCAAAACTTTACAATAATATATTATTTGTATCATATTCTACTTTAATTGAGATGTTACAAAGTTCTAAAGCCGAAAAATATCTTGAAAAATCCAAAAGAACTAATGAACCAAATAAATTAGAAATACCTTATGAATATAAAATTTATTCAAGAGAAGAAACTACAGATGGTAAAAAGGTATTTAAGGTTAAAGTAGCAGGTAGAGATAGTTATTGTATAAAAGAATTATGTAACTAAAAATATTACAACCATAAATATTATATTTTATTTGTAATATAATATAATGCATTTTAATTTATTCAACAATCTAGGAAAAAAAATTAAAATTAAATTTTTAACTCTTAACGACACATATCAAACTAATTATTTCGGTAAATGGGCTCAAAAAGCAGATGAAATAATACAAAATGAAATTGACCCATCTACTATATTTGTTAAAGTTTTTGGTGGAGACTACTTGTTTCCTAGTAAATATAGTGCTATTTTAGATGGTCATGATATGGTATTAGCCGGTAACGCATCTAAATTTGATGTAATGGGTATCGGTAACCATGAATTTGACGAAGGACAAGCTGTTCTTTCTGAATTAGCTTTAATGACTGAACAACCTATATTATGCTCAAATTTACAAAAAGACATTTTATCTCAATTAAATCTTAAAGATAATACAAGTTTTATTAAAAATGGTATTAAATTTGGTGCAGTTGGTTATTTAACACAAGAAACACCTCAATTAAGTATTGGAGCTAAAGATTTAACATTTGAAGATATTACTTATGTATTTGACACACAAAAAGAATTTTTATTATCCTCAGACATCAAGATTTTAATATTTCATGATAATATTCAAAATATTATTGCTTATTTGGAAACACATCCAGAAAAGAAAAAATTAGTTGATGTTATAGTTACTGGGCATCAACACATAGTTTATACTGGATATATTGATAGAGGTGACTATAGAATCCCTATAGTTCAAATGGGTCAAGATGCTTATGGTTTAGGTTATATTGAAATTGAATATAATGAATGTTTCAAATGTTTAACTAATTCTTTTGTAGAAGTTCAAGTTATCCCCACAGATTACCCTCAAACTCCAGAAATAGATTTATTAACAAAATGGGTTGATGAAGTGTCAGCACCATACTTTAAACAAACTATTGGAGTTGTACAAGAATATCCTTTAGATGGTCTTAGAAGTACTGTTAGAAATCAAGAAGCAAATATGGGTGATTTAGTAGTAGATGCTTTCTTATTTTCAGGTCAACAAACACCATTAGGGGTACCATTAGAAAATATTTTTGCAATAACCAATAGTGGAGGTATTAGAAATAATTCAGTATTACCAATAGGATTTAATATTACTGGTGAAACAGTTTATGAAATTTTACCATTTAAAAATGATTTAGTTGCTTTGGAAATTATAGGTAGAACAAATGTAAATAATGTAATTAATTATTTAGCAGCAACATCATTTAGTAAAAAAGGTTCTGGTGGTTGGTTGCAAATTTCTAAAAATATAGTATTTAACTATCAGACTGGTACTTATGAACTTGTTGGAGGAACTCAAGGAGAAACTGATAAATTTTATTTAATGGTATATGACTTTTTAGCAGGTGGAGGTGATGGTTATACTGAGTTACAAAAATTAAAAAAATTAGATTTAGATATTCCTTCTCAAAATTCATTAATTGATTATATTGGTTCATTAGGTGGAGTTGTTTCATATACAAATGTTTACACAAGAATTATATTACCTTAAATAGATAAAAATTGAAATTTATTATATTATATAATTTTTTAATATACTAATGTAAAATGAGTTTACATGACCAACTTACATCTTATTTTTTAGAATTTAGTACTCCTGATGTTGAAGAAAAGGAGTGTATAATATGTATGGAATCATTTGATATAGAATCTGGAAAAAAATTTATAAGTCTCCCATGTGAATGCTCCAGTTCAATATATCATATAAATTGTATAGTTACATGGATTACATCTGGAACTGATAAAAATTATTGTCCTCATTGTAAAAAAATCTTTGAATTACCTGATATACATCATACACAATTAAATTATACACCAATAAATACATCTAATATAATAAATAGAGGTAATAGAACAATTAGGACTATGAGAACTAGTACTAATCCATTTAATACATCAACTAATTCAAGAGTAATTACTAGGACTACTAGAATTATCAGACCATCAAGAAGCTCAAGAACGACAAGAAGTATGAGAGCAACTCGTTTAACTGAAACATCAAATACAGATTCACTGGTTCAAAATAGGAGTAGTAGTCCAGATTTGTCTGAACTGGATGATTTAGATGATTTAAGAATAATTAGAATACCAGATATGTTAACTTTAAATGAAGATGGTGAAATAGAACCAATTGATAACGTAATAATCTCAATTGAAACAAGTGAAGAAACTATACAAAGGGAGAATCCATATCATGAAAATCTACATCAAGAAAATCCACAAGGACAAAATCAATTAGTTCAATTAGTCCAAAGACCTAATACTTTACCTGGAGAAGAAATATTCCAAAGAATAAATAATCAAAAAAAAGAAATAAGAATCGAGTCAGCAATAGTTAAATTAACGATACATATGGCTCTCAATACTATAATAAATTTAATAAATTTTACATATATTTGTAATTTTAAGACTAATTTTTCCCAGAGAATTTTAGCTTTAATATTCTTTTTGAAGATATTTTCAAATTTTATAATTGTTGGAAATATGAATAGAAATATTGATTCAATTAATTTTAAATTATTTTTGAGTTTTATAGGACAATTTATTTCAATTATGATGACATTAATGATTAATAATAATTTATACAAAAATCCTTTACTAATATACACACAAGTTGGGTTTATATGTGTAGATTTAATTTTAAGTGCAATAATATCTTACTATACAACAATAAAAATTCAAAATGTTATTTATGATTTAGGAGTTATTGAACATCCTAGCTAAATGTCTAACTAGTATTTTTATAAATAAAAAAATAAAAATTGAATTTTATAATTAACTATAAATGATAACTTTAATAAGTCTAATCAACATATAAAAAAAATGTGTGATTATCTCGAAAAATATACTGAAATTGAATATTTTTCCCAAACAAAAGCAATTACCGGAAGATTAATATTTGATAAATACATACTAATTGAAAACTTAAAGGACAGAGAAGATGCAATTAAATCTAGTCCTGAATATCTTACAAAACAAAATGGAGATATATGGTTTACAGTAATTTTAGATATGGGATTTTTAATAGAAAATCTTAAAGACAACCTAATTCTTAATTATCTTAATTTTCTTTGTTATCTTGATTTTTCCCAGGACACTATTGATATGGAAAGAGATATTGAACTACCTGAAAAAATTTTAGCTTTGGTTATACATAATTCTGGGTCTCAAAAAATTATATTTAGAATAGAGGAAGATAAAATAAAATATGAAATAGTTTTGAAAAATTTAATAAGTTTTACCAATTTTTTACCAATCAATTTGTAAAAAAAATATATATACTATTTTAATAATGAATAATAAATATTTTTATATATTAAGCATTGTTCTAATAATAATAATTATTATGGACACTTTTGCAAAAGAATCATTTCAACAAATAGAAAATAAATCAAAAACAACAAATAATATTATACCAAAAATCATTCATCAAACAGCACCAAAAGAAACTTCAAAATGGAAAGAAGAATGGTATATATGTAATGACACATGGAAAAAAAACTTTCCAGAAAATGAATACAAACATATTATGTGGCATGATGAAGATTTAGATAATTTCATTTATAAAGAATACCCTTGGTTCTATCCTATATATATGAAATATGATGTTAAAATAAAAAAAATAGATATTGCTAGATATTTTATTTTACACAAATATGGTGGAATATATGCTGATATGGATTATATGTGTACAAGAAATTTTTATAATCTTCTACCTCAAGATAAAATTTCAATTAGTGAAAGTCCATATAAAGAAAATGAATTTATTCAAAATGCTCTTATGATAAGTCCTCCTAATAATCCATTTTGGATGAAAGTAATAGACAAAGCCAAAGATAGAGTAAATAACGAAAATGTATTATATTCGACTGGTCCACAATTACTCTCTGATGTATATTATGAAAATCAAAATGATATTAATGTTTTACCAGAGAAATTATATAATCCCAAACCAAATACTAATGATTTTAATTCAAAAATGGTAATTACTAAACATTTAGGAACAAAATCTTGGCTATAAATATTATTATTTTTTTTATATGATAATTATATATAATTTTAATTATTATGAATAAAAAAGTTGACAACAATGTAAATAATATTTTACAAAATTTATTATATGAAGAAAATCATCACATTCATAAATTACTAGGTTTTTATGATTTTGAAATTAATTCGTATATAAGCATATTAAGTGTGGATATTAAAAAAAAATTTGGTAATGAAAATAGTTTTACTATATCATATTCAGATAAAAAAAATACATATGATAAACATAAAAAAGAAATAGAAACAGCAATTATAGAATACATTCTTTCTGATATAAAAGATAATAAAATCATTTTTAATGATGTTGAGAAGAAAGCTTTTATAAA
>JACCDX010403198.1_pt1 | contig 10731 bp, 10 predicted proteins | sample 7449681 | NCBI WGS metagenome assembly JACCDX01 (sample SAMN15323450, study PRJNA562643) | freshwater metagenome | isolation source: river surface water | place: USA:Blue River Watershed | collected 2017-08-18
GAGCCGGAGTTCACCAACACCTTCAGCCCGGTGATCGGGAAATTCAGATACCCATCTTCGTTGCCGGTCTTGCTGGTGATGGTCGCGTCATCAAACCACGTCGTGAAGCCGGTCGCGGGGTCGTCGTAAGTAAATTGCACGGAGTAGTTCACGGTTCCAGTCACAATGACTGCAAAACCGATGTTGATCGGCGTCACGTTTGTGTTGATCACAATCGCGTCGGTCGATCCAACTCCCGTTCTTGATACGGTCTGTACCTTCATGTCTATCCCCAATTAAAAGCGGGGGCCGAAGCCCCCACCAAGTTCAGCAGACTCGTCCGCCGCGCTTTTTGGCTGGTGTGACAGTCACAGACTTTTCAGTCTTGGTCACACTGCCTTCAGGTGTCTTCTTGCCGAAGAGGCCTTTGATGCCCTCCATCATGCGCTTTGGAGCGCCGAGGATTGCACCGCGCATGGCTTCGTTCTCTTCACGCTCTGACTTCTCCCAGTTCTTGTATGCCTTGGCATTCTTGGCATCCATCAACTGATCTTGAACGTCAGAAGGGACAGATCCGCCGTCTGCGTACTTCTCGCGGGTGTTCCGCTTGGAGTCGCGCACGGCTTCTTTGTTTTCCTCCTCGAACGTCTTTTGCAGACGTTTCTGAGCGGGAGTGGGAGAGACCTTGCCGCCAGCCTTGTAGGTGCCCGAAAGAGCAGTGATGCTCACTGGTTTCGGTGCAGGCTTGCGGCCTTGGGGCATCGCCACGGGACGACCGTCGTCAACAAGTCCCCCCGTGGCGTAGGCTTTTTTTGCGGAACCACCTTTTTTGTAGCCACCGCCGTTTGCCTTCGCCACGCCACCAGTTGCATAGCCACCGCCGTTGCCCATCTTCACGCCGCCAGTTTTGGCAGGCGAGTGATCGGGCGTAGCTGTGTCCATCTTGGTGTTGCGGTACTTGCCGCCTTGGCCTTCAGTGTTGATGATGCCACCAGCTTTGAAGCCACCTTGGCCGTTGACCACGCCACCGGTCTTCAGGCCTTTGTGGGCCTTGGACGCGGGTTTGTCAGCATGCTCTTTGAGCGCTTTGGCGGTCTTGGCCATCTTGGCCATTTCCGACTTGTGCTCGGCTTTGGATTCGCCGCCTTCCTTCATCATGCGAGCGGCCATGCCGACAGGCGCGGCTGGGCCAGCACCTGCAGGCATACCCTTCATCGCACGACGACGAGCCATCATGGACGGCTTGCCGGGGGCGGCGGCGGGCATGGAGCCACCGCGAGCAGGCATCGCGACAGGCATAGCGGGAGCGGGTGCTCCCATCATGCCGCCGTCAGCCTTTTTCACGGAGCCACCCTTTTTGAGCTTCAGTTCAACTGAAGGCTCAGTGGTCATCATTTTGACCATAGGTTTGAATTGGCCCATGATTCGCCTCAACCTTTCTGAGCGTATACCACGGTGAAGCGGTAGATGCCCTGAGTGGTGCTGATCGTTCCGTTCGGATCGACAGTGAGGAAGACGCTGGTGTTGGCACCAACGTCAGCCATCGCGGCCAACTGAGCGGCTGTAAAAGTCAGTGCGGCGCGACCACCACCGATGACATCCGTGGCCGACAGGTACTGAGTACCAGCGGCGGCAGTGCCAACGGTTGCGTTGATCGCGGTAGCAGAGCCACCACCCACAACCTCGTTCTGTACTTGATCGATGAGGATGTCAACGATCTGAGAACCGGAAGGGATGACGACGCTGGCGCTGGATGCGGTGCCGTCTGCATTCGTGGTCACAGTGGTTGTCTGCATCAAGACGACGAAACCGCCGTCAGTGGTGTCAGTCAACGTACCGGAACCCGAGCGCAAAGCGGAACCGAAGTAAGTTTGCGACATATCGTTCTCCTGTGAAGCGGGGAGCCGAAGCCCCCCAACTTTATTTAGACGCCCGGAGTGCCGTACATGGCACGCCAGTCAGTGAAGCCAACGTCATAACGCTCCGTTGCCTTGTAACGCATGGTGTCGGTTTCGAAGTCACCTTCCATGGTTTTCTCAAGACGACGGCGCATCATCAGCTTCATGCCTTCAGGAGCATCGGTCTGCACCCACCATGCGGTCGCGCTGGTCAAACGCGAGATCACAGCGGCACCCTCGTCCAGCAAGCCAATCGACTTGATGGGGTTGATGTCGTTGTTCGCGTTGCCAGAGCGCAGAACGCTCTTCAACAGAACTTCGGCTTGGAAGACGTTGCCCGGGGCGACCACCAGTTGGCGGGGCACCAGACGGATCTTCTTGCCGTTGTTGTCCACAGCCTGACGGATCTGGATCAACATCTGCTCGAGAGAGGTCTGAGACAGGTTGGCGGCAGTGGCCAGCAAGTTGCTGGCGGTACCGTTGACGATGGGGTGCGAAGCGCTGTTCAGTGCCACGCCGTCGCCACCGGGGTACGAGGCGTTGAAAGCGCGGTTCAGCACGTTGGCAGACAGCGTTTCCTTGGTCTCGATCAGGGACTGGGCGAGGTGACGAGCGTACACCTGACCGATACGGATGTGGTCACCGTCTTCCACCAGCACTTTGGTCAGCGCAAAGGCCAGACCATACACGTTGTAGACGTAGCGCTTGAGGAAGAGCACACCACCCTGTTGGTAGCTGACAGGCGAGCCGTCAGGCAACTGGGGAGCGGCACCAAAACCGTACAGGACGGGTTCTTCGTGGTAGTTACGAGGGATGCCTTCTTGTTCACGGAAGACACGGCTCCATTCGTCGGTACGTTGGTCGTACACGCCGTCAAAGCACTCGTTCAGGATGGGTTCGACAATCGAGCGAAAGTCGGTACTGCGCATCGGAGCGGCCATGATTCACTCTCCTTTCTTAGATAGCGTTCACGGACGCATTGAACTGCGACTCGTTGATGGTTACGCGCACAATCGTGTACGCATCGCCCCAAGCATTGTCGGGGTAGGGAGCCAGATCACGGATCAGCATCTGAGCACTGTTGCCTGCGCCCACGAGGGTCGAGGACAGTGTGCATTGCGACAGACCGGTAACGGTCGAGCCAGCAGTGGTGTTGCTCAGATCAGCCATGTCACCGACAGAGGTCTGTGCCAGCGAGCCGTCGCACTGGATTTCATACACGATGTTGGGATCGTTGTAGAAGTAGGCGACGCACGAACCGGTCTGGTATGCCGTAGAGGCAGGCCAGTTGTTCGAGACGCGACGACGACCAGTGGTGTCAGTCCACTCCACGCCAGCGAATGCGCCTTGGAAGGCATCGCCTGCGGCGGCGACAACGAGGACGCCGCTGGAATTGAGCTTGACCGGTTGGCCTTTCAGAATGTCGGTGCCGTAGCCCGACGCGATACCGCCAGCAAGCGCCTGAGCGCGATCCAGACCAGAGGGATGGAACGCAGGGCGCAGGCCGAACGGAGCAGAGGTTGCACTCATGTTAACTCCTTGTTGAGTTGTCCTCACCCATGGAAGGTTGGGGTTTGGACGGTTCGGTCTAAGTTGCCAAAACCCTCACCCTCGACCTGACCAAGACTTCTGCCTTGGCTATCGCGATTGCCCTGAAGATTTTCGATTTGGACTTTGATTTTGTCCGCCTCTTCCATCGGTGCGTCATGGTGCATCTGCAACATGACTTCCTGATAAACCTCCATGGGAAGTTTGCACAGGATCATTTCATTGCAAGCGATAAAACCGACGTGCTCGCCAGCCTTTACGCGGTAATTCTCAAAGCCCGGGAACTCCTCCGCTTTGACCGGCACATAACCGAGCCGGAACCGCTTATCGATACTGTCGTAGCCGTTGGTGGTCGAAAGCCAGCACAAGTGCCAGCCGTCAAGTTCGGGTACCTTTGGCAAGGCACTTTGTGTCCATTCATCGCTCCACATCTTGCGACGCTCCTGCGCTGACATGAACTTCTCTTCGGGGGCGGCACGAGACAGATCGGATGAAGATCGATTCTCACGACCACCTGCGGAAAGATTTTTTTTGAGACGGGAATCCATAATGTTTAGCTCCTAGCGTTGTTTCGTGCCTCTTGGGCGTATCGTTTGATCATCTTGGAACGCTTGACCGGGTCATCCCAAAATCCTGCGTCCTTCATTGCTCGCACTTGTTCGGGTGAAAGAACAAAGGAACTGCCGCTTGCGCGACTGCCCGATGATTCACGCCCAGAACCCGTCACGATACTTCTACTAGGTCTGCTCCTTCTGGATGGTTCGTCTTGTGTTTGAGTATACCGATGTGGTAAGCGTTTTTGCAAGCGATTGTCAAGCTCATCCCAGTAATCTTGACTGGAAGGATCCCAACCTTCAGCGGCCATACGGCTGTCGATGATCTTGGCGATCTGGGAATCCTCGTCCCCACCGTTGGGGTCATACCAGTCGTTCTTGTCCATCCACGAGTTGGCCAAGCGAACCAACTTGGGATTGGCGGGGCCTGCGTCGTTGGTCATGGACTCGGCGGCTTTTTGCTTGACGCCTTTCATGGCCTCCAGCTTGCGGCGCGTCTCGTACCACAGTTCCTGCGCTTGAGTGAAGGCGCGACCGTCTGAGTTGTCGGTGGCCTCCTGCATCTTGCGCTGGGCATACTGCATGCGCAGTTCTTCGTCCTCGATGGCTTTGTCCAATCGGGCGAGATCTGCACCGTGGGTCTTGCGCTCCACGACAGACAGGCGCTCCATGAGTTCTTGGTTCTGACGCTGAAGCAACATGAGCTTCTGGTCTTTTTCCTCATTGGTGCGCTTGATGTACTCCTTCTTGGCGCGGCGGCGGGCACGTCGTGCCTCGCGGATCGCCTCGGTGTCACCTTCGCGGTCGTGGTCGTCGTCTGCGTCGTCAGCATTGGCATGCTGGCCTTGGCCGTTGTCCTGATCGTCGTCATCGCTTTCGACAGCGAGGTGCTCAGGCAGATCGACGGTGACGGAACCGTCTTTCTCTTCGGTCACAACAAGGTCTTCGTCTTTTTCAGTGCTCATAGGAATGCCTTCATCTCGAGTGGGTTACCGGTGACCCGTGCGATCACCTCATGGTCGTTCAAGATCATGAAGAGCGCGGGGTCTTCATGGTCATCATCACCGGGGACTTTTACCTCCCAACGGTCTCCGCCCCACTTGGGGACGCGGATGTAGTCGCCGACCTCGCACCATGAGCCTTCTGGCCATGGGAGCATGGTCTCGCGATGCTTGAACGCAAGCGGGCCGATCTCAACGACCTTGGCCACCATGTTGTTCCACTTCTCGGTTTCCTTGGTCTCTTCGACCAAGATAATCCCAGCACTCGTTGCCTTCTTTTTGGTGCGGCGCAATTGCACAAGAATGCGTCCGCCAAGAGGTTTGGCACCGGGGTCTACGCTCGGAAAAGCCCAAGCCAATTCAGCGGCGTCAGCCACTACCGGTTCATTCATCTTCTTCTTCCTTTATCAGGTTATTCAAAATGTCGAGAGCTTCTTGCAGTCCCTCGTACTTACCGACCAGACGTTGATAGACATCCCAATTCGGCGCATTACCACGCGCCATGGACGAGGCTATTTCAGCCTGCGATGCCTTGATCCCGCCGATCAGATCTCCTAGTGTTGCCATGGGGTGTGTTTATTTTTTCTTCGCTTGGCTCAGACCTCCCTTGCTCGCAGGCTGGCTGTTGCCACCCTTGGGGTTCATGGATTGCCCGTCGAGCTTCTCGCCCATGGCGATGCGCTTGTGCTGGGGCACGTTGATACTCTTTTGCTCTTGATCACTGGTAGCCATTTAAGCCTCCTGAGGTTGGGTTGAAAGCAGTCTTGTCCTGATCGAATTTCAATCGGGCCGCATCCCGCGTGAGTCGGGCTGTTTCGATGCGTTCTTTGGTCTCCATGTCGCCCACTGCAATGGCGAGGCGGAGGCGCTGTTCTTCCATCGCTTCTTCGTAGTCGCGATTCATCTTGTCCATGTCCAGTTGGATCTTCGCGGCCAACTGCTTGTCCTTCAAGCCAAGCTCGGCCTGATCGCGGGCCTGACGGCGCTGGGTCTCGGCCATGCTGGTCTGGAGCAGAACCTGCGCGTCGGGCGTGAGTTGCGGCTGGGGCTTGAACTTCTGCAGGCCCTCGACCATCTGCTGGATGACCGGCATGATGCCCTGCAGGGTCTGCTCGGCGTCCATGGCCACATGCTGGCTGGCCGCGCCGAAGAGCTTGTCCACGTCCTTGGGATCCTCGATCAACTCGTAGTCGTCCAGCTTCTGGCCCAGCGACTTGTTGACGTAGCCGTTCATGCGGTTCAGATACCACAGCACGAGGTGTTGCTTGATGTGCTCGACCATCTTGGGCAACAGGCCCGGGGCGATCACAGGGTTGCCACCGAAGATCGGGCTCTTGGTGAAGTCGAGGTGGGCCTGAATGTGGCCGAGGTGATCCTGCTCAGGGTAGGCGAAGGCGGCTTGGCCAATCGACATGGCCACGTTCTCGTTGGCCGCGTCCATCTTGGCCGGGGGCGGCACGTCCGTCATCAGTTCGTTGACCCCGGGCACCTTGATCTGCTTGAGGAAGCGCTGGATCACGGCACGACGGTTGAACAGGTCGGGGTGCTTCTCCATCAGCGCCATGACGGCCTGCGTCTGGGCCATGCGCTGGGTCTCGGAGAAGATGTGCGGGTCGCTCACCGGGATCACATCGGTCACGCGGGCGAAGTCGTCGCGCTTGATGTCCAGATCCTCGACCACCTCGCCACGGCGCATGTCGTCCAGATACCAGCGGTTGATGCGGCTCAGGACGCGCAGGACGCGGGCCTGCGACTCGTGCAGGCGGGCATGGATGGAGGAGAACACCGCCGCACCCTGCTCGATCAGGGCCTGCGTGGTGCCCACCGGCGTGTTGGAGTTCACGTCGGCGATCTTTTCCTCGGCAGTGGTCACCACCCCCTTGGCGGCGGTCGTAAGCCAGCCCAGAAGCTGGAAAAGCACCGGCGAGGGCGGGTTGAACGGCATGGGCATGGCCAGCTTGCGGATGTCGTCCACGCCCGGGGCGGCTTCGATCTCGGCCACCTGCGTGACCTCCACCTGCTGGCTCTGGCCGGAAACCTTGGCCCCCTTGAGCTTGAGCAGGGTGGCCGCGTTGTTGATGTGTGCGCTGTCCAACAGAGCGCGGAGCGCACCGGTCAGGGCGGCGGACATGCCTCCGATGATGTGCGGCAGGCCCACAGCGTAAGCGCCGCGCCACGGGATGAACTTGAACTCGACGATCCAGTCGAGCTTGGTCATCGTCTCGTCGCCCTCTTCCCAGTTGCGGTACAGGCCCAGCACCTCAGTCTCCATCTCGTCGACCATCAGGATGTACGGGGCCATCTCGCCCTTGGCGTAGTTGTCGCCCTTGACCTCCATCCAGCAGTAGATGTGGTAGACGCGGCGGATGCCGTCCTCGTTGTCGTTGGGCGACTTGCCCTCGACCTTGTCGGTGGCCTTCTGCGCGGCAGTCGGCTCGGGATCCATCGAGGCGCGGATGTAGTTGTGGTCGCGGTACAGGCCTGAGGCGATGCGGCGCTTGAACTCGTACTCGCTGATGTCGTCCACCTCGGTCACGCGCTGGGCCGTGTAGAAGTTGCCAGCGGCGAAGGGCAGGAGCACGTTGTCGATGGGCAGGAACTGGGCGCAGGGGCGCTTCTTCTTGTCGTCGTACCAGAGCTTGAGGTACTGCGAGCCACCCAGCGGCAACTGGGTCATCAGTTGCTCTTCCTCGTCGCGGAACTCTTCGATCTGCTCGGTCAACTGCCAGTTCATGAAGTCGCGCTTGCGCTCGGCAATCGCGGTCTTCTCCTCGTCTACGTCGCCGAGGATCTTGGTCTTGGTCGGGCCGTCAGGCGGGAACATCTCCTTGATGGCGCGGGCGGCGAAGTCGATGCAGGCCTCGGCCATGATCGGGTGAACCACCTTGCTGGCACCGGAGAACGTCGCGCCGCCGGGGGCGTCGTTGCCCATGCCGGTGCGCTTGATGCCCTCTTCGTACTGCTTGTCGCGTTGCTTGCGGGCTTCCTTGTCCTTCTCGACCAGTTCGATGTAGCGCAGGGCCATGCCCTTGAGGTCGAGGATGTCGATGGAGTCGCTGTCGGCGAGGTTCTGGTAGAAGTCCTCGTTCTCCATCGGCCCCTTGGTGTCCATGTGAACAACGACGGAGCCGTCGGGTAGCTCCTCAAGTTCGCTGTCGTCGAGATCGACTTCGACTTCGACACCGCCCTCTTCTGCGCCACCGTCTTGCGGCATGCCGTCAACGAAGCGGTTGTAGTCTTGTTCGATTGGAAATTCTGTGGCCATGGGTTATGCCCTCGCATGTTCTAAGGCGGACAGGCCGGATCGTACGGCACCGCCCTTCTTTTTCTGGGTTCGATAGTCGGGCATCGCCTCCGACTTGTAATACGGCATCAGCACACCGCGACCGCTCTCGATCATGTCAAGGACATACTCGCGGATCATCTTCGGTGTGGGTTTGAGGCCAAGGCCCTGCATGGTGTACGCGGCTTGGCGCTCCAGCAGGTCAAGGGCGTCGCCTCGGGGTGACTTCAGGCCGGTCAACTCGCCACCGCCGAACCAGCGGCCAGCCTGCGCCATGCCACCGGGGACGCCCATCTCGTTGGCGATGTCCAGCATTTTGCTCTCGGCCAGCCCATACTCGGTCGGCCCAAAGCCGCCTTGCTCGGTGAAGTACGGGTGGTAGCGGCTTCCCTGCGTCTGGCCAGCGGACTCGTGGACGTCGAGCACCATGCTCTTGCCGAAGTCGCCAGCCTTCTGGGTGCCGTAGGTCGGGATCTTGTAGTTGGTCGGGATGTCGGCCTTCACGAGGTCGCGCATGTTCTGGTTGCCCTCGATGACCTGACGCACACCCTCGCGGTGAACGGGCATCAGGGGCAGGCCGGTGCCGTACTGGCTCTTAAACTTGCCCATCTCCTCGGCCACGGTCTTCTCGTCCAGCGGCAAGCCCCGGGCGTTCATGTCGCGCAGGAACTGGCCCACGGCCATCTCGTTCATGATCGAGTTGCGGGCGCTGGCCGGGGCGGTCTGGTAGACGAACTGCTCGAACTTCTCGGCGGGGATGCCACGCTCCATAGCCGCAACCTTGAGCGGGTACAGGCTGGCGTAGAAGGTCTCGCCACCCAGCGGCAGGCCGCGCTTGATCTGCTTCTCGATCAGGGCGCGGTTGCGTGGGTCGTCGTAGATCTCGTCGATGTAGCCGGTGTCGGCCCGGGCAGGCTGGTAGCGGGGGAAGCGGCTCTGCTCGACGCCCGGGAATCCCTCCAGCGCGTCCTTGATGAGGGAGCGGTCGAAGGCCTGCAATTCGGGCTTTGGAGGCGTCCACGGCTCTGTGGGCTGGGCCAAGAACTGCTCGGCCTTGCTGGCGCGTTCCTCGACCACCTCGGGCACGTTGCGCAGGCGCTTGGCCCGGGGATCGTCGTAGCTCGAGCGGGCCAGCTTGCCGTACCGGTTCTCGATGGCTGGCTTCTCCTGCCGCTCCCACTTGAGCTTGGCCAAGGCGTCGCGCTCGGCCTTCTTGGCAATCTCCGCCTCAGACAGCTTCGGATTGGCTTTGGCGATCTCGTCCGCTGACTTGGCGATGGTGCTCGAGATAACCGATTCGGTTGCGATTGGCTTTGACTTCGCTTTGTCAGCGTCGTCGGCGAACTTCTTGGTCAGGCTGTCGATGGCACCCTTGAGCCACTCCTTGACCTCCTTCTTGGCCGCGCCGCCACGGTCGAAGTGCGCCAGCCCGCCAGCGGCGTACCGGTTCAGTTCGGTGTCAGCAATCAGGCGACCGCCGTCGGCCATGTCGGGCGTGGTGTTGAACGGGGTCTGGATGCCTTCGGTGCCGTCCGGGCTTTGGCCAACGAAGCCGCCCCATGAGTAGCGGCGCACGGGCGTGGGCTGGTACATGATGGCTGTGCCCTGCTGGGGGTTCATCAGGCCCTCGTAGCCGTACTCCTTGGCCATGCGCTCCACGTCGGTGAAGGACTGGCTGGGGTCGGTGATGCCTTGGTTGTACTTGGCCGTGAACGGGGTGCGGTTGGCCTCGGTGGCCAGCTTGCGGAAGTTCATCGGGTCGGCGGCGACGTCGTACAGGCCCTCACTGCGGGCACCGTAGCGGTTGATGCCCAGACCGGGCTCAGGACGCACGGAGCCGGGTTCGCCGGTGTAGAAGTAGGAGCGCTCCATCACCGGGTTCTCGGTGCCGGTCAGGCGCTCCATCTCGCGGCCCTTGATGCCGGTGCCGTACCGCGTCGGGTCGATGATCTCAATGTCGGGGCTGTGGCTGAAGTGGGTCAACTCAGACGCGGCGGTGGTGCCCGCCTCGGGCTTGACCAGCGGCTGGATGTAGCTGGGCATGCCGCCCTTGTACTCGAGGTCGAGGAACTCAGGCGGCAGGATCACGCTCTTCTGGGGCGCGAACTGGAACTCGGCCCAGACGCCCTTCTTGGCGTCCTCGAGCATCTTGACGTCCTCGGTGCGACGCTTGCGCTTGGCGTCCATGATGGCCTCATCCAGCTTGCTGATCTGGGCCTTCAACTCGGCGTTGAGCGGGGTGTAGTTGACGAAGGAGTTCTGGCCGCGGGTCTCGCTGGTCATGGCGATGCGAGCGAGCGGGGAGAACATCTTGCTGTGTGCGGCCCATGCCACCTCTTCACCCTTGGGGCCGAACTGGTTGCCGTGGATGGCGTGGCCATAGAAGTCATGCACGGCCCGGAACATCTCGTTGGTGTTCAGGTTGGTCTGCGGGTCGACGAGGTTCAGGAAGTCGTGGGGGTCGCCGC
>JACCDX010410951.1_pt1 | contig 10731 bp, 7 predicted proteins | sample 7449681 | NCBI WGS metagenome assembly JACCDX01 (sample SAMN15323450, study PRJNA562643) | freshwater metagenome | isolation source: river surface water | place: USA:Blue River Watershed | collected 2017-08-18
AAGGCTCAGCGACCGCGGCCCCAGCCGCAGGGCGCATGCCCGTCGGCCGTCCCGCCTGCTGTTGCGCAGCGTGTGGGTACTGGCGCTTTTGACGGCGGGCCTGCAGGCGCCCTTGGGCCGCGCCGCTGCCGAGGGCTCCGAGCACCAGCGGCTGCCCTCGCTGGGCGAACCCGATTCCGGTGACATCTCCGAAGGCACCGAGCGGCGCATCGGTGAGTATGTGATGCGCCAGATACGCCGCGACCCGGCGTACTTGGACGACCCCTTGCTACTGGCCTACTCGCAGGCCCTGTGGAATCCCTTGGTGCGGGTGGCGCGCGCACGTGGCGAGATCGTTCCTGAAACAGACCAGGCTTTCGCGTGGGAAACCTTCCTCATCCGCGACCGGTCCATCAACGCCTTCGCGCTGCCGGGTGGCTTTGTGGGCATCCACCTCGGCCTGATCGCCCAAGCGGCCACCACCGACGAGCTGGCCGCTGTTCTGGCGCACGAGCTCACCCACGTCACCCAACGCCACATTGCACGGTCCAACAGCAGCGCGCGGCGGCAGTCCGCCCTGAGCTTGGCCGGCATGCTGCTGGGCCTTCTGGCCGCTGCACGCAGCGGCAGCCCCGACCTGGCGCAGGCCACCATCATGGGGTCGCAAGCGGCCATGGCGCAGGGGCAGCTGAACTTCTCACGAGACATGGAGCGCGAAGCCGACCGTATCGGCTTCACCATCATGACCGAAGCAGGCTACAACGGCGCGGGCGTTGCAGCCATCTTTGAACGCCTGCAGCGGGCCAACCGGCTCAACGACAGCGGCAACTTCCCCTATTTGCGCAGCCACCCGTTGACGGTGGAGCGCATCGGCGAGGCGCAATCGCGGGTGCAGCAAGCGCAGGCACTGGCGCAATCGGCCAGCCTGGGTGTGCCCGGTGGCCCCGTGGGCCAAACGGTGCGCATCACCGAACAGCGCTGGGCGAGCGACCTGCCATCCCAAGAGATGCACCAGCTCATGCGGGCCCGGGCGCGCGTGTTGATGGAAATCCAGGTGCCTGCGCTTCGGCGCTGGCAGGCCTTGGCCGCGCCAGACGGGGGTGTCGAAGACCGATTGGCCACGCTGTACTCCGCCACACTGGCCAGCATCCTCTTGGGTGAGCCACGCACGGCGCGGCGCCACCTGCAAGAGCTGCAAGCGCGGCCACTGCTGCCTTCTTCGGGCCCTGTGGTGGAACTGCTGGCCGCGGAGGTGGCGGTGGCCGAGGGGCGGGCACACGCGGCCACGGCTGATTTAGAGACCCTGGACGGGCGCGACCGTGCGGTGCGGCTGGCACGCGCCGAGGCTGCGCTGAAGTGGCTGCAGCAAGCCACAGATGTGCGTGAGCGGGCCAAGGCGCGCCAAGCGCTGCAGTTGCACGCCGACGGCTTGGCCACCTGGGTGATCGACCGCAAGCGAGATGCACTGGCGTGGTCCATCCTTTCCACGTGTCACCAGGCCTTGGACCAGCCCCTGCGTGCGGTGCGCGCGGAGGCCGAAGCGCGCTGGGCTTTGGGCGACCTCAATGGCGCCTTGGACCGCTTCAAGGCCGGGCAACGCCTGGTGCGCAGCAGCCGCACACCAGACCATGTGGAGGCCTCGGTGATCGACGCGCGGCTGCGCGATTTGGAGCGAGAACGGCGCCGGGCCTTTGCGGAAATCCGAGGGATGCGGGAAGAGGACTTGCCGCCGGTGCTGCCGCCCAATGTCCCGCTGTAGCGTGCATTGACGCGCCAATCACGGCGAATTTGCACGGCATCGGTTGGGACTGCGCGACAAAAAGCGCGCGAAGGTCGTGTGCATGCGGGTTTTCAGAGGGAAATCCCCTTCTCCACACGGAGAACTCGCATTACCATTGCGGCCGCAGGGTGCCCGAGAACAATCGAGCCACATTCAAGAACGCTCACCTCCACCCGGCACATCAACAACGACCTTGATGGAGAGATTGAACATGGCAACTGCGAAGAAGGCCGCTCCGGCCAAGAAGGCGGCACCGGCCAAGAAGGCTGCACCCGCGAAGAAGGCCGCTCCGGCCAAGAAGGCTGCCCCTGCGAAGAAGCGCACCCCCAACGCGGCCTTCATGAAGGCCATGGCGGTGAGCGACGCACTGGGCGCCGTGATCGGCAAGGGCCCGTACCCCCGTACCGAAGTCACCAAGAAGGTGTGGGAGTACATCAAGAAGCACAAGCTTCAGGATGCCACCAACAAGCGCATGATCAATGCGGACGACAAGCTCAAGGTCATCTTCAAGAAGGCCCAGGTCTCGATGTTCGAGATGACCAAGCTGATCAACGGCCACCTGAAGTGAGACGGTGCGCAGCCGGCTGTTTTCAGCGGGCTGCCGACACCTTAAAAAACCGGCCCTAGGGCCGGTTTCTTTTTGGCGCCACGTGTTCGCCGTACCCGCAGCGGCGCGCTCCTTAAGCCAGGTGCTGGGCCAAAAAGGCCTGGCTGCGCTCGCGCGCCAGTTGCGCAGCCGCAGCGTCATACGAGCCACGTTGGTCACAGTTGAACCCATGGTCGGCCGCGTATATGTGCACCTGCACCGAGGGCTGCGCGGCGGCAAACGCCCGCACGCTGTCGGTGGGAATCCAATGGTCGCGCTCACCGAAGTGCGCCAGCACCGGACACAGCGGCTTGAGGGCGGCATGGTTGGGGATGCCGCCACCGTAGTAGGGCACGGCGGCTGCGAACCCTGAGACCTTGCAGGCCGACAGCCAACTCAGAAGGCCGCCCCAGCAAAAGCCCAAAACACCGACCTTGCCGGCCGCACCCAAGCGCCGCTGCAACTCGGCACGGGCTGCGTCAATGTCCAAAAGCGGCGCCTCCAAGCCAGCAGCCTGCATCAGGCCAAAGCCATGCTGCATGTCTGCATCGGTATAGCCCAGCTCGATTCCAGGCTCCTGCCGGTCGAACAGGGCTGGGGCCAGCACCACATAGCCTTCAGCCGCCCAACGATCGGCCACCGATCGGATGTGCGGGTTCACACCAAAGATTTCCTGCACCACCACCAGGCCACCTTTGGGCGTGCCCATGGGTTCAGCCAAATAAGCGGCCAGCTTGCGGCCATCGCTGGCGGTCAGGGTGAGGGTCTGGCCCATGGTGGTCTCCTTGATCGAATCGCTGATGCGCCGGCCTGCGCGGGCAGCGGTACCCGTGCAGCCGGTGGATTGATTCTCACGCGGCCGGTTCCAACACCGATGGCAAGAGGGTCTTGAGGAAGCGCCCCGTGTGGCTGCGCTCGCAGGCCGCCACCGCCTCGGGTGTGCCGGCCACCAAGACCTGCCCGCCGCCGCTGCCCCCTTCGGGGCCCAGGTCGATCACCCAGTCGGCGGTCTTGATCACGTCCAGGTTGTGCTCGATCACCACGATGGTGTTGCCCGCCTCGCGCAGTTGCGCCAGCACCTTGAGCAGCAGCTGAATGTCGTGGAAGTGCAGCCCGGTGGTGGGTTCGTCCAGGATGTAGAGCGTGCGGCCCGTGTCGCGCTTGGACAGCTCCAGCGCCAGCTTCACCCGCTGCGCCTCGCCGCCTGACAGCGTGGTCGCGCTCTGGCCCAAGGTGATGTAGCCCAAGCCCACGTCGAGCAGGGTTTGCAGCTTGCGCGCAATGGTGGGCACCGCACTGAAGAAGGCATGGGCATCCTCCACCGTCATGCCCAGTACTTCGTGGATGTTGCGGCCCTTGTAGAGGATCTCCAGGGTTTCGCGGTTGTAGCGCTTGCCGTGGCACACGTCGCAAGGCACGTACACATCGGGCAGGAAGTGCATCTCCACCTTGATCACGCCGTCACCCTGGCAACTCTCGCAGCGCCCTCCGCCTTGCGCAGCGGCCACGTTGAAGGAGAAACGGCCTGGCCCGTAGCCCCGCTCACGGGCGGTGGGCACATCGGCAAACAGTTCGCGGATGGGGGTGAACAGGCCGGTGTAGGTGGCCGGGTTGCTGCGCGGGGTGCGGCCAATCGGGCTTTGGTCCACATTGATCACCTTGTCCAGCGCCTCCACGCCCTCGATCTCATCGTGCGGTGCGGGCTCGGTGGCGGCGTTGTTCAGGCGCTTGGCCATGGCCGCATACAGCGTGTCGTTGATCAGCGTGCTCTTGCCCGAACCGGACACGCCGGTCACGCAGGTCATCACACCCAGGGGAATCTGCACCGTCACCCCCTGCAAGTTGTGGCCCCGTGCATTGACGATGCGCAGGTGCGAAGGGCCGGCCAGGCCCCATGCGCCGGAAGCAGGCACACGGCGCTGCTGCGGCACCGCAATGCGCAAGACCTGGCCCAGATACTGTCCGGTCAGGCTGTTCTCGTCGGCGGCCACTTCTTCGGGCGTGCCTTGCGCCATCACACGGCCGCCGTGCACACCCGCGCCCGGGCCGATGTCCACCACATGGTCGGCCGCCCGGATCATGTCCTCGTCGTGCTCCACCACGATGACGCTGTTGCCCAAATCGCGCAGGTGCTGCAGCGTGGCAATCAAACGCTCGTTGTCGCGCTGGTGCAGGCCGATGCTGGGCTCATCGAGCACGTACATCACCCCCGTCAGGCCCGAGCCGAACTGGCTGGCCAAGCGGATGCGCTGCGCCTCGCCACCCGACAAGGTGTCGGCGCTGCGCTCCAGGCTCAGATAGTTCAGGCCGACATCATTGAGAAAGCGCAGGCGCGAGCGGATTTCACGCACCACCTTATCGGCAATGCCGGCCTTGTTGCCCATGAGCTGCAGGGTGTCGAAGTAAGCCTGGCAGGCCTGCAGTGTTGTGGCCTCCACCTCGTAGATGGGGCGGCCGCGCTGGCCGTCGTGGTGTCGCAAGAACACATGCAGGGCCTCACGCCGCAGCCGGTGGCCCCGGCAAGCCGGGCAGGGCTTGGGCGACTGCAGGCGGCTGAGTTCGTCGCGGACCACCTGCGAGTCGGTTTCGCGCAAGCGGCGCTCCAGCGAGGGGATGATGCCTTCAAAGGGGTGGCGCCGGCGCACCGAACGCGACTTGCCGCGCCCGCCTTCGACGGCATATTCGAACTCGATGGCCTCCTCGCCCGAGCCGTGCAGCAGCATGGCCTTGATGGTGGTGGGCAAGGCCTCGAAGGGCGTCTCCAGGTCGAATTGGTAATGCGCGGCCACCGACTCCAACAGCGAATAGGTGTAGCGGTTGCGCCGGTCCCAGCCCTTGATGGCCCCGCTGGCCAGGCTCAGTTCGGGAAAGCCCACCACCCGTTGGGGATCAAAGGCCGTGATGTGGCCCAGGCCGTCGCAGCTGGGGCAGGCGCCCATGGGCGAGTTGAAGGAAAACAGCCGTGGCTCCAGCTCGGGCAGGGAATAGGCGCAAATCGGGCAGGCGTAGGTGCTGGAGAACCAATGCTCCTTGCCGGTGTCGATCTCGAGTGCCACCACCCGGCCACTGGCCATGCGCAGCGCGCTCTCGATGCTCTCAGCCAGGCGCTGGCGCTGCGCCGTGGCCTCGTCCGCACGGGTCTTGATGCGGTCGACCACCACATCGATGTCGTGCTTGTCGTGCGGGTCGAGTTCGGGCAGCTCGCTGACCTCGAATACGCGGGCGCTGGCCTGGCCGGCGCGAATGCGAAAACGCACATAGCCGCGCGACTGCAGGTCCTCCAGCAGGTCGTGGAAGCTGCCTTTTCGGTCCCGCACCACCGGGGCCAGGATCATCAGCTTGGTGCCTTCGGGCAGGCCCAGTACGGCATCCACCATCTGTGCCACCGGCGTGGAAGACAAGGGCTCGTCATGGTCGGGGCAGTACGGCGTGCCGGCGCGCGCATACAGCAGGCGCAGGTAATCATGAATCTCGGTGATGGTGCCCACCGTGGAGCGTGGGTTGTGGCTCGTGGCCTTCTGCTCGATCGCAATGGCCGGGCTCAGGCCCTCGATCACATCCACATCGGGCTTGTCGGTCTGCTGCAGGAACTGGCGCGCGTAGGCCGACAGGCTTTCCACATAACGGCGCTGCCCTTCGGCATACAGGGTGTCGAAGGCCAGGCTCGACTTGCCCGAACCCGACAGGCCCGTGATCACCACCAAGGCATTCTTGGGGATGTCGAGGTCGATGTTCTTGAGGTTGTGCGTGCGGGCGCCGCGGATGCGAAGGTGGGTGTCGGCGGGCATGCTGGCTCGGTTCTTGGGCAACCGGCCATTATCCGGAATCGGGCACGGCTTGTCGCTGCGGCTACATCAGGGCCAACAGGTCTGCGCCGTAGGCCTCGAGCTTGTGGGCGCCCACGCCGCTGATGGTGGCCAACTCCTGCGAAGACGTGGGGTGGCGCGAGGCCATCTCGGCCAGGGTGCTGTCGTGGAAGATCACATACGGGGGACGGCCCTGGGCTTTGGATTGGGCGGTGCGCCAGTTCTTCAGGCGCTCAAAGCGCGCCTGGGCCGCTTCATCGAATTCGACGATCCAGTCGTGGGCGCTGCGGCCGGCCACGGCGGTGCTGCGGCGCGCCGGCTTGGCATTGCGTGCGGCCAGCTTGAGTTGCTCGCGCGGCTGCTTCATGGTCAGGGGTACCTCGCCACGCAGCACCGCACGGGCCCGCTCCGTCAGCAGCAGCGTGGGCAGCTCGACGTCGGTGACCACATGGCCTTGCGCCACCAGTTGGCGCAGGACCGCCCGCCACAGCGCTTCGCTGAGGTGGCGCCCGATGCCATAGGTGGACAGTTGGTCATGGCCGTACTGCCTCACCTTGGGCGAAGGCTTGCCGCGCAGCACATCGATCAGGTGCGCCGCACCGAAGGCTTTCGCGCCGTTGTGGGCCCCGTGTTGGGCCATGCGGTAAATGCAGCTCAAGGCCATGCGCGCCGCCTCGGTGCCGTCCCACAACTCGGGCGGCTCCAGGCAGTTGTCGCAGTTGCCGCAGGGCTCGCTGGCTTCGTCGAAATACGACAGAAGCCGCTGGCGGCGGCAGTCATGCGCCTCGGCCAGCGTGAGCATGGCCTCGAGCTTGCCGCGCAAGACGCGTTTGAAATCTTCGCTGGCCTGGCCGTCTTCGATCAAGCGGCGCTGGCCCACCACATCGGCCAAGCCGTAGACCATCCAGGCCTCCGCGGCCTCACCATCACGGCCAGCACGGCCGGTCTCTTGGTAGTAGCCTTCCACGGTGCGGGGCAGGTCCAGGTGGGCCACAAATCGGACATCCGGCTTGTCGATGCCCATGCCGAATGCAATGGTGGCCACCATCACCAGCCCACCATCGCGCGTGTCGTGTTCCACAAAGGCCTGTTGGTGCTGCTGTCGCAGGCGCAGGTCCAGCCCCGCGTGATAGGGCAATGCCCGAACGCCGTGGTCGCTCAGCCAAACCGCGGTTTCCTCGACCTTTTTGCGGGTGGCGCAGTAGACGATGCCAGCCTCGTTCTGGTGACCTTCGCGGATGAAGGCCAGCAGCTGCGCACGCGGGTCTTCCTTCTCCACAATGGTGTAGCGGATGTTGGGCCGGTCAAAGCTGCTGATGAAGCGCCGCGCGTCTTGCAACGCCAGTCGCTCGACGATGTCGGCACGCGTGAGCGCGTCGGCCGTGGCGGTCAAGGCCAGGCGCGGCACACCGGGGTAGCGTTCGGCCAGTTGCGACAGCCCCAGGTAGTCCTCTCGGAAGTCGTGGCCCCACTGGCTCACGCAATGCGCTTCGTCGATGGCCAGCAGGCTCAGCAGGCCTCGTTCGTGCAGCGAATCCAGCATGGCCAGGAAACGCGGCGTGAGCACCCGCTCCGGTGCGGCATACAGGAGGCTCAAGCGGCCGCTGCGCCAACGGCGTTCGATGTCTTGAGCGGCCTCGCTGCTCAGTGTGGAGTTGAGAAAGGCGGCCTCCACACCCAACTGCTCCAGGGTGCTCACCTGGTCTTGCATCAAGGCAATCAGGGGGCTGACCACCAGGGTGGCACCTTGTCCACGGCGCTGACGCACCAGGGCGGGGACTTGGTAGCACAGGCTTTTGCCACCACCGGTGGGCATGAGCACCAGGGCGTTGTGCCCCGCACAAACATGGTCAACGATGGCGCCTTGCTGACCTCGAAAAGCGCTGTAGCCGAAGACCTCGTGCAGGACCGCCAGGGGCGTATGGGCCAAGTCGGATGAGGGAGGTGTGGGCAGGGCAGACATGCAAACAGCGCGAAAACCGAATGGTACCGGGCGGCCAGGATGGACCGGCCGTCCCCGCAGGGGTGCACCCCAGGGCATGCCCTCCACCGACCCTCCGCTGAGGGATGGGCGCGGCGCACCCGGTCGGCATAATCGAGTGCACCAACCCCAAGCGAAGTCCCCCTCACCTTTTCCGAACCGCGGAGTACCCCATGGCCTCGATCAACAAAGTGATTCTCATCGGCAACCTCGGGCGCGACCCCGAGTTGCGCTACACGCCCAGCGGCTCGGCCGTGTGCAACGTCAGCATCGCCACCACCCGAAACTGGAAGAGCAAGGACAGCGGTGAGCGTGTCGAGGAAACCGAGTGGCACCGGGTGGTCTTTTACGACCGCCTGGCCGAGATCGCCGGCGAGTACCTCAAGAAGGGCCGTCCGGTTTATGTGGAAGGGCGTCTCAAGACCCGCAAGTGGCAAGACAAGGACGGCAAAGACAACTACACCACCGAAATCGTGGCCGAGCAGATGCAGATGCTGGGCGGTCGCGAAGGGGGTGGCATGGGCGGCGGTGGCGGCATGGGCGATGAAGAGGGCTACACGCCCGCCCGCCGCGAAGCGCCCGCAGCCAAGCCGGCCGGCGCCGCCAGGCCCGCGGCCAAGCCCGCCGGCGGGATCGCCGACATGGACGATGACATTCCGTTCTGAACGCTGCAGCCGCCGTTCCTGGCTGCGGCGCTGCTGGGGGCTGGGGGCTCCTGCACTCACCGCCCTGTCTCCCCTGTCCCCCCTCATGAGCAGCCCGCCTAGCCTGGCCCAAAGCAGCGCCGCAAGCGGGGCTGCGCCCCTTGCCCAGGTCGAAACCGGCACGCTGGAGCGCTGGCTCGACCTGCCCTCGCGGCACGCACCCACCAGGCCCGTCGACGTGTGGATACCGCCGGGCTTCAAGGCCGGCCAGCCCTACCGCGTGCTGTGCATGCACGACGGGCAAATGCTCTTCGACCCCCGAACCACCTGGAACCGCCAAGCCTGGCGCGCCCATGAAGCGGTGCACGGCCTGGTGCAGTCAGGCCGCTGGCTGCCCACGCTGGTGCTGGGCATCTGGAACCGAGAGCACCAGCGCTACGCCGAGTACTACCCGGAAAAAGCCCTGGCCTTCGCACCGGCGGGTGCACGGGATGCGTATGTGAAGGGCGAGGCACAGGGCCGGCCGCTGGCCGATGCCTACCTGCGCTTGATCGTGGAAGACCTGCTGCCGCGCGTAGAGGCCCGCTGGGGCCCCCGTTCGGCCGAGCATGGTGTCATGGTGGCCGGCGCCAGCATGGGCGGCCTGATCTCCCTGTACGCCCTGTGCGAGTACCCGCAGGTGTTCTCTGGCGCAGCCGGCTTGTCCACCCATTGGGTATCGGTGGCCGCCAGCCGCAGCGAGCTCGACAAGCGCCAACAAGACCTCTCACGGGCCTTCTTGGCGTACTTGGAACAGCACTTGCCTCGCGCAGGGCGCCACCGGATCTGGGTCGACCGTGGTGACGACGCCCTGGACTCGCTCTACGAGCCCGGTTTGCGCCAGTTCGAGGCGCTGCTGCGCGCGCGCGGCTACGGCCCGGCCGACAGCACGGTCCGCGTATACGCCGGAACAGGCCACAACGAAACCGACTGGTCCAAACGCTTGGCGCAGGCGCTGTCCTTCATCGGCCCGGGCGGCGCGGGCGCCTGAAGCGCTTCACACCCCGGGTGCCCTCATCGGGCTGTGGAAACGCAGCCATCACGCGCCGCACCCACCACACCGTGCCCCCCAGAAAGGCCATGGTCCAAGCCAGAAACAAGACCGCCGAGACCGAGGCGGCGCGGGGGTCCACACGCTCGTAGACGAAAAGGGCCAACACGCCGATCAGGAACACCTGCAGCCAGGTGCCAAATCCATCCAAAAAGGGTGACAGCTGGTCCAGGCTGGGCCCCCGGCGATCACCGGTGAACCAGTATTCGGCATGGGGCAGGTTCACCCCCCCGGCAGGCCTGCGGCGCAACAGCCACAACACACCAGGCCCGGCCATCCACGGTGTGACGATCAGCACCGCCGACAGGGCCACCAGCGCGCCCTGCTCGGCCTGCACGGCTGGCGCGGCCGCGTGCTCCGTCCACGCCTGGTAAAGCGCAGCCAACCCCACCAGCCAAGTCACGAGGAACAGGCGGCGTGACGGGCTCATCACCGAAGGCTAATGGCCAAGCAGGGCGCGCCGATACCGGCGCTTCAAACCACGGCACCCGCATTGGGGTCGTTGGGGTCTTCGGTCTTGGCCGGCGTGCTCTTGATCAGGTCTTCGCGCTGCACCCCCAACCACATGGCAATGCCCGCGGCCACGAAGATCGAGGAATAGATGCCAAACAGAATGCCGATGGTCAGGGCCAAGGCGAAATAGAACAGCGTGGGCCCGCCAAAGATCAGCATCGACAGCACCATGATCTGCGTGCTGCCGTGGGTGATGACGGTGCGGCTGATGGTGGAGGTGAGTGCGTTGTCGATCACCTGCGGCGTGCTCAGCTTGCGGTACTTGCGGAAGACTTCGCGGATCCGGTCAAAAATGACCACCGACTCGTTCACCGAGTAGCCCAGCACCGCCAGAATCGCTGCCAACACGGGC
>JACCDX010902299.1_pt1 | contig 10730 bp, 11 predicted proteins | sample 7449681 | NCBI WGS metagenome assembly JACCDX01 (sample SAMN15323450, study PRJNA562643) | freshwater metagenome | isolation source: river surface water | place: USA:Blue River Watershed | collected 2017-08-18
AAAATAAAAATTGTTTAATAAAAAAAACAAAATAAAAATTGTTTAATAAAAAAATAAAAAGAATCATAAAATTATAATAAATAAAAGTATATTTTATACTAGAAAATCATCAGGAGGCATTGGAAGCATATGTGCTTCAGGAGGACATTGAAAAGCAGGTGAAGCATAAAATTCTTTTTTTGGAGAAGATGGTATCATAATAACAATTTCTTTTGTTTGAAAAGAATTTAGATTTTGTTTTTCAACACAATTTTTCTTTAACATTGAAAGTAATGCTTGTGCTTTCATTTGATTGCTTACTTTTATTGTAGTTGGTTCTTGATTTTCCATTATAAAAATAATATTTATATGTTCATCTGTCATATTAAATACTTACTTCTAATTATAAAAATCATTTTTTTATAATTTTATTTACGTTAATTATTTTTATATAAAAAAATGATTTTTATAAAAGTATATAAAAGAAAAGTATACAAATAAAATAATATAATTTATTATTTAATATTATTTAAAAAAATGGAAAAACGACATTCTAAAAGAATTTCAGAAAATAAAAAAAGAAAAATAGATGAATTATATATTGATGTTAATAATGAAGATGAAAAAAATAATCTACATATAAATAATTATATATCAATACTATATTTTATTTGTAATGATGTAGAAAATCGTAATATTGTAACATTTTATGATAAAGGTGGTTTTATTATTAAAAACTTTGAATTATTTAAAAAAATTGTTCAAATTAAATATAGATTAAATGATTATACTTCATTTGTACGAAACTTAAATAATTATGGTTTTGTAAATATAACTCCAAGACATAAATATGATAAACGATTTTTTAATAATATGAATTTATATAATGTAAATGAAATTATTTATGCAAATCCTTATTTTTTAAATGATAAAAATGCTCTTGAAAAATTATGTGCTATAAAGTGTAATTTAGTACATTTACATAATAATACTTTTATGAAAGAAATTAAGGAATTACATAATCAAGAAACTGATGAAATGATTGATTTATTACTACATCTAAAAAATAGTAAAAATATTTAATTTTTACTAAAATATATTATAAAAAAAATAAGTTAAAATAAATTGTAAAAAATTATGATTTAACGCATTTACTACATTTAATCTTTTGATAATTACCGTGATCTTTTAAGATAGATGTAAAGTATTTTTCATAACCATAATTTACATTTCTTTCACTAAACTTCTCTTTTTCTAAATTATTTAAATGATGGCCATATGTTTCAAAATTAGATATCATTGATTTAAGTAAATAACTGGATTTACAAATAGACGGTGTATTATGTAACGCGTGAGCCGTTTTTTCAATCGCACTTTTTATAATTTTCTTTCGTATGGTTAATAGTTTCTTTTCACTACTACGATTACTTTCTTTTAATTTCTTTACCATTAATGGATATAAATGTACTACTTTATATAAATTTTTTAAAAATATAATATTAGCATTCCAAGTTCTTAAATCTTTAGATGTAATATCATATGGTGCTAAATATTCATTAACATCACTTAAATTAACAGATAATTCTTCCTTAGCTTCGTTTTTAATATGAAATAAATAAGGGTCACTTTTCGTAGAACGTTTATATAAATCTTTTAATAAACGAATCATTTCAGGATTCTTGATTTCACATACATTTTGAACACCTTTTTTTCCTATAAAATCAATAATAGCACTACCTGAACCAAATTCAATATGTTTTTTATGAAGAGTAGTAATACCATGATGTTTATATAATTTTTCATTTGATTTATTTCCACCACGGAAATTACAAACATTCATAATTCGCACAACTAATGCGCATAATTTTTCTTTCGTATATACTCTTGAATCTAAATCACGTTCAATATGATTATTTAATTCTTGAATTTTAGAACTAATTTTCATTAGTTGACAATATTTCTTTTCTTCACGTTTCATTTTAAATTTAGAAGAATAAATATATTGAGTACGACCAGCTTCATCAACACCAGTTGCTAATAAATCACTTTTTAAATAAATTTTAACATCACGATAAGCTGGAGCAATATAAATATGTTTAATTTGTTCTAATACTTTTTTATCTTTAATTGGTTTTCCATTAGCATTTGTATATATAAAATTAGATCCTTTTTTTTCTCTTATATAATAATTTTTCATTTATAATTTATAATAACACTATTTTTTAATAACATTTTTAATTTAATTGAATTAAAAATAATTCTTTTATTTAATTTAACTATGTGGAGTATCATCAGCATCGTCTTCCCCACTTTGTGGTTCAGATCCAATATGGTCTTCCGCACTTTGTAGGTTTTTATCACTTTGTGATTTAGAATCAATTTCATCAAGCATTTCATCTAATTCTTTTTCAACAATATCAAGTTCTTGAGTAGTAAATTGTTTAATAATCTTTCGTTTATTACGAAGTTCACAATTACGATTATCAGGATTTGATGATGTACAAGAAGTAAGTAATAGTACTTTATATCCATAACTATGTTCAAGTGGAGCAATCATATTTACACGATCTTTCTTTCGAAAATAAAATGGAAATCTTTCACAAGCATATCCAGAATGAAAAATAGCATTCGCTTTTTCTTTATAGCTTTCATATACTTCAAACGGTACTATAAAGTGACGACGCACTTCATTTTTCGAACTTCCAGAAGCATAAATATAATTATACTTTCCTAATTCACGAGGAATTGGATGATATTTATCAAAATCTTCAAGAATACGCATTTACGTTATATAGTAAATATATATTTAATTTTTATAATTATTGATTATTTATAATCATTTTTATATAAAAATAAATCATTTTTTATATAAGTTTATTTACGTTATTATATAATATTTTATTTAATAATATATAATAAAATTATTGAATAACTTCATCAATAAGTTCAATGGGTATTGAATAAAATTTAAAATTTAAAACGAAATAAATATGTATTATATTTTCACTTAAAATTATCATTTTAACAGGTGTACCAATAGGAATATTAAAAATACTTTTTTTTAATGTACCGTAAACGGAATTATTTGTATAATGTTCTAAATATTTATTGCTATATAAATAGGATAATAAAACGTGAGAACTTGTAATAATTATATCATTTGGTAAAATGACATCAAAAGTATGATGAAATGAAAGTTTATTAATTTCCATATTTCTTATTAAAATAATATATTTTTTATATATTTAACGAAAAAATAAGATAAATGTAATGATAAAAAAAAATCATTTTTTAATAATATGATTTACGTTAAAGTTTATGTTTTAAAAAAAATTTATTTTTATAAAATATAATTTTTTTAAATATAAGATAAATTATAAATTAACTTTATTTTATTTAAAAATGAATTTAACAAATAACGAATTTATTGAAATTAAAAATAATGAAGAAAATCCTACATATATGTTTCGTGGTGTAAATGATGAAACATTTGATTTAGTATTTGATACAAATGAAAAATATTTTAAAATACTTAGGTCTGAAAATGATTTAGTATATAATCTACAATGTGAAAATTCATATCGAACACCGGATTTAAAAAAGCTATTAATTGCTTATAGATATCAAGATGAAATAGATACTTCTGAATCTATGCGAAATGTATTTTTATATGAAAATCTAAAAGTAGTAAATATTAGTACTACTTTTGAATGCTATTATGATAAAAATTTAAAAAAAGATATTTATACAAAAAATCCAAAATATTATACATATTTACTTATATTTAATGGCTATTCTACTATTTTATCATATAATGATAAAAAATATTGTACAAAAGCTATAAATATTAGTAAAAGTGATTATGATTATTATTAAAAAAATAAAATAAAAATATTAATATATTATAAAGATATAATTCGCGAAAAATAAAATAAAAGATAAAAATAGTAAAATATTATAATTTATAAATGCCACCCATAGTTCCACCAACAAATGAAAAAGAAAAAAAAGATGAAAAAAAAGAAGAACCATCTGTAAAAATATGGAATGATTCTGAAGTACAATTACTTAAAAAATGGGGTGAAACCGCCGCTTCATATCGTCTTCTTCACAATCGCGCTTTTCGTTATTATAATGGCTCTTCTTATTGGTTTGCTGTTCCTGTTATTGTTTTTAGTACTATTACAGGTACAGCAAGTTTCAGTCAAACACTTTTTCCACCAGAATACCAACCATTTGTTCCAATGGTAATTGGTGGTGTAAATATTTTTATTGGTATATTAGGAACTTTAGCACGTTTTTTTCGTGTAGATGAATTAACAGAATCACACCGTGTTGCTTCAGTATCATATGGTAAATTTGCGCGAAATATTGCGACAGAATTATCATTACCACCTCAAAATCGAAAATATAATGGTGCTGATTTAGTTGAAATGTGTCGTGGAGAATTAGATCGATTAATAGAACAATCTCCAGAAATTCCTATGCACATATTATTAGAATTTAAAAATAATGCTGATTTCGCAAATATTGAAAAACCTGAAGTATTGGATATTAAACCTATTCAAGAATATAAAGTAAGTAAAGAAGAAAAAGTAGCACATATTGTAACATCTGTTGTTGAAAAATTACGTCAAAATAAACCTGAAAAAACACTTGTTCAACAAATGGCTGAAAGACACGGTAACTTACCATATTCAGCACCCAATCCATTTACAAATAATATTGTTCAACCACGAGTTAATCAACCATCCGTAGCACAAGCACTAGAAATAACAAAAAGTACTAAAATTACGGATACTGTAAGTAATGTTATAAATAATATTTCTAATAATAAAGATAATATTGTTAGTCAAGCTGAAGAAAATGCTTCAAAAATAGCAAATGAACAAAAGGAACGTATTAATGAAGAATTAAATAATATTGTAAATAGTAATGTTGTTTCAAACGCAAAGGCTAAATTTCAAGGTTTAATGAAAAAAGCAGTTTCAAAAGAACAATTGAAAAATGTTACAACGAAAATTGTAAATAACGCACTTGCTTCTGGTGAAAATGCTATTGCTGATGTTGAAATGGGTATTGTTCAAACAAATGAAGAATTAAAAAATAATATAGAAAATGAAAATAATAAAAACGATTAAATCATTTATTTTTGTTAAAAAATATATATATTATTTATTATAATGCTTTAAAAAAATAAAAATGAAAAATAAGCTATATCAAGAATTGTTATGTGATTTTTTATTAAATAAAGATTTATTAGAAACAAAGTTAGGTAATGAAAAATTAAAAGCAACATTTAGAAAAGATGAATCTAAAGACTTTTTATATTCGACCTTATATGTGAATGAAAATGAAATCCCTTTTATTTACAAATTAAGTAAAGAAATAGAAAATTGTAAAAAAATAAATGAATTAAAAAGTAAAAAAGAAAAAATATAAAAATATAAAAATTATTTTTATAAAAAAGGAATATAAAAGGATTTTTATAAATATAAACATATTATATTTATAAAAAATGAGTGAAACAAATAATAAAAATAATTTTGTACAATCCGAGGAACATATTCAAAAATTTTGGAATGAATCTAAAGTTTTTGAACGTTCTTTAGAAGAATCCAAAAATGATACACCCTTTACATTTTATGATGGACCTCCTTTTGCTACAGGTCTTCCACATTATGGTCATATATTAGCAGGTTTTATTAAAGATACTATTTGTCGTTATGCTACTATGGATGGAAAATATGTTCAACGTATTGCTGGATGGGATCAACATGGTCTTCCTATTGAATATGAAATTGAAAAAAAGTTGGGTATTAAAACAAAACAACAAATTGAAGAATTAGGTTTAGCAAATTATAATAACGCTTGTAAAGAAATTGTGATGAGTTGTGCTGATGAATGGAAAGTGATTATGAACCGTCTTGGACGGTGGATTGATTTTGACAATGCTTATAAAACATCGGATGTAGAATTTATGAGCAAAACGTGGAGCGTTTTTGCGAAATTATATGAACGCGGACTTATTTATCAAGGTACAAAAGTAATGCCTTATTCATTAGCTTGTACAACACCACTTTCAAACTTTGAAGCGTCATCCAATTATCAAGATGTGGTTGATAGAACAATTATTGTTAAATTCAGAGTATTTAATAAAGAAGAACGTGATAAATATAATCGTTATATTTTAGTATGGACAACAACACCTTGGACACTTTTTGCAAATTATATAATTGCTTTAAATCCTGATTTTACATATGTATTAGTTAAATATAATGATGAAGAATATTATATAGCAAAAGACCGAATTCAATTTTTATATGAAAAGTTAAAAATAAAAGAAGAGCATATTATTATTTTAGAAGAAATTTCTGGTAAAGATTTGATTGGAATTCAATATAACCCATTATTTGATATAACAGGAATTTTATATAAAGATGTATATAATTATTTTCCAGATATCAATAAATTATATAAAATATATGGTGACTCATTTGTCACCAAAGATAGTGGTACAGGATTTGTTCATATTGCTCCAACTTTTGGTGAAGAAGATTATAATGTAGTACTTAAAAATGAAATTGTTCGTAAAGATAATATATTATATGACCATTTAGATGAAAATGGTTATACAAAATATAATGGTTTTGATGATAGTGATAATAATATATATAATAAAGGAATTTTTTATAAAGATTTAAATGGAAAAGTAATTAAAAATTTAAAAGAACGCAATTTATTACTTACGGAATTTCAATATAATCATTCATATCCTTTTTGTTGGCGTTCTGATACTCCACTTATTTATCGCGCTGTTAAATCTTGGTTTTTAAACATGGAACCACTTAAAGAGCGTATGAAAGAGTTAAATAAAAGTGTTTATTGGTATCCTGATTATGTGGGAAGTGGACGATTTGCCCAATGGTTAAATGGAACACGTGATTGGTGTATTAGTCGAAATCGTTATTGGGGAACACCACTTCCAATTTGGAAATCTGAAGATAACGATTTACTTATTGTTTATAGCAAAGAACATTTAGAGTTACTTACTGGAAAAGTAATTAATGATCTTCATTGTGATGCGATTGATGATATTATTATTGATTATAATAATAAAAAATATAAACGAGTTTCAGAAATCTTTGATTGTTGGTTTGAATCAGGTTCAGTTCCTTATGCTTCGCCAACAACAGGTTATCCGGCACAATTTATTGCTGAAGGATTAGACCAAACACGAGGTTGGTTTTATACACTTCTTGTATTAGGAACTGCTTTAGAAGATAAAAGTCCATATGAAAGTGTCATTGTGAATGGTTTAGTATTGGCAGCCGATGGAAAGAAAATGAGTAAACGACTTAAAAACTATCCTGATCCAATGGAAGTTGTAAATAAATATGGAAGTGATGCGCTGCGATTTTATTTACTAACATCCGTTGCGGTAGCAGGTGAACCATTACGATTTATGGAAGATGGTGTAAAAGGAGTATTACAAAACATATTAATTCCACTTTCAAATTCAGTCAATTTCTTTGTAGAATATTATCGACTCTTTGGTGAACAAATAGATTTTGAAGATGTGTACAAAACACGTATTTTAGAACACCAAAAATATAAAAAAAGAGATTTTTATCAAAATAAAATGAATAATGAGTTAAATAGTTGGATTCAATTTAAAACAAATCATTTTGTAAATGAATTAAAAGAGTGTTATCAAAAATACACATTAGATAAAATTGGATTAATTGTACAAAACTATATAAATGATTTAAATAATGTATATATTAAATTGAACCGAGATGATATTAAAGGAAAACATGGTACTATTGCTCAAGTACATGGACTTTATACTTTATACAATGTATTAAAACGTGTACTTTTGATATTAGCTCCTATACTTCCATTTTTTACAGAAGCTCAAAATATGATATTATTTGATGAAGATGAGCGACAAAAAGTAAATGTTGTAACCGTGTGGCGTGGATTAAAGTATGAGTCGATTCATTTGGATAAATTTAAAGATGTTAAACCATTTATTTTAAATGAAGAAGATAATAAAAATGTTAAAATTATTGAAGTAATTAAAGAAGTAGTTGAAGAAATACGAAATGTGCGTATTGAACACAAAATTCCATCAAAACGTCCATTAAGTAAAGTTGTAATCCAATTTGTAAATAGTAGCTCTTCAAATGTACAATATATGTATGATTATTTTAATAAACCAAATGATAATGATATGGAAGGTTCAATTATAGAAAATGAATGTAATATAATTGAAATGGGTTTTGAATATAATGATGAAATTGAAGAAAAAAAATATATTTATGAATATAAATTAGATTTTAAAAAATGTGGATCTACTTTTAAAAATAAACTCAATGATTTTAAAAATTTTATGACACATATGAGCCAAGAAGAATTAGAATTACTTTATGAAAAAGATATTATACATTATGTATGTGAAGAAGAAGATTTTATAATAAATGATTTTGTAAATATTATTCGTAAAGAAGAAGTTGAAAAGAGTAATGAATATGTTGTGATTAATAAAGCGGATTATGTTCTTAAAGTATATACTCAAAGTAATAACCATTTAGAAGAATTATATGAAATGAAAAATATAGCAACTACTTTCCAAAAAATGCGAAAAGAAGCAAAATTACATCCAACGGATGATGTAAGATTACTCATTTGTTCAAATGAAATTGGTTTTATAAAAAAAATAGAAAAACATAAATTTTATATTAGTAGAATTACAAGAAAAATGATTGAAGTAAAAGAAATGTTAGATGAACACGATGTTGACCAAATCATTTTTAAAAAAGATGATTTTTATATATTAGGAATAAAAAAAGTTGAATTAGAAGAAAAAAATCAAAATAGTAGTGATGAAGAATATTAAATTTTAATCATATATTTAATATAAATTATTTATAAAATAATTTTTTATTTTATAAAGTTAAAACGAAATTTGTAAAAAAAGTAAAAAAAAATAATTTAATCATTATGAATGGATTTACCCATTACATAATTTGCGAATTTATCAAGTTCATGAGTAATAATAAGTGGAAAAGTAAGTGGCCAAAATAATGATTCAACGCATCCCCACATTGTATATGAAATAATATTGTCAAAAAGTTGAGTTACTGGGTAATTAGATGATTTAAAATTTTTAATACCTTTATAAAACCCAATTCCAAAATTTTTAAGTATAATTAAACTCATTAATTTACAAGATAATGGAGAATTGTAAATTGTATTAAAATCAAAGCTAATGTGTGTCATTCTTTTATATTTGAATATATATAATTATATAGTTATCTTTATATTCATTAAATTTTTATAAATCATTTTTTATTTATGTTATATAAAAAATATTTTTATATAAAAAATAATATATATCTAATTTTATAATAGTAAAATAAAAAATGTCATTTCCTGTCGAAAAAGTAGCCAAAACAGTTGGTCATATCATATGTTTTAAAGAAAATGTTCCTGAACATGATAAAATGATTTCATTAATGAGTCGTAATGAAGGATTACGTATAAATCACAAATATGATAAAACTTTTAAAGGATTTTCAACAGTTATTCCATATTATTCATTACAACGTATTCAAAATAAATATAAAAATGTTATTGAATCTATTATGCCAGATTTAGAAGTTAAAACATGTGCTCAAACAATTCCATGGGGAATTCAACGTGTTGGAGCAACAAATAGTAATTCTACTGTTGGAATTGGAAGTGGAACAAGTAAAGATATTGATGTATTTGTTTTAGATACAGGTGTATTAAAAGCACATCCTGATTTAAATGTTGTGGAATCACTTTCTTTTATAACAACTGAAAAAGATACAAATGATTTAAATGGTCACGGAACTGCCGTTGCCGGTATTATTGCTGCTCGTGATAATAATACAGATATTGTTGGAATTGTTCCTGGTGCTCGTATTCATAGTTACAAAGTAGCAAATAGATTTGGTAGTGGTTCTTTTTCATCAATTATTGCTGGTATAAATCAAGTAATACGATGGAAACAATTAAATCCAACTGTTCAAAATAAAGTTGTTATTAATTTAAGTGTAGGTGGTTTTACTGGTTCATCATCTTATACTGCTTTAGATAATGCTGTTTTATCTGCTATTCAAAATAATATTACTGTTGTTATTGCTTCCGGAAATAGTAATAATGATGCTATTTATTATACTCCAGCACATGTAACTGAAGCAATTACTGTTGGCGCTTATAGTAACACAAATGTTATGGCAAATTGGTCAAATTACGGTTCTGTTGTTGATATTTTAGCGCCTGGTGTTTCTATATTAAGTACTTATTTAAATGGATTAAGAGCAACTCTTTCCGGAACATCTTTTGCCGCACCACATGTTTCTGGAGCAGCTGCTTTATATTTATTATCAAATCCTACTTCTACACCAGCTTCTGTATTAAATGCTTTAAAAAATTATTCATTAAATAGTAATAATAGCAATATTACTGTATCTGTTCCAAATACTACAAATAAAAGTGTATATCTTGTATTTAATACAATTGAACCTACAACACCTACATGTACTTGTCCTCCAGATTGTTTATGTTGCGCTAATTGTCCAACTTGTACACCATCTGCTTAATAAATAATTTGTTAAAAATAAATAATTTGTTAAAAATAAATAATTTGTTAAAAATAAATAATTTGTTAAAAATAAATAATTTGTTAAAAATAAATAATTTGTTAAAAATAAATAATT
>JACCDX010785758.1_pt1 | contig 10728 bp, 9 predicted proteins | sample 7449681 | NCBI WGS metagenome assembly JACCDX01 (sample SAMN15323450, study PRJNA562643) | freshwater metagenome | isolation source: river surface water | place: USA:Blue River Watershed | collected 2017-08-18
AAAAGTTGAAATCGATACCATGAACTTTTTCAAACCCAGATATCCCAACTGGATAATTCCATGGTATCGAAATCTAAAAGTTGAAATCGATACCATGAACTTTTTCAAACCCAGATATCCCAACTGGATAATTCCATGGTATCGAAATCTAAAAGTTGAAATCGATACCATGAACTTTTTCAATCCAGTATCCAAGATTCTAATTTCCATGGTATCGAAATCTAAAAGTTGAAATCGATACCATGAACTTTTTCAATCTAAATTTTCCCCAAGCTAGACATTTTTGGCTTTGCTTGTTCCAATTTTTCATCCTTGTCCTCATGATCTCCATCATCCACCGAATCGGCAATCCGTGACACAACCGACGAAAAGATTATAAACGAAAACAACAATATCGCAGACGTCTTGGAGTCACGTGTAGCAATCATTGACAACAGAAAGACAAAGAGATATTTCAAAATGGGCCACCGCTCTGCGATAGCTGCGAGATCTTTGCGTTCATCATCCAGAATTGAAATACCGATTACCGAGAATAGATATGCGATACCGGACACGTACGAAATGTTATACACTGTATTGATTTGATCAAGATATGATTCCATGACTATTTATTAGATATAAACATTTTAGTAATAATGTACGATCTCGAACACGTACATTTGAATATATCGGATTTCAAATACAAGATTGTTCAGTTGTCCTTGACGGAACGACACTTTTTAAAAATGTACGTGTCGCTCAAACGAGGAGGTCATGGTCCAAACGAATACTACGAACCAGATTTTTCAATCATTGATTTCATGGAGAGATTTTCCTTTGAGGAATTTAGAATCCATATTGTGCCATTGATGAAATTTGTACATTATCGGTAAATGTCTCGACAAAAATGCAATTGTTTGGCATCACTAACTGGATGTTATATCCATTCAATAGAGATTCGACACCGGAAGAGGTGCAGCTTTGAAGAGTGTAAATCGAGAACATTTAATACATACTGCAAGCGACACTGTAAAAAGCTGGGCTTGCCATGGCGAAGGACTCCGTATACTGTTTGTAAATTTTCAAGTTGTAACTTTAAGAGCGTGAACATGTATTGCGCACTTCATCAATTGAAACGATATATGTAATAAAAGTCATTGTTTAATAATTGTAAAATGTCGTACACTCAAAAAACTGACATTGAACACGTCTTGGATTTGCCAGGTCTCTACATAGGGTCAGTGACATCGTTGCGCTCGGATGTATTGGTGTCTAGAGACTCTGTAACGATTGAATCTGTCGAAGAGGTCTATAACCCAGGATTGATCAAGATTATTGACGAATTGATTGTCAATGTATCGGACGAAGTGTCTAGAAATCCTAAAAAGAAGCACTCTGTCGACATTGACATTACACCAGACAGTCTGACGATTTTAAATTCGGGAAATATCCCCATCACAGACCATCCCAAACTAAAGATTCCTATACCTGAAATGATTTTTTCACGTTTACGCACATCAAAAAATTACGACAATGAGCAGCGCGTGACTGGTGGTTTGTATGGGTACGGAGTCAAGTTGACTAATATATTCTCCAAGAGGTTTGAGGTAGAGATTTCTACAGGCAAGAATGTGTATACTCAGACTTTTGAAGGGAATAATCAGAAAATTGGCAAACCTGTCATTACAAAGGATAAAGGATCAGCTCATGTCAAGATTACAACGTTTCCAGATTTTGCGCGGTTTGGGGTGGACAGGTTTGACGAGATTCATATGGACATTATTCGCAAACGTTGCCTGGATTTGTATGCATACGGAAATTTAATTTCCAACCTGTCAATGACACTGAATGGCAAAAAAATATCTTTTCAAGATTACGGCAAATTGTATTCCGAAGAGGCAATTGTTGCCAAAGGGATTGAGGCCCCTAGATCAAAGCTCTGGTTCTTTAAAACACTACAGCCTTTTCAGGCCACTGTAATCAATGGAGTCGAAGTCAAGAATGGAGGAACGCATGTCAATTTCATGTATGACATGCTAGCATCTGTATTATCGAGTCGACTACGTCAAAAAATTACACGAAAGGTGGTAATGCAATCGATCGGGATGGTGTGGATGGCTGAAATCCCCAACGTCTTGTACGACTGGCAGAGTAAACAGGCTGTCAATTCCCCCGTGTCGACATTTAAGGATTTCGGGTTGCCAGATTCTATATATAAGCAATTACATAATGGTGGTATCATTGAACATTTACAATCTCAGATGCGCGTGCAAGAGGTGAAGGAATTGAAACGCAAGGATGGTAAACGTGTACGTGTCTTGAATATTACCAATTATGATGGAGCCGTATGGGCCGGGGGAGCGAAATCTAGTGAATGTACACTGATTCTGACGGAAGGTCTGTCTGCAAAAGCCTTTGCATCAATAGGTGTCTCGTCGCTGGAACTATACAACACCTTTGGGATTTTCCCGCTAAAGGGCAAGCTGCTGAATGTCCGTGGAAAGACTGACAAGACGATTGACGCCAATGAAGAGATTGCAAATTTAAAGCGCATTCTTGGCCTCAGGTATCGCGAAGACTATACCAATGACGAAAATTTTAAGCGATTGCGGTATGGACGCATCATGATTATGACAGATGCGGATACAGATGGGTCTCATATTCGCGGATTAATCATGAACATGTTTGACTCGCTTTGGCCGTCCTTGCTTCAACGCCCAGGATTCATTACAGCATTCAGAACACCAATTGTAAAGATTTCAAAGCCAGAGTATCGCGAGTTTTATACTCTACACGAATTTGAAAACTATAAAAAGACTCACCCAGGTGCCGTAGGCAAGTATTATAAAGGGTTGGGTACCTCGACGAGTACTGAAACAAAGGAATACTTTAAACAATTGGAAAGGAATACAGTCATTTATGAATTTACAGAAGAAACTGGGGATGCATTCGACCTGGCCTTTTCAAAAGACAAGACGAATGAAAGAAAACGATGGCTCATGCGCGACCTGGACCCTGTCCCCCTTGGAAAACGTGTAGCCTTTGACAAGTTTATACATAACGATCTGATTCTTTTTTCAATGAATACAATCACGCGAGCCATTCCAAATATCATGGATGGGCTCAAAGAATCTCAGCGGAAAATTATATTTGCTGCATTCAAGAGAAAATTGACGAGCGAAATTAAAGTTTCTCAACTAGCAGGGTATGTATCTGAGGTCGCGGATTACCACCACGGGGAGAAATCGCTCGAAGATGCAATTGTAAATATGGCCAGAAATTACCCAGGGAGCAACAATATTCATTATCTGGTACCTAATGGTCAATTCGGGAATCGCAAATCCACTGCTTCTGCGTCTGCGAGATATATTTACACTTTCTTGAATCCGCAGATTCGTAAAATATTCAAGGAAGAAGACGAATCGCTATTGAAAATGCAAATGTTTGAAAATCAGGAAATTGAACCAGCATTCTACCTACCAGTCCTTCCAATGATTCTAGTCAATGGCGCCTCGGGTTTGGCCACTGGTTTCTCTACAAACATCCCGAGCTATAAGCCTGCCGATATTGCTCGTAATATCACTACATTCTTGAATGGAGGTAAAATGATAGAGATGACTCCGTGGTACATGGGAGCCGGAAACATTGTGCTCCAAGACTCCAAGTATTACTCGTTGATCAAGTTTGAACAACAGGGTCTAGAATCTTTTACTATTACAGAACTGCCTATCCAGTTGAATGCGGCTTCGTATATTGAAAAGTTAAAATCCTTGGGAGCCGAGGTTGTCGACATGTCGTCTGAAAACTCTATACATATCAAAGTCAAGGGCATTTCCGAATTGCCAAGCCAGTCTATGCAAGTTGCAATGAATCTAGTCTGCCTGGATGAACACGGTGTCGTTCGAATCTTTTCAAACGTATTAGAGTTGTTGGAGTATTGGGTCCGTAAACGGCGCCCATTCTTTGAAAAGAGAAAGAAACACTTGATGAAATTGGAAAACGACAGAGTCTCTATACTGAAAAACAAGGTACGGTTCATTAACGAGATGAATGCAGGGACACTGGACCTGTACAAGAAGAGGTCGGAATTGACTAGCTACCTACTGGGATCCAATTATGATAAGCATGGAGACGTAAAGAATTATGACTACCTGTTGACCATGCCATTCTCGTCACTTACACTGGAGCGTGCGACTGCTCTACAAAAGGAGTTGGAACAGACTGAACAAAGAATTGAGAAACTGAAAAACATGACTGGCGATGACCTCTGGCTCCAGGATTTGAATCAAATATTATAGTTTAATTAAAAATGATTGACAATTGTTCAAGCTGTCTTCGTCTCGACAATGATGTAGGACGCCGACTTGTCCATATACGGACTCGTGTCGAATCTGTCAAGGACAATGACTTTTCGACCATTATAGACGAATTTCTTCAAATTGTAGAACTATTAAACGACTGGAAAACTATCTTGAAACAACGTCAATACCTGATTCATTATGTGAATAAAAATGATGAAGATAGTCTTAGAGTAGAGTACATGGAGGCATCCAAGACGCAGATTTCAATCATGAGACATTGTTCAGAATTATTGACCCTATAAAAAAATGAGCAACAACGCATCTGGATGTGCAGATGCCATCGATTCCATCCACGAGATTTACAATGAGTACAAGTCGAGACTGGACACATACACCTCTGCGCACAGAGAGTGGAAACGACAGGATGATGAATGGGTCACGAAATCGAATGCCATCCAGCAGAAATGGGAACAGAATCGTTTAATGAAGGAAGGGAAACGCAGAACAGGATGCGATCGAGGACTGACATCATTCGAGTCTAATCAGACGAAATGTACTAGAGATTTTCCAGGATACAGTGCAACTGATTCAGGCCCTTGCAACTTGATTCCTGATAAATGTGATTATGGGTTGTTTAAAGTGGCAGGATCTCCATGTGGGTGCGGAGTTGCCGAATGGGATTGTAAATGGGTCGAGTGTACGCCTCCCGATAGTTATTATGATGCACAAATGCGTTTAGAGTTGGCGACCTTGCCTCCTAGACCTATTGAGCCCAGAGAACCAGGGGGTCCAGTCTTTGAAAATGTAGTCTGTCAGGATTGTAGACAATCTATCGATCTGACTGGTAAAAATTATGCATCTCAATTGAACCAAATCATTACATGTATACAAGACGTGACGGCAACAAAGACTAACGATGCTCCACCTGCAACTCCACCGACGCCACCTGCAACTCCACCGACGCCCTCGACTCCGCCAACTCCTCCTGCCCCTATGACTACGTATGATCCTTCTCAATACAAGAACAATGATGAGAGTAGCAATAAAATCAAATTGTTGATAATTGGATTAATTGTATTTCTATTGGTCGTTCTATTGTTTATCATTTTGTTATCCTCATAGTCTCTAGCATTGGTTCGCATATATATCCTAGATATAAATAACAATGAGTACAAATATAGATATCAATGCAAAGCTGAAACGCAAATTTCAAGTAAATGTATCGTACGATATTTATGAAACGGCTTGCAACCTGGTCGATGACCTAAAGGTATTGACGCGCCCCAAGATACATAGAAAATATCTTGCGCTAAAGCAAGATTTCCCGGAAATATTTGAACGCTTTGTTCGAAATGACGATTTTGTCCCCAATTATGATCAAGAGCTGAAACTATTGAAAAAGATTATAGAGGTACGCGAGAATTTGGCTTCGGGAAGAATGTCAGAATATGAAGCAGTCAATACGACATTTGATAATATTAAACAGCATATACCCACAAAACCACGCCAAGATGAATAAAATTGTTGTTGATAATAAAATGAATAGCGGACCGATAGTCGCAATAGTAATTGTATTACTCATTGTAGCAGTAGTAGTAATTGTAATGGTATTAAACTCTTCTAGTAAATATACGAGTACGGCAACAAACCCTCTGTCATCCTATCTGTTTGACACTACCAAAATCCAATCTGTGACAAATCCTGGGTCATGGACATTGACGTCTCTCGATACACCGTATGCAAATGATATCAATGGAAAGTATACGATAAAAACGAGTGAAGTATATTGCCGTTTTGTTGGAACGTCGCCTGATATATACATGGCATGCGGAACTGTCGCCGAACCCGAAAAATACAAGTTTCCAAAGAATACAGACATGGGATATCGGGGATCACAGTTTTTCGCCAAGTTGACAGGCAAGACTGGTGATTATTTCTGCAGAGGAGTTGGAACTAGTGCAGATAACCCAGATATCAAGTGTTCTAATCCAGATGAAACCTTGACAGGGCTCGGGAAAGTAAAGACGTATATTACATCATACGTATCTCCGACCTCTGGAGGCAGGACGAAACCTAATGATTATCATTTAGGAATGGAGCCTGTACCAACATCAAGTTCATCTGGTACCAATTCATCGTCTTCATCTGGTACCAATTCATCGTCTTCATCGACAACAGTCACAATACAAGGCAAAACTTTGCCAAGAACTTGGACTGGAGTTGCACTAGCGGCCCCATATAATAATAATATTAACGGTCAGTATACAATAAAGACTGATGAAGTGTATTGTCGTTTCGTCGGCCCTGCTACAGAGGCATACATGGCATGTGGAAACTCGACCAATCCGGAAAAGTACAAGTTTCTAAAGTCTACTGATATGGGTCATCGAGGTTCTCAATTTTTCGCCAAGTTGACAGGCAAGGTTGGTGACTATTTTTGCAGAGGAGTTGGAACAGATGCATCAGACCCTGATATCAAGTGTTCGAACCCGGAAGAGGATATTACTACAGGACTTGGTAAGCTAAAGACCATCATCACAGATTACAAGAACCCGACATCTGGAGGCCGAACAAAACCAAACGAATATCAATACGGGCCTGAAGCAGAACCTGGTGTCGTTACCATACAAGGAAAGACTGCACCTAGAACTTGGACTGGAGTTACACTCTCGGCTCCGTATGATAACATTATTAACGGTCAGTATACAATAAAGACTGATGAAGTGTATTGTCGTTTCGTCGGCCCTGCTACAGAGGCATACATGGCATGTGGAGATGCAACGGCTTCTGAAAAGTATACATTTCCAAAGGCTTCGGACATGGGGCATCGAGGGTCACAATTTTTCGCCAAGTTGACAGGCAAGGTTGGTGACTATTTCTGTAGAGGTGTAGGGTCCGATTCATCGAATCCTGATATCAAGTGTTCCAATCCAGATGAAGATATTGTAGGGCTCGGAAAAATAAAAACGATACTTACAGACTACAATTCTCCTACTTCTGGTGGTCGAAAGAAACCAAACGAGTATCAATACGGGATGGAGGCAGAACCCATTCCTGCCCAAATACAATCAAGGACGACACCTGGAACATGGACTGGGGCTGCATTGTCTAGACCGTATCCAAACAATGACGTTGACGGGAAATATACGATAAATACTGATGAAGTGTATTGTAGGTTCGTAGGAACGAAACCCGATATATACATGGCATGCGGGAATGCTACAGACTCTGAAAAGTACAAGTTTCCAAAGACTCAATACGATATGGGATATCGAGGGTCGCAATTTTTCGCGAAACTAACAGGCCGGGTTGGTGACTATTTTTGTAGAGGGGTAGGGTCGGATTCAACTAATCCAGATATACGGTGTTCAAATCCAGATGAAGATATCCTATCAGGATTGGGAAAAGTAAAGACATATCTAACAACTTACGAGTCTCCATATGAAGGTGGTAGGACAAATGCTTCAGATTATCATCTTGCAAAAGAAGTTGTCGTTCCAACAAATACTGATACTAATACTGATACTAGTACTACGACTACAATTCAATCCAAGACATCTCCTGGAGCATGGACAGGAGCATCTCTCAACCCATTATACGAAAACCCTGTCAATGGTAAATATACTATAAAGACAGAATCATTGTTTTGTCGGTTTGTAGGGACTCCGCCAGATGTATACATGGCATGCGGGAACAGCACCACTCCTCTAAAATACACTTTCCCGAAATCTACAGACATGGGACATCGAGGATCACAATTTTTCGCCAAGTTGACGGGCAAGACTGGTGACTATTTCTGTAGAGGTGTAGGTTCAGATCCATCCGACCCTGAGATCAAGTGTTCTAATCCCGATGAGGAAATATCAACCGGTCTCGGAAATGTAAAAACATACCTACCTGAATACGTATCTCCACAATTAGCGCCTAGAACAGGACACCTTTTATATTATCTAGGACCAGAGAAAGTAGGAGGGAGTATATCTAGTGTAACAAAACCTGGACCAAAGGGGTCAATGACATTAGAATCTGGATATCCAAACGAGGTAAACGGGGTGTATAATATGAATAATGAGGATGTATATTGCAGATTTGTAGGAGATCATCCTAATGTGTTCATGTCGTGTGGTACAGATACGGAACCGTACAAGTATAATTTTCGTAAAGATATAGATTTGGGATATAGAGGATCGCACTTTTTTGCAAAGTTGGAAGGTAAAGAAGGAGATTATTTTTGTAGGGGTGTTGGGAATGACCCAGAAAATCCTGATGTGAAATGTTCAAATAATTTAGAATCAGTGTCAGAAGGGTTAGGTAAGGTAAAATCATATGTTCCTGGGTACGAATCACCTTTATCAGGAGGAAGAACCAACGCATCCGAATATTATCTTGGTTTACAGAGAAGAGTCACAAAGACTAATCCAAGAATCTGGGACGGTGCTAACATGCCAGATCCACTAGGTATAGCACACCCAATTAACGGAAAATATAAAATTGACGGGGAAGAAATGAATTGTCGATTTACAGGAAATCCTCCTAATGTCAGCATGTCATGCGGTGTTCCTTCGAATCCTAATAAATTTGTTGTAACTAAAGATATGGGAATGGGAACAAGAGGAAGTCAATTTTTCGGGACATTGACTGGAAAAACCGACAACTATTTTTGTCGTGGAAATGGAGGTCTTTATGACCCTGATCTTGGTATAGTATGTACCAATCCAAAGGAAACTGTATTTAATATTGTCCAAAGTATCAAAGGTGTTATTCCTGATTATACTCCTTCAAACCTACTAGGTAAAGAAGATACTGATCCGTCGTATTGGAAACCTCTGGCACACCCTTTACCACCGAAAATAAAATCTGGGGACACGACAGGCAAGGATTGGATGTCAAAATTCGATTCGATAGATAGGGGATATCCAGATGCGCTCCAAGGAATATATGAAATGAACGGCGAAGACGTATATTGTAGATTTGTAGGGACTCCACCAGACGTATTCATGTCGTGTGGAACTCCGGAAGCACGTTATAAATATAACTGGACCAAAGCCGATCAAATAGGGTACAGAGGGTCTCATTTTTTCTCATCAATAGATGGGAGAAAAGGTGATTATTTTTGCAGAGGTGTCGGAAACGATGCTCACAATCCAGAGATATGGTGTTCTAACAATACAGAAACGTTAACAAATCTTGGAAGAGTAAAAGATGTCCTAGAAGATTATGCATTAGTACCAGGTCAACCTGCCGAAGAATATTGGAAACCATATACAAGGCCAACGACGAGAAAGAGAAAGTCATATTATGGTAAACTTTATTGATACCGATAGGTGTCATTAGAGGTTGCGATCCGAAATTGCCTCTAAATGGATAAGTATAACAATCTGTACTATATAACGCTGTTACATGTAGTTCCACTGCATCAAAGATTATTCACAATTTTTATTTTAAACCTTTTTTCTACATGGCGAATACATTTACTAATATCCGGCGAAACTCCCCATAATATTTCTTTTGCCCACATCCCGGCACTATTCAAATCGTCCCAATTTTCATTAACAGAATGTCGTTTCAAATATCTTTGTCTTCGATTATCATCCTTGTGTATAGTGTAATCAGAATAACCCTTGGCGCCGAAATGAATAATTCTCTTTTCTGGAGTGGTCACCATTAGTTTTTTATCTTTTCTCGTGCTTTTTTCTAGTATAAATGTCTTCATATTATATATTTGAAACATTAAAATTGCTCGCCATGGGCCAAACTAAGCGTTATGGTTAAATTGATGAATATAATCATTTTTTTGATTCATCTATAATGGTAACGTCTGACACATCTATTAACGGTCTTGACTCGGATCTTCCATTAGATGCAATTACAATGAAAACTAATGATGGAAAAAAAATTACCATTGAAAAAAAATACTTGGGAATGTCTGGTTATCTACAGGGCATGTTAAATCTTGATGCATATGCGGACGAGATTGAAGTGAATACAAGTTATAAAGTTATGAAGAAGATTCAAACTTTTATAGAATATCATTTTGTTAACAAGTTTGAAATCAAACAGTGTCATCTTTTAACGACTTCTGATCTGAAAGGGATGATGAGTGCATGGGATATCAAATATCTTGACATTCCCAAAAAAGATTTGATAGAATTGGTCAATGTTTCACACTACATGATGATTGAACCTTTAGTTCAAGCAGGGTGTGCCAAGATTGCTTATTTACTGAAGGGAAAAACTGAAAAACAAATTAGAAGAATGTTTAATATCAAGCGCGAATTCTCGCGAAAAGATTTTGACGAAGTCCATTGCGACTATTTATGGGCTTTAGACCCAAATGATTATAAATTGGCCTAGTTTTATGTTTCATTTCATTTATCATGACCTTTAACCCACCCCAGAAGAAATGCCGAGCAATAGAGAAGCCACATCCTCCCCAACCACCCAACCC
>JACCDX010498176.1_pt1 | contig 10727 bp, 9 predicted proteins | sample 7449681 | NCBI WGS metagenome assembly JACCDX01 (sample SAMN15323450, study PRJNA562643) | freshwater metagenome | isolation source: river surface water | place: USA:Blue River Watershed | collected 2017-08-18
CGGACCAGCCTCGGCAGGGCGCCCCAGGCCACGGCGACGGGACGCATGCGCGTCTTCATCACCCGCGTCTGGAGATCCGACGTGAGGTGATCGACGCGGCGGCTCGCGAGCGCGAGCGTGCGGTCGTCCCGCTCGCCGACGATCTGCACCAGCCGGTTGCGCGCGACGACCAGCTCGCCCACGAGGTTCATGATGTCGTCGAGCAGGCCGACGTCGACGCGGATCGTGCCCGTGGAGGTGTCGGCGGCATGGACCTCGGAGGCCGCGGAGGCCAACTTGCTGGCTTCTGCGTGTCGAGCTGGCTCGGCCGTTGCCAGAGCGGCTTGCGACGGGGGAGGGGAGACGGAGACCACGGCCATCGGCGTCGTCGCGGCCAGGGGCGCCGTCAGGGCGACCGCGAGGGGCGCCGCGGGACTCAACGTGGGCTCCGTCACCGCCGGCGGGGGCGTCACGGGAGGAGCCGCCACCGGAAGAGCGCTCAGCTGCGGCGGCCCGGAGGTCGGCGGTGGGAGCGGGAACGGATCCTCGCCCGCGGGCACGACCGGGCGGTTCCTCGGCACACGGACCGCGCGCGTGAGCGCTGGCGCCGCAGCGGGTTCCACCGGAACGGACGCGGGCGGCGCGGATTCCGGGACGGCTGGGCCGGGCGACGCGCCGGGGATGGGTGTGCCCCCGGACTTTACCCGCGCGACGACCGCGCGAAGCTGCGCGACGTGGTCGTCGACCGTGACCGGGTCGACGTCCTCGCCCCGCTTGGCGGCATCGAGGAGCGCACGGCAACGATCGCCCGCTTTGAGCAACAGGCCGGCGTTCTCACGGTCGACCGTGGTCGTGCCGTGACGGATCAGGTCGAGCAGGTCCTCTGCGGCGTGCATGAGCCGTTCGACGGCCACCAGCCCGAGGAAGCCCGCAGCCCCCTTGATGCTATGGGCGGCGCGAAAGCTGCGGTCGATGGCGTCCTGGTCGGACGCGTTGCCCTCGAGGCGCAGCAGCGACGCCTCGAGGCTGTCGAGGTGCTCGTTCCCCTCTGCGAAGAACTCCTCGACGATGGCCGGATCCAGCGAGCTCACCCGTTCATCTCGAGGCGCTTCACGTTGCCCTCGATGCGCTCGATGTGGGCGCGGACCTGGTCATCGACCTCGCGGGACGCGCCCGAGAGCATCCCGCTGACCTGACCGAGCTCGCGCGACGCGCGCTCGAACTCTCCGACGCGCTCGCGGATGACGCCGAAGTTCTCGACGACGGCGCGCACGCTGGCCACGCCCTGCTCGGCGCCGCGGGCGATCTCGGTGGTGACGGCGTTCTGCTCATAGATCGCGGAGCTGATGCTGTTGACGTAGCCCGCGAGCTGTTCCAGGGCGGCGCTGATGTCCTCGACGGCCTTGCCACCGCGCTCGACGCTGGCGCTCACGCCCTCGATGCGGTCGGCGATGTCCTTCGTGGAGCTGCGCGTCTGGTTGGCGAGCTCCTTGACCTCGGACGCGACGACGCCGAAGCCGCGACCCGCGTCACCTGCACGCGCCGCCTCGATGGCGGCGTTGAGCGCGAGGAGGTTCGTCTGGCGGGCGATCTCCGAGATCACGTTGACGATCTGGGCGACGGCCTGCGCGGAGTCCGCCACCTCCTGCATCACCTGGCGTGCGCGGAGCACCTGCTGGATGGCGCGGTCGCTGACGTCCTTGCTCTGGTCGGCCTGGCCGCTGATCTCCTTGATGGAGGCGCTCAGCTCCTCGGTCGCGGAGGCCACCTGCTCGGAGCCGGTGAGCGCCACGGAGGTGCTCATGAGGCCCTGCTCCGTCTGCGTGTTCGCGGCGACGGCCACGTCCGCGAGCAGACGAGCGGTCGCGTCGAGCTCCTCGACGGCGCTGAGCACCGCGCCGGAGCGCTGGCCCACCTCGTTGCGGAGCGACACGGCCGTGTCGGCGATGTCCGTACGCCCCGACACCAGGGTGCGGTCGAAGGTCGCGAGGCTGTCGAGCGCGCGCGAGACGGACTCGGCGACGGGAACGAAGCTGCCGGACACGCCGAGGGCGATGAAGCGGCGGTGGTAGCGCCCCTCGACCGCGGCGCTCATGGCGCCGGACACCTCACGGTTCACCAGCTCGACCTTGTCGAGGAGGTTGTTCAGCCCGAGACACGCGCCGTAGAGCATGTCGTCGGCGGGCACATCGGTAATGCGCCCGGACAGTCGGCCTGCGCCCGCCTCGGAGAGGAGATGCGTGAGCCGCTCGAGGGCGTCGTTGCGCGGAGCGCCGGATTCGGGGGTCTTGCGGGTCGCCATGGGATGCTCCAGAAAGCGCGACGGTGCGAACGACTAGGGGTTGGAGAGGCTGAAGGCCCACTGCTCGTAGGTCATGCCGGCAGCGGCAAGAATCTCGTCGAGGCGACGGCGCCCGGCGGTGACGGCCGCGCGCGGCGAGCGCTCCACCGACTCAGCATCGAGCAGCTGGCGGTAGACGTCCATGGCCTTCGTCCACGCGCGCGCGTCCGCCCAACGGCGGGTGGAGTGGTAGCTGACCGTCTCGCCGGTGTCGGGATCGATGTCGGGCACCACCTGCGCGAACACCCAGTAGTGGTTGCCGTCCGCGCAGCGGTTGACGACGTAGCCGAAGAACTCGCGCTGGCTCTTCAGGGTGTCCCACATGAGCGAGAACACGGCGCGCGGCATGTCAGGGTGCCGGATGCAGCTGTGCGGCTTGCCAAGAAGCTCATCGAGCTCGTAGCCCGCGACCCGGCAGAACTCCGGGTTGGCGTAGATGATGACGCCGTTCGGGTTCGTCTTGGACACCAGGATCGAGTTCCGCGCGAACTCCGTCTGGACGCCGGTCAGCCGTGTGTCTCCGCTCATGGGGCTCCCTGCTCGCTCTGAAGGGTGAGAGGGCATACTAACCCGATCGGGGCGTGTCGGTTCGCACACCTCGTCACCTTTTCACGCTGCGCGTACACGGGGACATTCAGCCCGCACCTTCCAGGCTGAACACCCACTCCTCGTACGTGATCCCGGCGTCGGCGAGCGTCGTCATCAAGGCCCGTCGCCCCGCCTCCGTGGCGCGCCTCGCCGACAGTTCACGCTCCTCGACCGCGAGCAAGGACGCGTAGACGGCGGAGGCCCGGGCGCAGGCCTCAGGCGAGGCCCAGCGGCGTGCGGAGTGGTAGCCGATGATGGCGCCCGTGTCCGGATCGATGTCAGGGACGACATGCGCGAACACCCAGTAGTGGTCGCCGGACTTCGCGCGGTTCACCACGTAGGCGAAGAACTCCCGCCCGCTGCTGATCGTCTCCCACATGAGCGCGAACGCGGCACGTGGCATGTCCGGGTGGCGCACGATGCTGTGGGGCCGGTCCAGAAGCTCGGCGCGCGTGTAGCCGGCGACGTCGCAGAAGGCGTCGTTCGCGTAGGTGATCAAGCCATTGGGCGTGGTCTTCGACACGATGAGCGTGTCGCGCGAGACGTGAACGGCGTGACCCGTGAGGGGGAGGGCAGAGGACATGCTCGAGGTTGTACTGAGCCATGAGCTGGCGTACAAGCGGGCGATTTTGCGCATGTGAGGTGTGTGAGGTCACACACCGCGAGCGGCGATGTCTCCAAACGTCAGGCCCAGCGCCATGATCGTCACCTGAGGGTTCACGCCGAGCGAGGTCGGGAACACGGAGGCGTCGATGACGTGGAGGTTGTCCACGCCGCGGACACGCGCCTCGGGCGTGCACACACTCGACGCGGCGTCCGCTCCCATGCGACAGGTACCCATGGGGTGGCTGGCGTAGACACCCAGATCCCACGTCGACACGTGGTCGCCGAGGGCGCGCTCGACCTCTGCCATGGAGCGAAGGATGCCGGCCCCCTGGACCGCGGCGACGACGTGCTCCGCGCCTGCCGCGAAGTAGACGCGCGCGGCCTCGCGAAGCCCGGCGAGCATCTTTCGACGGTCGCCGTCGCCGAGATCGTAGTGGAGCGTCGACGCGCCCACGCTGCCGACGGAATCCTCGTCGTGGACGACGACCCCGGCGCTGGCGAGGTGGCCGAGGTCCGCCATCGTGGCGACCGCCTCGTCGGGCGGAAGGGCCAGCGAGGCGTAGTACTGGTCGACGGGCATGTTGAACGTCTGCAGCAGGTAGCCTTCGTCCCAACGGTCGACGTAGTAGCCCTGGGTCGCTGCGCGCCAGGGGTCGACCCGGTGTGAAAAGCGCCCGAACACGCAGGACGTCGGGTGCACGTGCAGGTTTTCACCCAGGGGTCCCGCACCTAGTCCGTTCGCGCGGAGCAGGCGCGGCGTCGCGACGGCGCCTGCGGCGAGCACGAACACCTTGGCACGCACGCGAAATCTTCCCGCAGGGGTGTCGCTCGCCGCGTCGAGGCTCTGGCCCTCCACGGCGACCAGGCGCCCCCTGTCGAGGGTCAGGTCGGTCACGCGGCAGCTCGCGTGCACCGCGACGCGCCCCGTCGTCATGGCCTCGGCCAGAAACGTACGATCCACCGACCACTTGCCGCCGCTCCCGCAGCCCTGCTGACAGGTGCCGCAGCCAACGCATCCGGGGGCGCTCCGCTCCATCCAGTGACCGTCCAGACCGAGCGCCTCGGCGCCCCGGCGAAAGACGTCATTGTTCTCTCCCATGATCGCCGGATCGGTGACGGAGACGCCGATGGTCGTCCAGATGCGCGCGAAGTGGGCGTTCATGCGTGCATCGTCGAGCGCCTCGATCCCGTGCTGCTCACGCCACGCCGCCAGCACCTTGGGCGGCGTGCGGAAGCAGATCGCCGAGTTGATCAGGGTGCTCCCGCCCACGCCGCGACCTCCGGGGAGCGGCATCACGCAGTTGCCCTGCGTCGCGCGCGTGCCTCGCCCGGCGTAGAGGTTCCGGAAGGCCCAGGGGGTGGTGGGCCGGAACTCCTGTGGCGACCAGCGGCGCCCCTCTTCGAGCACCACCACGCGGAGTCCGGCTTGTGCCAGCGCGCACGCGGCCGTGGCGCCTCCGGCTCCGGAACCGATCACGCAGGCGTCAGCCTCGAGCTCGAGCAACGCGGGACGCCCGCTCCCGTCGTGGTGGCCAGGTAGGAAGCTCACGCACCCTCCTCGATGGAGCCGCAGGCCGGTTGCGCGCCCACGGCCTCCCTCGCCAGCGGCGCGTTGAAGAACGCAATGCCGAGCGCCATCCGGAGCAGGTCGATTAGCAGACGGCGGGGCAGGGGATCGGGCGTCGCCCACGCGCGAAGCAACGCTCGCCGCTGCGTCAGCGGCAACGTGGAAAAGCGGGCGCCCTCCGTCGCCACCGTGGCGTATTCGAGCGTGCGCAGCGCCAATCGGAAGGCGATGACGACGTCAGGCTCGAACACCTCGGCGCAGAGCCTGTCGACGCGCGCGCCCAGGCCGACGTCCGATGCGCTGACACCGAGAGGGGAATCCGGTGGAAACAACGCATCGCCGAAGGCGTCGCAGCGGGCTGCCTCCTTCGCGGAGAGGACCCTGAGGCCCTCTCCCGCGGGCGGCAACCTTGCGGCGACGGCACCGGTCCCGAGCACCGCCAGGGCGGCACCGGCAGACAGGAGAAGGCCACGACGGGAGAGCACACCCGGAGTGTAGCCGGTCTCTCCACGGTCGTGGCCCTTCTCGATGCGGATGGCCGAAACGGCCGGCTACTCCTCGTCGTCCCCGTCGTCGTCGCGGGGCTCCGCGCCGGCATCTGCGACGGCGTGCCGCCGCTCGATGGCCTGCTGGATCCGGCCGGCGCTCCAGCCGTGGTCGACGGTGATGCACGGGACCTCGTGATCCTCGCACAGAGGGAGCACCTCGTCCTCGACGTCTTGCCCGCCTGCGGCGCGTAGGATGATCACGAGGTCGAACGCGCCGTCCCGAAGGCGCTTGGACACCTCGGGGCTCGCGCCGCGCCGCGGCTCGCCGGCGAACCATGCGAGCGTGCCCATGGCGAAGGTCTGCTCGAGGCGCGAACGGATGATCTCGCGCGGCGTACCGCCAACGAGCATCACGCGCTTCCCTCGGACAAAGTCCCAGTGCTGCCAGTCCTCGGGCGGGCGCTCCACGTCCGCGGCGAACTCGCGCTCGCGGTGCGTCAACGCGCGGATCCAGCGGCGGAGGGGACGCAGTTCGGCGCCGTCGAGCGCCTCGAGGGTGCCGCGGATGGCTTCCACGAGCGCCGGGGTGCGATGGCCGAGCCCGGACTGGAGCAGCGCGGTGACATCACGACGCAGTTGCGTGGCTGCGGCCTCGCGCACGCCGTCCTCGCCGCCCTTCACGTCCTCCGCCAGGGCCGCGATCGCCGCGATCCGGCGCTTCTGGTCCGCCGTGGCCTCCGGCTCCGGAGGAAGGAGCTCCTCCAGACCCGCGACGAGCACGTCCGCGTCTTCGTCCCAGGTGCCGCGGAGCGGGCGGTGGCCGCGCGCCAGACCGTGGACGAAGCCCGGGCGAGCGCGCTTCATGAAGGCGCTCAACAGGCTGAAGCCATGGCTGACACGAGCATCCTCGGAGAATCCACGATCCTGGATGACATGCAGGCGGGCGGCCAACCACGCCGCCATGGCGCGCTGCACGTCCGAAGGCAGCGTACGCCAGCGTTCCCAGCCTTCGATGGCATGGACGATGGCATCGAGCTCCGCCGCGGAGGACGTCGACGTTCCGATGTCACGCAGCAGGTTGGACACGAACACGTGCCAGGAGGCGTCGATGGGAGGCAACGTCCAGGGCGCGTCCATGTCCGACGCCTGTGTCCGCGGGCGCGCAGGCCCGAAGCGGTCGTACGCGCCGCGGGCCTCCGAGCGCCAGTCCTGACGCGGCACCTCCGCGCGCCAGGTGCTCGCCGGACGGGGCTCGGCACGCCATGCCTCGACGCGGGGCTCGGAGCGTCGCATCACGACGGTTCCCGGCGATCCAGAGGCGGAAGGAATGCGCGTGAGCGCGCGCGTGGCGGCTCCGACGGAGGCCATCGGCGCGTCCATGGAAGGCGCGGTCGCGCCGGCATCGCTGGGCTGGCCGCGCTTCCACGCGAGCATGGCGCGCGCGAACCTGGCCGAGATGGACGCCCGACGGTCGGCGATGACCGTCCGGAGGTCCTCCGTGGCAGCGGCGGCCTCCCAACTCTCCAGCTGCTCGAGCTCTGCGAGCAGCGCCTCTGCTTCGGGGGGCATGGGAATCGATGCGCGTTCCATTCTGTCTTGCCTCACCTTGCCTGTATCGCGGAATCATCGTGCTGGCGCGGGTCGAACGGCCCTCCTCGGAATAAACGTGACCACCACGAAGGGGCAAACGCGATGATTCCGTCCGAAGAGATCCAGGCGTTGGCAGAGGGTGCGTTTCAGGTGGCAACCGAGGTTCTCGGCCCTTTCCTCCGGGAAGATGACGAGAGCGAGCGCTTTCGGAAGGACGCGTTCCGACAGCTCGGCGAGGCAGGGCTCTGTGGTGTGGCGACCGAGGAGCGATGGGGCGGCCTGGGACTTGGTTACCTCGCCTACGCGCACGTGCTGGAGGCCATAGCGCGGGTCTCCCCCTCGTACGCCGTCTCGGTCGCGGTGAGCGGCTTGCCTCAGGTCATCCTCCAGCAGTTCGGCACCGAGGCCCAACGCGCCGCCTGGATGCCGGGTCTGGCGAGCGGCGCACGCCTCGGCGCCTTCGCGCTGTCCGAGCCCGAGAGCGGGTCGGACGCGGCGTCCTTGCGCACGACGGCGCGGCGTGAGGGCGATTCCTGGGTCCTCGACGGCACGAAGTTCTGGATCACCCATGGCGGAGTCGCGGATGTGTACGTCGTCATGGCGCGTACGGGCGGCGAAGGCGCGTCAGGTGTGAGCGCGTTTCTCGTGCCCAACGGCACACCTGGGCTGTCGTATGGCAAGAAGGAAGAGAAGATGGGCCTTCGGGCGTCCCCCACCGTCGAGATCGTCCTCGAGGGCGCCCGCGTTCCGCTCGACGCGATGATCGGCGGCGAAGGCGAGGGGTTCCGCGTCGCGATGACAGCGCTCGACAGCGGACGCATCACCATCGCAGCCACCGCGGTCGGCCTCGCGCAGTCCGCGCTCGACGTTGCGAGCGCGTACGCTTGCCAGCGCAAGCAGTTCGGTCAGGCGATCATCGACTTTCAGGGTGTAGGGTTCATGCTCGCCGACATGGCGTGCACGACCGAGGCCGCGAGGCTGCTCGTCCACAAGGCAGCGACGCTGAAGGACGCTGGCCTGGCGTTCAGCCCCATCGCCGCCATGGCCAAGCTCATGGCGACGGACGGCGCGATGTCGGTGACCACCGACGCCGTTCAGGTTCTCGGTGGCTATGGCTACACCCGGGAGTACCCGGTGGAGCGCATGATGCGTGACGCCAAGGTCATGCAGATCGTGGAGGGCACGAACCAGGTGCAGCGGCTCGTCATCAGTCGGCACCTTCGCCGTCGTCACGCCGGGCGCTGAGCGCGTGCTTCACCCTCGATGATCCCGGCCACGGGCATGTTGTCCTGAAGCCTGCTAGACTCGGGACGTTCCCGATAGGAAGAGCCATGAAGGCATGCCCGACCTGCAACGCGACGTACGAAGACTGGATCGAGTTCTGCTTCACGGACGGCACGCCGCTCGTGGCGCCGCGCGCCGGTGGGGCTGGTGCCCGACCTGTGGTCGACGCGTTCGACATTCCCGAGGCGGTCAACGTTCTGGCGGCGGCGGCTCCCGCGGTCGATGAGCTCGACGCGCCGGCCGCCCGGGTCGCTCCGCTGCACCGCACGCCGCGTGTTCAGGCAGCGCCGGAGACGGTTCCCATGTCGGTGGCGGTGCCGCAGGTCGCGCCCATCGCGCTCGAGAAGCTTCCGGTGGAGGCGCCCGCGGCGCCGATCGCCGAGCCTGCCCCATCGACGGCGAGCGCCTCCGCGCTGGACGACGACCTCGACGCCGGCTGGACGGCGCCCACGCCGGTCGCTCCGCCGCCGCCGCTCGCCGAGCGGTCTCCGCCTGCGGCGTCCTCGGGGGGGGCGAAGGGTCTTGTCCTTGGGCTCGTCGCGCTGCTCGCGGTAGGCGGAGGCGCGTTCGCCGTGCTTGGAGGCAAGGAGCCCCCCCCCGAACCGAACGTCCAGGTGGCCGCCGCGCCTGCGCCGACGCCTGAGCCTGCGGCGGAAGCACCTCCAGCGCCAACCCCGGCGGAGCCGACCCCGACGCCCGAGCCGGTGGCAGCAGCGCCGGCGGCAGAACCCACGCCCGAGCCTGCGCCGGCCGCAGAGAAGCCTGCGCCGAAAGCCGACCCGAAGGTTGCCGCCGTCGCGGCATCGAAACCGCCCCCTGCGCAGCGTGGTGCCAAGAGCACGGACACCCCCCGCGCCTCCGCGCCGGTTCCGGCCAACCCCTCGACGACCTCGGACAGCGTGTGGGGCGCATCGAGCGCGGCCACGGTCGGTACCTTGCGCGTGCGGTCCGAGCCTTCCGGCGCCAAGGTCTACATCGACAACGCGGAGCGCGGTCGCACGCCTCTCGACGTCGAACTTCCGTACGGTTCGCACAATGTCCGCGTGGCCCAGCGCGGGTTCAAGCAGGAAGTGCGCGACGTGAGCGTGCGCTTGCGCGAGCTGACGGTGCCCTTCACGCTTCGACCGGAGCTTGCGACGGGGACGTTCAGCATCTACGCGCCCGGCGGCGCGCGCGTCACCATCGACGGCAGCCCGCAAGGCACGGCCCCGGTGACGGTGTCGCTCAGCGAGGGCATGCACACGTTCCGGTTGGACAACCCCGACGGAACCTGGTGCAATCTCGCGAAAAAGGTGGACGCTTCGAACGCGAAGCTGTCGCTCCAGTGTCCTTGAGCTGATCATCGACCCGCTGGGGAGGGGAGGGGACCGGCGCGTTGACGCTGCCCTGTGTCTCGGCTAACTGCCGCTGTCGCGCGGCTTGCGCGGAGGAGTCCCGGTGTCCGAGAAGGTAGGCGGCAACGAGCCCGAGACGTCTGGCGCCCCACAGGCCGACGCCGACGCGCTCTTCAAGGCGCAGATGGCGCTCGCGGACGTCGGCCTGAAGTACTGGAAGCACGCCTTCGGCGTCATTCTTCTGGTACTCGCAGGCGTGTTCGTGCGTGGTCAGTGGACGGAGCACGTGGCCGAGAGCAACCGCGCCTCGTTCTCGTCGATCGCCAAGGTAGATCGTGCCGTCCCTGACGCGTTCACCATGGGGCCGAACGGACCCGAGACGCTCACCGACGCGGACGCGACGGCTCGACTCGTCAAGGCCGCGGACGAGTACGTTGTCATCGCCGGTCGGGCGAACGGTGCGTCGGCGGTCGAGGCCTGGTTGAAGGCGGCCGACGCGTACAGGCGCGTTGGTGACAGCGGGAAGCAACTCAGCGCGCTCACGGCTGCGGCGTCCCTCGAGGCGGAGGGTGCTGTCGCGTACGGTGCGGACCTCGCGTACGCGCGCGCGCTCGTCGCGACCGGCAAGGTCGACGAGGCGATGGCGCACCTGCGCACGACGGCGGGCGCGATGACCGGGTTCTACGGGGAGCAGGCGCTGCTCGAGCTCGCGCGTGTTCAGGTCGACGCCGACAAAAAGGACGACGCGCGCCGCACGCTGGACGAGTTCAAGGCGCGATTCGGCGCGAGCAAGGACGCGGTGGCGGTGAAGGCGCTCGAGTCGCGGCTCGCCGGTCCCGCATCGGGTGGCCCTCCGGCTGCAGAGCCTGCCGTGGCACCCGTGCCTCCGCCGGCGCAGCCCGCCGCGAGCGGGAACGGCGGGTGAGCCTCCTCGCGGCCATGTTCGTGGC
>JACCDX010683454.1_pt1 | contig 10727 bp, 13 predicted proteins | sample 7449681 | NCBI WGS metagenome assembly JACCDX01 (sample SAMN15323450, study PRJNA562643) | freshwater metagenome | isolation source: river surface water | place: USA:Blue River Watershed | collected 2017-08-18
ACAACGCCCTCACAGGCAACCAGGCTGGTGGTCTTGATGACACCCTGCCAGAAAAATATAACAGAATTATCAGGTTGGCAGGCACAGACAGTTCTGTTAGTGTGACTGCTGGACAAAGCATATACATCAACAATGTGAAAGTCACCTTTACTGTGAGCCCCAGTCTGCTGGCTGACGTGGTGACTGCCATCAACTTGCTCACAACAGAGCATGGTGTTATTGCGTATGAATATGCCACAAACTATTTGGGCCTACAGAATGCCTGGAATAAAATAGGCGAACCTATATGGGTGGCAGCAGGAGACACAGGCACAGCACTAACAGACATGGGACTCACAGCAGGTGTATGGTCTTACTGGCCCAACCAGTTTGGTGGCACATTTACTGCACCTGACAACAACGCAGACACCATCAAGATAAATGGTATCACTATTTCACTGGCCTCAGGTGATAGTGCTGCAACTGTGGTGGGCAAAATTAATGCACAAACTGGGCTAACCAGTGTGGCAGCACGCCTTGCAGGTGCAGGTATTCAGCTGGCTAGCACAGTGGGACAACCCTTCATGCTCACAGATGGTACTGGTTACACAGCAGCCAACCTGGGTGCCTCTTTTGTGGCAGGTGCACAGGGTGGCACACCCACCACTCTTGCACAAAGTTTGAACAAAGAACGTGCTAACCAAAGATGGGAAGCAGTTGTGTTTGAGCTGGGCTGGTTGATCAGCCCCATCTTCCTGGGAGAGATTGTGAAGACTGGTACAACAGATGGTACAGCGCCTGTGGAAACTTTGGCCTTCACAGTGGGTTATGACAGAGCTGCCTACCTGAGCACAGAAGATGAACTGAATGCAGGCGTCATGCTCACAGGTGCAGATTGCATCAAGAGACTGATTGCAAGAGCTTTGGTGCAAAGCTACACCAGCAACCAGGAAATCTTTGATCCCACCATAACCACTGTGGGTAACACATGTGCCAGACTGAATCCCAGTCAGATCATGCAGTTGACTGCAGAAGCTATTGATGCTCCTGCAGATATTGCAACTGTGGAGGCCAATATCACAGTCACTCAAATTGCTAATGTGTGATTGACTGAACACAGAATCAGGGTAAACTTGTGGAATACAGGATAAAGATTCATTTCAACTCATGTGCTCCACAAGGAACCTGATCTGATGACAGCCAACATCAAGATGTTGCATGCATGTAGCTTTTGTGGTAAGAACCAAACCCAAGTAAAAACACTGGTGAGTGGTAATGGCGCATTCATTTGTAATGAATGTGTGGACTTGTGCCTGGATGTGATCAGGCCCAAGGCAGATGCGCCTGTGAAAACAGATGTGTCACAACTTACCCCACCTCAAATTGTGCAATACCTGGATGAACATGTGATTGGCCAAGATCAGGCCAAGAAGATCATCAGTGTGGCCATCTATAACCACCTCAAACGTCTGGAACATCCTGAGGTGAACGGTGTCACAATTGACAAGAGCAACGTGCTCATGATTGGCAGCTCGGGCGTGGGCAAAACTCACATGGTGACTGCTCTAGCTAAAATTCTGCAAGTGCCCTTTGCTGTGGTGGATGCCACCAGCCTGAGCCAGACTGGCTATGTGGGTCTCGATCCTGAAGAATGTCTGGTGCGACTGTATGCAGCAGCAGAGTTTGATGTGCAGAAGGCTCAACGTGGCATCATATTCATTGACGAAATTGACAAGATTGGTCGCAAGAGCGGTGAGAATGTGAGCACCACCCGTGATGTGAGTGGTGAAGGTGTGCAGCAGGCCCTGCTCAAGATTATTGAGGGCAATGAGGTCAAATTCTCACCAGGCGGCGGACGCAAGAATCCCAATGGCGAATTTGTTACTATTGACACTCGCAACGTGCTGTTCATTCTGGGCGGTGCATTTGATGGACTCACTCAACTGATCCATGCACGCACCAAGCACAAACAGGCTCAGATTGGCTTTGGTGCTCATGTGGAAGATCCTGACCATGTGGATGCACATCGTGCCATGTTGCCCCAAGTGGACACAGAAGATCTCATCAGCTTTGGCATGATTCCTGAACTGATTGGTCGTGTGCCTGTGATCTTGCCCTTTGACAACCTGGATGAAAGCATGCTCAAGAGGATCATGACAGAGCCACGCAATGCCATCTGGAAGCAGTTTCAGGCCCTGTTTCATCTGGAAGGCATCAAGTTGGAGATCACAGATGAAGCTCTGAGTGCAATTGCACAACAGGTGATCAGAACCAAGACAGGTGCACGTGGTCTGCGCAGGGTGCTGGAACGCATTCTGAATGACAGTCAGTATCATGTGCATGAGCTCAAGAAGCAGAATGTCAAACTGCTCAGGGTCACAGCAGCTTGTGTGACTGATAATGAACCTCCGGAACAAGAGATTGACTGAGCCACTATACCATGCATAATACAAACACTTCAAACAGAAAGGAAGACTCCAAACACATGTCAGTATCAAACGCTTTGGCTAATGAACGTATCCGAGCACCTCAAGTGCGCCTTGTGGATGACACAGGCGAAAACCATGGTGTGATTTCCACACGCGATGCGCTTCACAAAGCCAGGCAACAGGGTCTGGACCTGGTTGTGATCAACAATCAATCGCAACCCTGGGTGGTCAAGATTCTGGACCTCAACAAGTGGCTGTATGAACAGAAGCGTGCTGAAAAGGCTAGGCTCAAGAAGAGCCGCGAGAATGAGGTGCACATCAAGGAAGTGCAGATGCGTCCTGTCACAGACGATCATGATGTGAGCATCAAGGCCAAGCTGGCACGTGGATTCCTGGATGACAACTGCAAGGTGAAGGTGGTCATCAAGTTTAGAGGTCGTGAGATGGCTCACAGAGATTTGGGTGAGGCAGTCATGACCAAGTTCCTCAACTTGGTGGGGGAACACCGTCAAGAACGTGCACCTGCTCATCAGGGTAACACATACAGTGTGATGCTGATGCCTCTCAAGTGATTCAGTAAGGGGTAGTTCACATGTGAACTACCCCTTAAATATCCGCATGAGTGCACAACGTATCTGGTATCATGCCACATTTGATCCTATTAAGAAATTCTGGCCATTGAGCCACTTTGGCACATACAAAGCTGCCATCAGTCGCATGATTGATGTGTTGGATGATGTGCATGATGATGGAAATCCCTTTCAGGACAGAGACATTCTGTTGTATCCAGTCAGACTGGACATCACAAATCCTTTCAAAACTGTGGATGTGTATAATGAGCGTCCATATGTGGTGCCTGATGTGGCATCATACATTCTGAACAAGAAGAGCAAACTACTGGATCAGAATGTGAAGTCACAGTTACATAAACTGCTTAATGTGACCACCACTCCCAAGAACACACAAAAACTGGCTAATATACTGTCACAAATGGGCCATGATGGGCTAACCTATCGCAACAAAGTGGAAGATCCTGGGCATTACAGCATGGTGAATCTAACATCAGATCAGGTGCACATTGTGGGGAAACCTTTGCACATACCTGCCAGAGAAGTATATCAGATGCCCAAGAGAGCCATCTGGGAATCCAGTTTGCGTCCCAAAGAGCTGGGACAAGCCTACTTCTGGATTGCACACGAGTTGGTGGACATCAAACCCCATCGCAATCATAGAGACTGGCTGCTGGAACATCAGCAACAGCTAGGGTTAGATGATGTGATCACACAGAAGCCACAAAAGGCACTCTGGCACGCATATCAGAAGAGCGTGATCAGGCTGGTGTGGGATCCTGAAAGTTTGTGGAAAGCAGGGGCAGGTGCACATGAATCAGCTGTGCTTTACATAAATGGCTTTGAACGGGATGTGTGGCAGAACATGAAATCCATCCTGAACAGTGACCCCTGGGCGGGCACAGTGCAGACAGTGGTGGTGGAATATGTGCGAAATGTAAACGGCAAGCCAGACTGGTATCACACAGACATATTCAAAGGTGGTGATTTGGAGAGTTTGTATCGTGGACGCAGACCTCGCAGGCAGCTGGCACCTGCAAATGCCACATATGGCGGAGATCATCATTTGTGGGAACAGAACAGAGTCATGAATCGTCTGAATGACCAACCAGGACATTTGTTTGAAATGTGGCATGCTCACATGTTGAGCACCACATTCTTCAATCATCACAATCATCTCCCTCACAATGGATTTCAAACTTGGCCTGCTCACAGACAGGATGTGTATTTGGGAATGAATCCCCACAAGTATTGACAGTCAGCTGTCTCATCATACAACATGTGATGGTGATACATTAAGGGAAAATCACAACATGGAAGATCAATTCCACCACGGCAAAAAAGGGTTGTATGTGAGGGTGCTCAACAACAACCTGGAAGGTGCCATGGGCAAGCTGAAGAAGCTTTGCCAGACTGAAGGCGTAACCAAGGAACTGCGTCGTAGGCGATACTATGAAAAGCCCACCACAAAGCGTCGCAGGGAAAAAGCAGAAGCCAAGATTCGCTGGCTGCGTAAGAAGAGCACACTGGAGTTGTGGTAAACTAGCAAGGAGCAGCTGAATCTTGACCAAGGGATTCAGTGGATGAGAACTGCCAGTAAATCTCAAGGAAGGGGGCTGACTTTCGTCACATCAAATGCGGTTCTGATCCCTGGTTAGTTAAAGCGACCAAAGTTTAAACTTTGGTCGCTTTTGTTATTTTTAAGTAAATATGCACAAGCAGAAAGAGATCAATCATGAAACTTGTGCAACTGTTGGAAGCCATTGGCGATCTGGTACCTGGAGAAAAAAGAATCACTCCTGAAATGAATTTGAGAAATTTGGTCATGATTCAGAACCGAATTCTGGATCTGCAATCAGCCATAGAGAAAAGCAACGATCTCAAATACCTGTTTCAAAAAGACCAAGACATACAGAACAGGCTGAATGGACTCATTCAACGAGTAAACCGTCGCATTGAGATTCTGCAGAAGGTGCAAGCCAAACCCACGTCCGACATGCAGCGCATGTTCCAAACTTTGGATGCAGAATGCAGTCAATTTATTCCCTCCATGCAGCAGGCAGGTAAGTTTTTGTATAGAGGCGTCAATAATAATGAACAAGCCTTTGAAGGTCGTAGCAGAGAAGGCAGAACACCCAAAGACAGCAATCCAGAAATCAGTAACATGTTTGACACCATGATGGCTCAACTGGGTGTGCAAGCCTTACGCAGCAACAGCATCTACACCACCAGCTCCTATGGGTTCGCCAGCAGCTATGGCTGGGAAGTCTACATCATATTCCCCAAGAATAGTTTTCATTTTTTGGGCACCAATCAGAAAGATCTCATATTGGAAAAATGGAGTCAGCTGGTGGACATGGATTTGATCAAACACAAGCTGCGTGAAATAAATGACTGGGCCCAAGAGCACATACAAAGCAACTGGCAGTCATCTAGTTTGTATGGTGCCATCAAACACTCTGAATGGGATTATGCTCTCAGATTGCTCAAGGATAATTGGAAATGGGACAGTAATTATTTGGGCCTGCTTGATGAATACAATCTGGACATGAAGTTGTTTGTGACACCACAAAGTGTGGAAGCCAATTTTCAACCCAACACAACTGACCTAGCACCCCTCATTAAAAGTGGTCATGAATGTTTGATCAACGGTGAGTATTGGGCTTTGAACAAGAGACTGTGGGAACATGCTCTAAGAGCCAGGTATCTGCCTGATGATCAGATTGATCCTTATTCATGAGGAGCGTGTGCGTTTGGCAGCCTTTTGATCCTGAATCCATGCTTGTGCAATGGGATTTTGTGGCGGCTGCCTCAACCAGCTTCTGACCTCTCGTTTGATCAGATCTGTTTGGGGACGCCTACCTGTGTTGTCCACAAACCAATATGCATCACCAAACAGATTGATGTAGTCTCTGGTGTTGTTTTTGAGGCCTTCGTATCGCTTAATGACCTCCTGTGTGGGCACTTCTCTGCCAGTTTTCACAGCTCTGGTGGCCACTCTGTCCAGGGCCTGATTGAGTGGTGTATAAACTTGCACCATGGCCACATCATAACCCAGTTCTCTTAGTTCATGAGTGGTGTCAATCACACTGGGCAACCACCAAGCAGTAGTGTCCATGATGATGCCCAGCCTGTTGTCCATGTATCTTTTGCGTTGACGGCGCACCACATCACCATACACATCATAATCGCCTGTCTTGCCCAACTTCAAATAAGCTGCCCTCACCTCATCTGCATCCACAGTCTTGAGGCCCAGACCTTCAAACAGTTCATGTTTGACTGTGCTTTTACCTGAACCAGGTGAGCCAGCCATGAAGATGGCCTTGAAGATACCGAAATCTTCCACGCCTTCTTGTAGTCTTGGTTGCAGTTGGGAATTCATCATGATCACATATTTAGGTGGTTGACATTTCGCACACATTCATAAATAATTCAGATGGAAGCAAACACTTCCATCACACAAGTGCCTGATTAGGGCTTGTGAACACAATCTCGCTTTAGAAAGGAGAACTATGATGAGAACAGGAACACTCACACTCAGCAACTACCTGGATGACATGCTGAGAGATCTTAACCGTGTGGCAGTGGGATATGAACCCACCATGCGAGTGTTGGACAATTTGCGTCACAACAACAACCAGGGCTTTCCTCCATATGATCTAGAGAAGATCAGCGACACTGAATATCGCCTTAGCATGGCTGTGGCTGGTTATTCAGCTGACAATCTGGAAATCACAGAACATGAAGGTGTGCTCACCATCACAGGCAAGGTGCAAGAAGATCAAGCACGCACCTACCTGCACAAGGGTATTGCAGGGCGTTCATTCAAGCGCAGCTTTTACCTGGACCAACATGTGCGAGTCAAAGACAGCCATCTGGAAAATGGTGTGCTCACCATTTCCTTTATTAAGGAAGTGCCAGAAGCGCTCAAGCCTCGCAAGATTGAGATTGGTGCTGGTGTCACTAAGCCTGTGATTGATGGCTAACAGATCATCGCATGATCCTGATGGGGCGGGGTAAAACCCGCCCTTTTTGTTTGACACAGATTAAATTGTGCACAACAATATGAGCATGATCATTCTTTTGCCAGATTCCTCACTTGAAGAATTCCCTCATGAATGCAGATTGGAATTAGAGCACTTTTTCTGGCAACCCTCACAAAGTGAGGTGTATCAGAAGGCTCTACAGTGGTGCGAACTCAACTGGCACGTGGATGATTATTGTTGGCAAGTACACTCAGCCACATATGTAACAGTGGGCTTTAAACATGCAGAACATGCCGCATTATTTGCGTTAACCTGGACACACAAATGAAGATTATCAATTTATTCTCGGGGCCTGGATCTGGTAAGAGCACAACTGCTGCTGGTCTGTTTTATCACATGAAGTGTGCGGGTGTGGAAGTGGAATTGGTTCAGGAATATGCCAAGGACATGGTTTGGGAAGGACGTCACAATATTCTGGAAGATCAGATCTACATCTTCGCCAAACAGCAACGTCGCATAGCCAGACTGAAAAATCATGGACTGGATTGGGTTATTACAGACAGCCCCATTCCATTGGGTTTATGTTACACTAGACCAGAAGACATGTCAGAGTCATTCCAAGACTTGGTCATGCAGGTGTTTAACTCTTATGAAAATCATAACTTTTATCTCACTAGAAATGTGCAATACAATCCTAACGGTCGTAATCAAAAGACTGAACAGGAGGCAGTTCAAGTGGATAACAAATTGACGCACATGCTGATCAGCAATAAAATTCCATACATGACTGTGATGGGTGGCACATCAGCCGTAAAAGATATTCTTGCATGTGTGGGTCTATTGTCTTAAAATGACACACAAGATAAATCTGGAATAAGTAAACACATGAGCTCACAAACAGATGTGGTGACAGATGTCACCACAGACATCACAATCAAGCCACCACACATGTGGCACGTGGTGTTTTATAACGACAACAAGACCTATTATGAATTTGTGATTCTGGTGCTCATGCAACTGTTTGGCAAGAGTTATGATCAGGCAGCAGAGCTCACTGATCAAATTCATGACCAGGGCAAACAGGTGGTGGCCACTTACACATATGAAATTGCACTCAGTAAGAAGGATGAGACTGTGGCACTAGCCAGGGCAAATGGTCATCCGCTCAGAGTGGAATTGGAACCTGAGGATGTAAACGCATGATTTTATTACAAGGTACTCGCACAAATGCACAAGCTGTGTTACCCAAAAGAGCCACAGCCCAAGCAGCTTGTTGGGATCTGAGTGCATGTTTAGTGGATGGAGATCGCATTCAGGTGTATAACTCCTGGAATGAATATGCCACTCGCATAGTAAATCAACAACAGGTCACATTGTTTGGTGGAGAACGAGCACTCATACCCACAGGCTGGATCTTTGACATACCAGAATCTCACAGCATGAGACTGCATCCACGCAGTGGTTTGGCCTGGAAGCAGGGCATCAGTTTGGCTAATGCAGAGGGAGTGATTGATTCAGATTACACACAGGAAACATTTGTGCTGTTGTGCAACACAACAGAGGTTCAGCATGTGATTTCACATGGTGACAGAATTTCACAAATGGAGCTTGTGCCTGTGTGTGAATTTGTGTTTAATGAGCAAGCTGAAGCGCCTCATGTGAAAACAGACAGGCAGGGAGGCTTTGGTAGCACAGGTATTAGCTCATGAGATTGGCAGTATTACCTTTTGTGGCTGTGCTGTTGAGTGGTTGCATGGTGCACACCACGCATTATGCGCCCCCTGTGAGAACTCATTATTATCATTCAGCGCCCAGATATGTGCCTCCACCAGTTGTGGTTGTGAGACCCAGATACTCATACCCCAGCTATAGGCATGCACCACCACCCAGATATTATTACCATCCTCGGAGATATTGATCCATGTTACCTTATGCAGAAACATTCCTGTCACAAGCCGCTGCCAATCAATGGTTTATTAGATTTTATGTGGAACCTAACGACCTCACCCATGAGCATGTCAAGCAAACACAGATGTCCTGGTTTGCAAGTCAGGGTTTGCAACTGACAGAGGTGAGAACACAAGAGTATGATGTGGCCAACACAAACTTTTATCATGTGAACTTTGCAAGTGATGCTGATGTGAGATTGAAAGCCTATTCTGATCAGTTTGAAAATGAACAAGGTGTCAGCTTGCAACCTGAGCTTTATCAATTGTATGAATGGAGTTATGCAGCCTGGTGTGAGTCAGGGCTGCAACAAGCTTGGCAACAGCATGTGGAAAAAACAGTTTGACAGTAGTTTGAGGCATGCTATATTGCACCCGTAAACAAACAAAAGGGTGCACATGCACAAGCTCAAATATGTCCGCTTTGACACTTCTCTAGCGGATTCTGTGTTCCTGTTTCCCAGTTGGGAAGCTCATGCAGAAGTTGCTCTCAGGCTGGGATATACACCTGTGAGTGCAGGATTTGTGCACATTCAGGTCAATGAGCATGGCCAGATTTTGGTGCAAACCTACGGCCGCAGTGAAAGTCTCAACATGGAATCAAATCCTGCAGATGCTGAACTCATTCTGCACATGTTGAAAATGAATTGACATTAGTTGATCAACTGCTATTATCCAGATGCACAACAAGGATTATATTCCAATGACCAAGACCACTATCACAGCTATCCCTGCAATGGAAATTGCACCTGAGGTCAAGCCCAAGCGCGAACCTCGTATTCCTTCACCCCCCTTCAAGATCTTTCAGGATCCCGCAAGTGGTGACCGCTTTGTGGAAGACATGGAACGCAAGCTGGTGGACACCCTGCGTGATGCCACAGGCGATATTGACGGCCTATACGATGACAAGCCCCGCATTCCTGTGGAAAGCTTGTTTGATGAGCTGGGCACGCTCAAGGGTTATGTGGATCGTTATGGCAAGAATGCCAAGCTCAGTCAGCTGATCCGTTATCTGGAAGAGGCACATGCAGAGCAGATGGCTCGTGTGCGCAACATGATGGATCGTGGTGTGGTGAGCTTTGGCGCCCTGCGCCTGCTGCTCAAGCCCAACACAGAAGTGGTCATCACAGGGGATCATGATGTGGGTGGGCGAGTCACCAGCAGCCGTTATCGTCAGAGTGTGTTTGGTGCCTACCTGGAAATTGAATACGAATACATCACCAGCAATGGACGTGAGTTCCGCACTACATCCACTGAAATGCATATGGGTGAATATTCTGGTGTGAAGTCAATTGACAGTCTGAGAATCCGTCCTGCCACCCCCACAGACAAGCTGAGGCTGACTGAACGTGGTCGCATTTACAGTCAAGTGGCTGTGGGTGCTCACTACAAGCAGTTTGAGGGCCAGATGCAGGTGGTCAAGTGGTGGTCATACACCCCCATGCGAGCCACAGGGCGTTGCATGATTGACATCGCCACCCACAATCAGTTCAAGGATGATGCACGTTACCGTCCTGATCGTGGAGACAATCAGATCCAGAATCTGCAGGAAGACCAGCTGTGGCAGACAGATCCATATGTGCAGGGCTTCAGCTTTGTCACCAAGCAGTGGGGCAAGTTCCCAGTGAGCCAGATCAGCAACATTGACTTCCGTGACAATGCCTATGACCAGCTGGTGCTGGATGCACAGAAGAAGAGCATGGTGCGAGCTCTTGTGCAGGACAACAGTGCTGGCTTCGCAGACATCATCTCAGGCAAGGGTGGTGGTTGCATCTTCCTGCTGCATGGTGAGCCTGGTGTGGGCAAGACACTCACTGC
>JACCDX010034054.1_pt1 | contig 10724 bp, 4 predicted proteins | sample 7449681 | NCBI WGS metagenome assembly JACCDX01 (sample SAMN15323450, study PRJNA562643) | freshwater metagenome | isolation source: river surface water | place: USA:Blue River Watershed | collected 2017-08-18
CGCAGCGCGGCGACGCCGGCGACGGCCGCGACCACGAGGATCCAGACGAACCATTGGCCGAGGAACTTGCCGAGGACCGGCACGCCGACGGGACCGAGGGTGATGTGGCCGACGGGGCCCTCGCGGTATTTTTGCCGCATCGCCTCGCTGCCCATCTCCTTCATGTCGCCGCAAAACGGAATGACGTTGCGGCCCGGAGCGGGGCGACGGGCGTTGAGGGCCGCGCGCACCGCGTCCTCGTCGGCGAAGCGACCGTAGTCGAAGGCGTGCCATTTGAACGCCATGCGGACGAGCGAGCTGATGACAAACACGACAAGGGCGCTGACGAGGACCGGGAACCCGAGGGCAAGGAGGGCCTTCATCGGGGAATTGGGGCGGGTCGGGATTAGCGCGGGGCACGGGTCGTGCCACGTGCCGGATGGACGCAGCGGCGTGTGCACCGCGGTGCGGCAGGGAGGGGCGGGCGCGCCGCCGAGCGCGCGGCGACGGCGACCCGGGCCATGGACGGGCGGCGGGGCGGTCGATCACGCCGGCGCGCCGGCCGCGACGGGGCGGTTCAGGGCAGTTCGTAGATCTCGAGCAACGCGATCCCGGTGGCGCCGAGGAAGCCGGTGATGCGCGCGCTGTAGACGCCGGGCACCAAGGTGACGATCAGGGCGGAGTTGGTGCTGGTGGCGGGGATGGCGAAGGCGCCGGCCTCGGCGAAGGCGGCGGTGAGCGCGGCGGTGCCGCTCCACTCGTCGTTGCGCGCGAGCAGGGTGTTGCCGCGGTAGAGGTCGAGGATGGGATCGGCGAGCGCGCCGGTGATGCCGAACGAGGCCAAGGTGGGCCCGATGGCGCGGATCAGGAGGCGGCGCGGGATGTTGCCGACAACGGTGAAGCCGGCGGCGAGGAAGTTCTGGCCGGTGCCGACGGGACCGCGGGCGGAGAGGTTGTTGAAGCGGCCGAGGGCGGCGGCGGGTGTGCCGACAGGCTCGGCTTCGTAGAGCTCGAGCAGGGCGGTGCCGCCGGTGGTGCCGGCGTTGACGAGTTCGACGGCGTAGCGCCCGGCGGGCAGGGTGCGGGCGAGCGCGGCATCGCGGCTCGCGGCGGGCAACGGGAAGGCGCGGGTGCGGGCGATGGCGGCGGCGACGCCGCTGTCGTCGCTCCACGTGTCGTTGGTCGCGACGAGGCTGGTGCCGGCGAGCAGGGCGAGGGCGGGGTCGGCGAGGGGGGTGCCGACGCCGAATCCGGCGAGGGTGGGACCGACGCCGCGGAGCAGCACCGGCTTGCCGGCGGAGCCGACGACGCTGAAGCCGACCACGAGGGCCTGGGAGCCGGTGCCGGCGGCCGCGATGATGGAGAAGTTGCCGATCCGGGGCGGATCGAGCGGCGCGACGGTGACGACGGCGGGAGCCGAGATGACGGACGCGGAACCGGCGGTCACGCGCAGCGTGTAGGTGCCGGCGTCGGCGGCGGTCACGGCGGGGCGGGCGAAGGTCGCCTGCGTGGCGCCGGGGACGTCGACGCCGTCGCGGCGCCATTGGAAGGCGAGGGGATCGGGGCCGGAGACGCCGACGGACACGACGAGCGGCTGGGTGGCGACCGGGTCGAAGCGCAGCGCGGGCGGATAGGTGATGGCGAGCGTGGAGCCGGCGAGCCGGCCGCGCCGGTCGACGGTGCGGCGATACTGCGTCCAGGTGCCGGCGGCGGGACCGGCCTCCAGGTCGAAGGCGTAGAGTTTGGCGTCGCCGCTGCCGACGTAGAGGCGACGGCCGACGATGGCCGGGCTGGACCGGATCGGCAGCGCGGTGTCCCAGCGGCGTTTGATCACGCCCTGCGCATCGAGCATGTAGAGGCGGTTGTCGTAGCACCCGAGGTAGATGTTGCCGTCGGCGTCGATGGCCGGGGTGCTGGCGAGCACGGCGTCGCCGAGCACGGTGCTCCAGCGGAGGGACCCGTCGGCGGTGTTGACGGCATAGACCTGTTTCTCGAGCGAGCCGAAGACGACGGCGGATTCGTCGGCGGTCAGGGTGGGCGAGCCGGACGCGAGGTCGAAGGCGGCGGGCGAGAAACTCCACTTCATGGTGCCTTCCGGTGTCACGCAGAAGAGCAGTCCGTAGGTGTAGGTGGTGAAGTAGATGTTGCCGGCGGAATCGAGCGCGGGCGTGGCGAAGGTGTCGTCGCCGCTGAAGAAGCGCCATTTCACGGTGCCGTCGGGGCGCACCGCGTAGAGATAGCCGGAGGCGGAGGGCTGGTAGATGGTGCCGTCGGGGCCGACCACGGCGCTGGCGAACGTGGTGGCGAGAACGGAGACGCGCCAGAAGGTGTCGCCGGTGGCGGGATTGAGCGCGTAGAGGAAACCGTCCGTGCCGTGCAAATACACGGTGCCGTCGGCGCCGAGCGCGGGGCTGACGGAGACGGAGCCGGCACCGAGGGCGCGGGCCCAGAGACGGGAGCCGTCGGGCTTGAGCGCGGTGACGGTGCCGTCGCTGGTGCCGAAGAAGACGGTGCCGTCGGCGCCGACGGCGGGCGCGGCGTTGTTGAGGGAACCGGGCGCGCGGTAGCGCCACTTGGAGCGGCCGTCGGCGTCGACGGCGTAGACGTGGAGATCCGGCGTGCCGCCGCCGAAGTAGACGGTGCCGTCGGCGGCGACGGCGGGCGCGCCGGTGATGCCGCCGACGGTGCTGAACTGCCAGGCCGAGTCGGTGACGGTGAGGGTGAATTCGCCGCGCGTCTGGGGATCGTGGCAGTCGACCTTGAAGTAGTAGGTGGTGCCGGCGACGGCGGTGACGGTGCAGAGGCTGTCGCTGTTTTCGTTGTCGATGCCCGTGTCGTTGCTTTCGGCGACGAGCGCGAGGCGGTCGACGGCGGAGCCGGTGTAGACGCCGAGCAACGTGTCGAACGCGGTGGTGAAGGCGGCGACCTGGAAGCGGCCGGCGCGGGGCGCGACCCACTTATACCAGACGGAGCCGCCGCCGGCCCGGCCGGCGACGCGGGGTTCGCCGGTCTCGGTCGAAGCGTGGAACGTGGTGCCGGTGACCTGCAGGCTGGAAACCGACGCGAGCGACGCGGCGCGGGCGAAGTCGTCGTTGGCGGGGGCGGCGCCGATGTTGAGCACGGTGAGGCCGGAGGCGCCGGCCTTGCCGCCGACGGCGATCTGGTAGGTCACGCCGAGGCGGGCGGGAAAGACGACCTGGCTGGCGCCGGCGCCGCCGAAGTCGTCGTTGGCGGCGACGGCGACGAGGGAGCCGACGGCGGATCCGGTGTAGACGGCGAGCACGGTGTCGTAGGCGCTGCCGGCGGTGGAGAGGGTGGCGTTGCCGTTGGCCGGGGCGGTCCACTGCCACCACAGGGTGGTCGCGGCGGCCTGGCCGGCGTGGGCGGGCTCGCCGGCCTCGGCGGTGGCGCCGCCGTTGTGGGCGCGGAGGGTGGTGCCGGAGCCGACGATCACGGCGCGCTCGGCGAAGGTGTCGTTGAACGGACGGTTGCTGGTCGAGGTGACGGCGCCGAGCAGATCGAGGCGGGCACCGGTGTGGGAGCGGCCGGTGAAGGCGGGCAGGCGCACGGCGCCGCGGTAAAGGCGGTTGATGAGCTGGCGATAGGTGTCGTCGGGGAAGCGGGCGCGGAGGAGGGCGAGGGCGCCGGTGACATGCGGGGCGGACATCGAGGTGCCGGAGCGCACGACCTGGCCCGTGGCGGTGAGGTCGAGCTAGAGGATCGAGGTGCCGGGGGCGTGGAGGTCGACGAGCCCGCCGAAGGCGGACGAGAGGCTGGGCAGATCGCCGGGGCCGGAGTTGCCGACGGAGACGATGTTATCGAGCAGGTAGTTGGACGGGAAGTGGGCGCCGGAGTCGTTGTCGGAGGAGTCGTTGCCGGCGGAGGCGACGACGATCACGCCGGCGTCGCGCGCGGCGCGCAGGGCGGTGAGGAAGGTTTGGGACGAGGTGCCGCCGCCGAAGCTGCAGTTGATGATATGGGCGCCCTTGGCGACGGCGTAGTCGACGCACGCGGCGCTGTCGCTCGAGCTGGAGAGGCCGGTGGAGTCGCTGTTCTTCAGCGCCATGAGCTGCACGCGCCAGGCGATGCCGGCGATGTTGAAGGTGTTGTTGCCGACGGCGCCGATGATGCCCGCGACGTGGGAGCCGTGGCCGGTCTGGTCGGCGACGTTGCCGCTGCGGACGCCGCGGATGAAGGCGGCGCCGTTGATGTCGCCGAAGGTGGGCGACGGGTTGCGCCAGAGGTTGGCGGCGATGTCGCGGTGCGTGGTGTTGATGCCGTTGTCGATGACGGCGACGATCACACCCGGGGCTTCGCGGATGATGTCCCAGGCGGCGGGCGCGCGGATATCGGCGCCGGGCGTGCCGTTGGCGAGCTGGCCCGTGTTGTTGAGCGACCACTGGGAGATGAAGCCCGGGTCGTTGGGCGTGGCGTCGGGCAACTCGAGATAGTCGGGCTCGACGAACTCGTAGAGGCCGGTGGCCTGGAGGCGGGCGACGGCGACGGGGACGGACTCGCCGGCCTCGAGTTCGAGGACGCGGAGGTCGCCGAGACGGGAGAAGCGTTCGCGGAGACGCACGCGCTCGCCGGCCTCGGCGACGTCGATGGTGGCGCGCTGGGCGGCGAGGGGCTTGGCGAGAATCACACCGTCGCGGTAGCGCTGGGCGCGCTCGCGGGCGGTGTAGGGTTCGGACGGATGGCGATTGGAAGCGGAGGCGAGGGAGGCGAGGGCGAGGAAGGCGAACAGGAGGCGCATGGATGGCGCGACCGGGGAGGACGCGCGAGCGGGGTTCCGGGACGGTTGATAAGGGAAGCGCGGCGACGGTGGGGCGGCGTCGGTCCGTGTCAAAGCGCGATTGCCGCGGCGGGTGGCGGCGGCGGAGGCGGCGCCGGGGACGTCGCTTGACGCGGGCGGCGTCGGCTTCAGCGTCGCGCGATGACGAGGCGGGCGAGCGGACAGGCGGCGCGAAACGGCGTCGCGGGCGGAGGCCGGCGGGCCGGGGCGGCGGGGAGCGCGCGGGTGCGACCCGGGGCGAAGTGGGGCCGGCGGCTTTGGTTTGGCGCGGCGCTGTGGTTGCTCGCGGCGGCCGGGGTGGCGCGGGCGGCGGAGGTCGCGCCGACGGTGCTGGGGTTGGACACGGGGTTGACGCACGATGTCGAGGTGGCGCGGCCGGAGCCGGATTTGATCGAGCTGCGCACGCGCGGGGAGGATCCGTGGATCGCGACGCGACCGTTCCGGACGGGGACGCCGGCGCAGACGGTGCTGGAACTGGACTACACGGCGCTGACGGCGGTGCCGGGGTTCAGCGTCTACGTGGGCACGCCGTGGAGCGAGGACCGGGTGCACGGGGCGGCGGAGCTGCCGCCGAGCGAGGGGTGGAGCACGTTTTCGCTCGATCTGGCGCCGGCGTGGGAGCGGGCGCGCACGACCCCGGAGCGGCTGCGGCTGGACTTCGGGCGCGGCGCCGGGGCGGTGATCCAGATCCGCGGGGTGCGGTTGCGGACCGCGAACGCGCGCGAGCGCGAGGTGTCGGCGACGCGGGCGGCGCGGCAGGCGGCCGACCGGGCGAGGGCGGCGGAGGTGCGCGCGTATCTCGACGCGGCGGAACCGGCGGCGCTCACGCAGGTGCGGGTGACGGAGGAGACGGTGGAGATCGCGGGGCGCGTGCCGGCGGGCCCGGGAGAGTATGCGGTGGCGGAGTCGCCGCTGTGGGAGGAAGTCGCCCGGCCGGCGCAGCGGGATGCGGTGGCGACGGTGCGGGCGGGGGCGGACGGGACGTTCGCCGTGACGGTGCCGCGGTTCGTGACCGACGGAGGCGGACCGCGCGACCGGTTGCTCACGCGTTGGCTGGTGCTGCGGCGGACGGAGGCGGGCCCGGTGCGGGTGTCGGCGGCGCGCTACGCCGACGAGGTGGCGGCGCGGCACCCGTGGCCGGAGACGCGCGCGCGGTCGAAGAAGGGCCTCGGCGGCTTCAACCTCGGGCGGCCGGAACTCGTCGCGGATCTCGCGGCGCTCGGGATCGACTCGGTGACGGTGAATCTGTTTCTCGGCCGCTTTCTGCGGGTGGAGGCGTCGGGTGCGACGCTGGCGCACGACTATCTGGGCCGGACCTATCACGTGAACCGCACGGAGGTGGAGAAGCTGGACCGCACGCTGCAGGCGGCCGCGCAGCGGGGCGCGCTGGTGCTGGGGATTTTGCTGGTGCCGCCGGCGCCGGCGTGGGACGGCGCGCTCGGGCGGATTTTCCAGCATCCGGACTACGATCCGGCGGGCAGCTACAGCATGCCGAACCTGACGACGCGGGCGGGCGTGGAGCATTATGCGGCGCTGCTGCAGTTTCTCGCGGAGCGCTACAGCCGGCCGGGCGCGCCGTTCGGCCGGTTGCACCATTGGATCGTGCACAACGAAGTCGACGCGGGCTGGGTGTGGACGAACTGCGGGGAGAAGCCGCCGGCGCTCTACCTGGAAATCTACCACCGCTCGATGCGGCTGGCGCACCTGATCGCGCGCCGGCACGACCCGCACGCGCGGGCCTATGTTTCGCTGACGCACCATTGGGCGGAGACGGCGAGCCACCGGTTCACGCCGTCGCGCGAGGTGCTGGAGTGGCTGCTGGCGTTTTCGCGGACGGAGGGCGACTTCGACTGGGGCATCGCGTTCCATCCGTATCCGGAATCGCTGCGCGATCCGCGGACGTGGCGCGACCGCAAGGCGGTGTTTCACTACGACACGCCGATGATCACGTTCAAAAACCTCGAGGTGCTGGACGCGTGGGTGAAGGAGCCGGCGCACCGGTTCCGCGGGCGGGCGGTGCGTTCGGTGCAGCTGTCGGAGCAGGGGCCGAACTCCCCGGACTACACGCCGCGGGCGCTGGCGGAGCAGGCGGCGGCGATGGCCTACGTGTGGCGGAAACTGCGGCACCTCGACGCGATCGAGGGCTTCCAGTTCCACAACTGGGCCGACAACCGGCGCGAGGGCGGGCTGCGCATCGGGCTGCGGCGGTTCGGGGACGACGCGGAGGATCCGCTCGGCCCGAAGCCGGTGTGGCATGTTTACCGGGCCTTGGACACGGCGGACGAGGAAGCGGCGACGGCGTTTGCGCTGCCGGTGATCGGGATCACCGACTGGAACGAGGTGCCGTATCGCGGCGTGATCGGGAAAGGCCGGTAGCGCCGCGCGCTTCCACCCCGCCGCGGGCGGCGCGTCCGCGCGCGGCTCACGTCGGACGGCGCTGCCTCCCGCGGCCGCGCGGCGCTACGGTTCCGAGGTTCGCTGCCCCGCGGCGCGGCGGGGAAAACCGGGATTGCCGCCGTCGGCCGCGGGGCCAGCGTGGGCGCACTGCCCCATGAAAATTGCCACCGTCTTTTTGCTCCGCTCCGCCCTGGCGCTCGGGTTTGCCGGCCTCGCCGGACCGGTCGCGCGCGCGCAACTCGGCGCGCGCAGCACCGAGGAGTGGCTCAAGACCCTCGACGCGCAGACTCGCGTCGCGCGCCTGAAGGTCGCCGACGCCGTGGCCGCGCTGGGGCTCAAGCCCGGCGACGTGGTGGCCGACATCGGCGCGGGCTCGGGCGTCTTCACGCTGCCGCTCGCGCAGGCCGTGCCCGCGGGCCGGGTCTACGCCGTCGACATCGACCAAGGCCTGGTGGACCACATCGCGAAAAAGGCGCAGGAGGCCAAGGCGGGCAACGTGCGCGCCGTGCTCGGCGGTTTCACCGACCCGAAGCTGCCGGCGCGCGACGTGGACGTGGCGTTCATCTACGACGTGCTGCACCACATCGAGGACCGCGCGGGTTACCTGAAGAACCTTGCGCCCTACCTGAAGCCCGGCGGCCGGGTGGCGGTGATCGATTTTCATCCCGAACTCGGGCCGCACAAGAACGACCCGAAGCTGCAGATCACGCGCGAACAGACGCGCGTCTGGATGGCCGCAGCCGGTCTGAAGGTCGTCGCCGAACACAAGCTCTACGACGACAAGTGGTATGTGGTCTACGGGCGGTGACCGCGACCGCCGGGGCGGGGCGGTTCACGCTCCCGCGTAGCCGGGCGTGCGGCCGGGCGGTCAGGCGACTGTCGCCTCAGCCGCTTCACGGCGCTTCCTTTCGCCCGGGGCCTTCGCGGGCCGGGGATGATTGCTCCGGCCGGAATGGCGGAGCGGTTCGGTTTTCCGGTCCCGCCGCCCCCCGGCGCCCACCTCGCGACGTCAGGCCTGCCGACGTTGGTTTACCCGGGATGAACGGGTGCGGTTGCGCGCCTCGACCGGACCGACCGGCCGGTGAGTGCGGCCGGGCGGGATAACGGGAGACGTCGGGTCGGCGCGGAACGACGGCGGCCGAAAAAGTCCGGGCGGCCCGGGCCGCGGCGGCGTCTCCGACACTCCGATACCGCTCAGGACCCGAGGGCCTGCGTGATGTCGGCGGTGATGTCGTCGATATGCTCGAGCCCGAGCGAAATGCGCAGCCCGCCGGGCGCGACGCCGGCGCGGAGCTGTTCCTCGGGGGAGAGCTGCGAGTGCGTGGTGGAGGCGGGGTGGATGATGAGCGTCTTGGCGTCGCCGACGTTGGCGAGGTGCGAGATCAGCTTGAGGCGGTTGACGAAGGTCTCCGCGCGGGCGCGGTCGCCCTTGAGCTGGAAGGAGAGCACGCCGCCGAAGCCGCGCGTCAGGTATTTCTTGGCCGACGCGTGCGTGGGGTGGTTTTCGAGGCCGGGATAGCTGACGGCTTCGACCTCGGGGCGGGCGGCGAGCCAGCGGGCGAGCGTGAGGGCGTTTTCGCAGGTGCGCTCGACGCGGAGGGTGAGGGTCTCGAGGCCCTGCAGCAGGAGAAAGGAGTTGAACGGGCTCTGGCAGGGACCCCAGTCGCGCAGGCCCTCGATGCGGCAGCGGATGATGAACTGGATATTGCCGAACGGGCCGCCGGGGCCGAAGACGCTGTTGAGCACGAGCCCGTGGTAGCTGGGGGAGGGCGAGGTGAACTGCGGATACTTGCCGTTGCCCCAGTTGAAGGTGCCGGCGTCGACGATGACGCCGCCCATGCTGGTGCCGTGGCCGCCGATCCACTTGGTGGCGGATTCGACGACGAGGTGGGCGCCGTGGCGCAGCGGCTGGCAGATGGCGCCGCCGGCGCCGAAGGTGTTGTCGACGATCAGCGGTAGGTCGTGTTTTTTCGCGAGGGCGACGAAGGCCGCAAAATCCGGCACGGTAAGGCCGGGGTTGCCGATGCTCTCGAGGTAGATCGCCTTGGTGCGGGCGTCGATCAGGGGCTCGAAGCTGGCGACGTTGACGCCGTCGGCGAAGCGCGCCTCGACGCCGATGTTCCTGAAGGCGTTTTTGAACTGGTTGTAGGACCCGCCGTAGAGGTGGGACGTGGTGACGAAGTTGTCGCCGACGGAGGCGAGGTTGTTGATCGCGATGAACTGGGCGGAGTGGCCCGAGGCGGTGGCGAGTGCGGCCACGCCGCCCTCGAGCGCGGCGACGCGCTTCTCGAAGACATCGGTGGTCGGGTTCATCAACCGCGTGTAGATGTTGCCGAACTCCTGCAGCGCGAAGAGCCGGGCGCCGTGGGCGGAGTCCTTGAACTGGTAGGCGGTCGTCTGGTGGATCGGGACGGCGCGGGATCCGGTGGCGGGATCGACGGTCTGGCCGGCGTGCAATTGCAGGGTTTCGAAGCGCATGGCGTGAACAGGATGAACAGACGGGGTGATATGCGAGGACGGCGCGACAGCGCCGCCGCGCGGGGCGGCAATGACCTCGGCGCGGACGGCGCGAGTCAAGCGGCCGCTGCTTCCCCGCCGCAGCGGTCCGGCGATCGCTCAGGCGCCGGTCGGCTGCTGGCGGACGAGTTCGGTCGCGAGGGCGGCGGCGAGCCGGGCGTTGTTGAGCACGAGTTCGATGTTCGCCGCGAGGGAGCGACCGGCGGTGAGTTCGAAGAGGCGGGCGAGCAGAAACGGCGTGACGGCCTTGGCGGCGAGGCGGCGCTCCGCCGCTTCGGCGAGGGCCTGCTCGATGAACGGGGTGATGATCGCGCGGGGAATCTCGGCGTCGGCCGGGATGGGATTGGCCACGAGCTGGCCGCCGGGCAGGCCGAGGCGGGCGCGCAGGAGGTGGGCGGCGGCGATCTCGGCGGGCGTGTCGAGGCGGAGCGGGGCGGGCAGGCCGGAGGAGCGGGACCAGAACGCGGGAAACTCGTCCTGGCCCACGGCGATCACGGGGACGCCGAGGGTTTCGAGGACTTCGAGGGTTTTCGGCAGATCAAGGATGGCCTTGGCGCCGGCGGACACGACGGAGACGGGCGTGGCGGCGAGTTCGCGGAGGTCGGCGGAGATATCGAACGAGGATTCCGCGCCGCGGTGGACGCCGCCGATGCCGCCGGTGGCGAAAACGCCGATGCCGGCAAGGCGGGCGGCGATCATCGTCGCGGCGACGGTGGTCGCGCCGGTGCGGCCGGTGGCGAGGCAGACGGCGAGGTCGGCCCGGGAGAGTTTCATCACGCCGCGGGCGCGGCCCAGCGTCTCGAGCTCCGCCTCGGTCAGGCCAATGTGGATACGGCCGGCGAGGACGGCGATGGTGGCGGGCACCGCGCCGGCGGCGCGGACGGCGGCTTCGACGCGGCGGGCGGTTTCCACGTTCTGCGGCCAGGGCATGCCGTGGGTGATGATGGTGGATTCGAGGGCGACGAGCGGCCGGCCGGCGGAGCGGGCGGCGGCGACTTCGGGCGAAAGGGCGAGCGGGAGCGACATGCGCGGAAAG
>JACCDX010833230.1_pt1 | contig 10724 bp, 7 predicted proteins | sample 7449681 | NCBI WGS metagenome assembly JACCDX01 (sample SAMN15323450, study PRJNA562643) | freshwater metagenome | isolation source: river surface water | place: USA:Blue River Watershed | collected 2017-08-18
ATTCTGTATTTTTATGGAATTAAATTTTGGTAATATAAAAGTAGAATTTATAGTTTTTGTAGAAAAAATATTGAAATTATTATATTAAGCTTATTAATTTTTAAAAAAATAAGATTATTCAATTCAAGTAAGGAATCTTCCTGACCATGTTGCTTATCTTAAAGGTAGTTCAGGTGGTTCTATTAAAATCTGTGTATGTAAAAATCAAAAAATTATTTCTAAAAAATCAAAAGATTTTATATTCGAATGTATTAAGTTCAAATAAAAATACAAAATTTTTTAAGGAAAAGGATTTTTAAATATAGAGCTACAAAAAAATAATGATCGTTTTTTATTCAGAATTAGTAATAAGAATAAGTTTTTAAATTATTTATATAATAATTATATTTTTTACTTATCTTTGCATCGTTTTTGGTTCTTAACAAAATACTTTTAAAAGTATTTATAAGATTAAAAGGGAAATAGGTTAAAAGCCTATACTATTCCCGTAGCTGTAAGTTAGGTTAAGAATGCACCATTTGCCACTGTGAAAACGGGAAGGCGTGCATTCGGCTAACAAGTCAGAAGACCTGCCAAAGCAAACTTTATGGAACTTTCGGGTAAAAAGTCCACCATAATACTAAGGTATCTCCCTACCCCTGTATTATATTTATCCGTTAGTCCGTAAACCTACGCGACTAAATTATTATTTATGATAAAAAAAATGTTTACTTATTCAACTATAATTGTTATTATAGTTTTATTAACGGCACAACAGCTTGTCTCTCAAACCTTACCTGTTACAGATTCCTTAGAAAATGTTACAGTTTCAGCAAACAAGTTTCCTCAAAAACTAAACAGCATTGGAATGGTTGTGCAGGTTATTCAGCGAAGTACTATTCTTAACAACCTTAGTAAATCTATTAGCCAATTATTAACCGAACAAGCCGGAATACAAATTAATGGTGCATATAGTGCTTTAGGAACAGTTCCATCGGTTTATGTACGAGGGGCTTCTACCGGACGAACCTTGTTTTTACTCGACGGTATTCCATTATACGACCCTGCTAATATTGATAATCAATTCAATTTAAATTTTATAGCTTTAGACCAAGTTGAAAGAATTGAGGTTTATAAAGGGTCACAGTCTACTTTATATGGTTCAGACGCAATTGCTGGTGTAATTAATATTATTACTTTAAAACCCAATGTTTCATCACCAACAAAATTAGACTTATTTAGTAGTTATGGAAGTTTAAATGCTGGACAAGCCAATCTTGATTTTTACGGACGCTTAAAAAAATTTAGTTATCAAGTAAAATCAAATTTTATTCATACCGATGGATTTTCAACCGCTCGCGATACAGCTAAATTAAATCGCTTTTTCGATAATGATCCTTTCTCGGGTAATATGAACTCTCTGCAATTACAATATCAATTCACACCCAAGTTTTCTATAAGATCCTTTGTTCATAATTACGGATTTAAAACAGGATTGGATTTAGGAAGTTTTAGCGATTTAAGAGATTATTATTCTACCAATGGTTTATTAGTAACAGGATTAAGTGCCAGTTATCAAAGTTCAAAAATTAAATGGAAAATTAATTATCAATTTGCAGACGGCAATCAATTATTTAGAAAAGATAGTACCAAAGTGGGTAGTTTGTTTTATCAAAATTTTAATTATCAATCTCAATTTCATTTATTAGATGGTTTTGTTTCATTTCCAATAGGGTCAAGGGTTCAATTATTAATAGGAACTGAAACGAGGTTCAATAGAATGAATCAAGATTTTTATTCAATTTCTGCTTATGGACCTTATTCTTCTAAAATTGGGGATACTTCAATTTCTCAAACGGCAATTTATACTGTTATTCAGTACGCAGCACCTCGAAAAAAATTCTTCTTGGAAGGAGGTTATCGAGCTACCCAAGATAGTCGCTATGGTTTCAATAATACAGGTGCCATTAGTTTTACGTATCATACTTCCTTAAACACGCGAATTTTTTCTAATATAAGCAGTGGATATAAAGCACCGTCATTATATCAACTTTATTCTCCTTCGGGAAATCCTAATTTACTGCCGGAAAAAAGTATAAATACTGAGTTTGGGTTTCAATTACATTTTTCAAAAATACAACAGCGCTATGTTCTTTTTTATCGAGAAATTTATGATGGTTTAGATTATAATTATTCTACTTATAAATATTATAATTTTGGAAAGCAAAATGTGTATGGGTTTGAGTTTGAACACCAATGGGAAATTTCTAAAAGAGTCGTTTTAATTGCAAACTATACAGGTTTATGGGGGTCCGAATTTGTGCAAAGTAGGGTTACCAATAAAGACACTACCTATAATTATTTATTAAAAAGACCGAACACCTCTATTAATGTCAATGGTCAGTTTAAACTACATAAAAAATGGTATTTAAGTATAGTAGGTCGTTTTGTAGGCGAACGTTACGATGTAGGTGGCTACAAAAAAAATGACCTTGTTTTAGACCCTTATATTATTTTTAATGCAAATTTGCGTTGGCAAGCTAAAGAAAATATCAGAATGTATTTGGATGTTCAAAATTTATTCGACCAAAAATTTTATGAAACCAATGGTTATAATTCCATTCCACGTTTAATTAACGTAGGAATTTTAATAAATGTGCTTTAAGTTTTTATGGCTCGTTTTTATTTTTTACCTTTGTGCAAAAATAATTTATGCTTGAAATACACTATTTTCGTCAAAAAGCCGATTGGCTAATTGAAAGATTAAAAATCAAAAACCGTCATGTTGAAGAACTCGTTCATACGATTAAAAATTTAGATGAAGAAAAACGATTGATTCAAACGGAGCAAGACAGCTTATTAGCAAAGGTGAATACACTTTCTAAAGAAATTGGTGGACTTATGTTGAAAGGTGATAAAGAATTAGCCCTGCAATATAAAAACCAAGTGAGTTCTTTAAAAAACGACATCAGCTTACTTGAAAACAAATTAAAATCAATCTCACAACAAATCTTTGATTATATTGTTCAATTACCCAATATTCCGCATTTAAAAGTGCCGGCTGGAGATTCGGCTGCTCATAATGAAGTGGTGTATCAATCTAACCATAACCTAACGAGTTCTAATTCAATTTTACCTCATTGGGAACTGATTAAAAAATATAATTTAGCTAATTTTGAATGGGGGGCAAAAATTAGTGGTAGTGGTTTTCCATTTTTTATTGGACAAGGTTCTAAGCTTCAACGAGCCTTAGTGCAGTTTTTTTTAGATTATAATATTGAACGTGGATATACCGAAGTAACGCCTCCTTTATTAGTTAATAACGATACGGCATTTGCTACGGGTCAACTTCCCGATAAAGAGGGGCAAATGTATTTTGTTAGTCAAGATGAATTATATTTAATACCAACTTCAGAAGTTCCTGTAACCAATATATATCGCAATGAAATCATAGATAGTGAAAAACTACCTATAAAATTAACCGCTTTTTCTAATTGCTTCCGCCGTGAAGCTGGTAGTTTTGGCAAAGATGTTCGTGGTTTAAACCGAGTTCATCAATTTGAAAAAGTAGAAATTGTTCAGATAACGGCACCAGATAAAAGCTACGAAACTTTGGAAGAAATGGTAAAACACGTGCAAGGAATTTTAGAGCAATTAGAATTGCCATTTAGAATTATTCGACTTTGTGGAGGTGATATGAGTTTTGCATCTGCGATGACGTATGATTTTGAAGTGTTTAGTTTGGCACAGCAAAAATGGTTGGAAGTAAGCAGTGTTTCTAATTTTGAAACCTTTCAGACAAATCGTTTAAAATGCCGATATAAAGATAGTCAAGGTAAAACCCAATTAGCCCATTCACTTAACGGAAGTGCATTGGCATTACCCAGAATTATTGCTTGTTTGTTAGAAAATAATCAAAACGAAGCGGGGGTTATTTTACCCAAAGTGTTGCATACTTATTTTGGAAACGATCGGATTTGTTAACATTAGGTTTGTTTAAAAACAAATAAGGTGATAAAAAAAATAGATTTTTTAATAATAAAAGCATTCATTGGTCCTTTTTTTGCGATGCTTTTTATTAGTTTTTTTGTATTAACGATGCAGTTTTTCTGGCTGTATATAGACGATTTGGTAGGCAAGGGTTTAGGTGTAGAAGATGTATTAACCTTAATGGGTTATGTTGTATTAACATGGTTGCCCACGGCATTACCATTATCATTACTGCTATCTTCTATTATAACGTATGGCAATATTGGTGAAAGTTTCGAGTTGGTTGCCATGAAGTCGGCTGGAATTTCAATGGTGAGGGTATTTTTGCCTTTACAAATTTTTTCTTTAATATTAGCAATTGTGTCTTTTGTTTTTTCAAATAACGTGGTTCCTTATGCCACCTTAAGGCTAAATGTATTTAAATATGATATCATTGTAGCTAAACCTGCATTAGACATAACAGAAGGAACTTTTTATGATAAAATTGATGGCTACATTATTAAATTGGGTAAGAAAGAAAAAAACGATTCGGTGGTTAAAAATATTACCATATTTGAAAATTCTAATCCTCTTCAAGATAATATTATTGAAGCCGACAGTGGCATTATGCGGGTTTCACAAGACAAACAATACATTGAATTTATTTTATTTAATGGATGGCGTTATCAAGAAAGAGGAAGTATGGGTAGTTTAGAATCGGAATTTATTCGGCTGCATTTTCAAGAATATCGCAAGTATTTTAATTTATCCAATTTTCAAACCAATAAGAGTCAAGAAAAAAATTTTTATGACCCCAAATTGTTAAGTACTCGACAATTATTTAAATTAATAGATTCTTTAAAAAATTTAGACACCCTTAAAATTAATAATTTTATTACTACGGTAGGGTATTATGGAAAATTTTTTAATAAGATAGATACACATGGTTTTTCCAAGAATTTAAAAAAATATGCTGGGTTTAAAATTCCTAATATCCCCGATTCGGTATTGAGGTCTGTAACCTTAGCCAGTAAAGCCAACCTCAAAAATTTAAATGATGCGGTAGCCAATCACATATCTTATTTAAATGCTGGAAAAGATTTTATTAGAAACCACCAAATTGAATTGCAAAGTAAGTTTAGTTTGGCTTTTACGTGTTTGGTATTGTTTTTAATTGGGGCGCCTTTAGGCGCAATTACGCGAAAAGGAGGTTTTGGAATGCCCTTGGTATTAGCTTTAGTAAGTTTTATTATATTTCATTTATTAAAAACCATTGGCGAAAAGTTAGTAAAATCTAATACGGTAACTCCTTTTTTAGGAATGTGGTTAGGAAACATAGTTTTGTTTCCAATAGCCATTATTTTAGTTTATCGTGCTTTGAACGATTGGTTTGTAATTAATTGGAATAAATATTTTAGCAATGTAATAAAATTATTCAAACGTAAAAACAAACTATGAAGGAAAATGAAATTATTATTGTAGGAGCTGGACCGGCTGGATGTGCCACAGCAATTTTTTTAGCTCAAAAAAAAATACCTCATACATTAATTGAAAAATACGATTTTCCGAGAGATAAAATTTGTGGCGACGCCATTAGTGGAAAAAGTATTATGGTGTTAAATAAAATTCATACCGATTTGGTGCATAATTTTGTTGAACATAAATCTACTTTTTTGCCGAGTCATGGTTGTATATTTGTGGCACCAAATGGAAAATCTATAGCCATTCCTTTTCAGACTGAAAAAAATAATTTCCTAAACCCACCGGGCTTTTTAGCTAAAAGAATAGATTTTGATGACCACTTGTTTAAACAAATAAATACCAACTACACAACCATTATTCAACCTGCAGAATTAACTTCTTTAGAAAAACAAAGCACTACTTGGAGTTTAAAATATAAAATTAAAAATGAAATTAAAAGTATAGAAAACATAAAATTGATAGTTGGTGCAGATGGTGCTCATAGTGTGGTTAGAAAAACAATTTTTCAAAACCAAATTGAAAAAAATCATTTTTCAGCCGGGGTGCGGGCATATTATAACAATGTTCAAGGTTTTCATGAGCAAAATTTTATTGAGTTACATTTTTTACCAGAAGTGTTACCGGGTTATATTTGGTTATTTCCTTTAGCCAATAACAACGCAAATGTTGGCATTGGGATGTTAAGCCGGGTTATTAGTAAAAACAAAATCAACCTAACAAAAGTATTACAAAAAGCCATTGCAGAAAATCCGACTTTAAAAAATCGTTTTTCACAAGCAACGCAGCTCAGTCATTTTAGTGGTTGGGGCTTGCCATTGGGAGGACGAAAAAGACCTTTGAGTGGTGCTGGTTTTATTTTAACTGGAGACGCTGCTTCTTTAATAGACCCTTTTACTGGAGAAGGAATTGGTAATGCATTGTATAGTGGTATGATAGCTGCCGATACGATTGAAAAAGCGTATCAAAATAATAATTTTTCGTCTTCAGAACTAAAATATTATGATGATAAATTTTACAAAAATCAATGGTCAGAATTGGCAACGAGTGATAAACTTTTAAGGCTTTGTCAATATCCATGGTTATTTAATTTTGTGGTAAACAAGGCGATAAATAATACTGAACTACAGAAACTTATTTCTTGTATGTTTATGGATGTGAATGCACGGGCTAAACTTAAAGATCCAATGTTTTATTTAAAATTGTTGTTTAGTTAATAGGGTTTTAACTATTGAACAAATTAAAAAATTGTCTGAATTTGTCCCGATCCCGAAGTTTCGGGACGGTATGTGGGGATTTTAAGATTATCAAGATTATAATTTTTTATAATTTAATGCTAAAAATATTAGCAACTAACCAAAATAAATAATCTGCGAAATCGTGGTTCAGAAAATAAATATTTCGTTAGTGTCCAATTTCGTTCAAGAATTTGATATGCATTAATTTTATTTGCTCCCAGGTATAATCGAATTCGGCTAAAGCTTCTTGGGCTAATTGAATTGAAGAAGATTCATGGTTTAAAAAATAGTTTTTAATTTCTTCTTGGTCTATAGGTTCTAATAAGTCGTTAACAGCATAATTCAAATTAAGTTTGGTGCCAGAGCTTACAATATTTTCAATTTCTTCTAAAAGTTCATCGAGACGCATATTATTATTTTTGGCAACAATATCTAAGCCAAGTTTTTTATCAATACTTTGGATGATTTGAATTTTATAAACAGATTTTGAGTTAACAGATTTCATTACAAAATCGTCAATCACATCAATATTGTTTTCTTGAATATAGGTTTTTATAAGATCAATAAATGGTTGTCCGTATTTTAAGGCTTTACCCTTACTAACGCCTTGGCATTTTTCTAATTTATCTAAGGTTGTGGGATAAAAGGTAGACATATCTTGTAGGCTATTTTCTAAAAATAAAACATAGCTTGGTAGTCCTAATTTTTTTGCTTGGGTTTGGCGAAGGTTTTTTAGCATATTAAACAAGGTTTCGTCTAAAGCCCCGGCGCTGGCATCTTTTGAAGTGATATGGGTTTGAACAGAATCGTAGTCGGAATCGTCGTCATCGTTATCACCACTATCTTCACCCGTATATACATGATTTAAAGAAAACATAAAACTATGTGGAGTTTTAATAAACTTTTCGCCATGTGGAGTTAATTTAAGAAGTCCGAACTCTTCAATATCTTTTTTTATAAGGTTATGGATTAAACAATTACGAACCAAACTTTGCCAATAGAGTTCGTCTTGGTGTTTTCCGCTACCGAACAGGGGGGTACTATCACCGCGATACATTTTAATTTGAGGGGTAGCTTTGCCAACCAGCATATTAACGATATAATCGCTAATATAGCGTTCTTGAAGATTTTTTATAATTTTCAGTAAGATAACAACGTCGTTTTTGGCTTCTATTTTTTCTTTGGGTTGTAAGCAGTTATCACATTTTTGGCAATTATCTTCAGCACAATGTTCGCCAAAATAGTGTAACAAAAATTTTCTTCTACAAATAGATGTTTCGGCATAAGCGACCGAGTCGTTAATGAGTTGGGCGCCTATTTCGCGTTCGCTCAGAGGTTTATCGCGCATTAAACCTTCTAATTTAGCAATGTCGTTATAAGAATAGTATAAAATACAATTTCCTTCTAATCCATCTCTACCAGCACGACCCGTTTCTTGGTAATAGTTCTCAATAGATTTGGGAATATTATAATGAATTACATAACGAATATCTGGTTTATCAATTCCCATTCCAAAAGCAATGGTAGCAACAATAACTTGAACGGTTTCATTTAAAAAATCGTCTTGACGTTGGGTTCGTAATTTTTGTTCGAGACCGGCGTGGTAAGCCACGGCTTTAATTCCGTTTGCCATTAATAATTCGGCGAGTTCTTCAGTAGATCTTCTGTTCAAAGTATAAATAATGCCACTTTTATTGCGGTTATTATATATATATTTAACAATATGTTTTATGGTGGTTTCTTTATTTATTTTTGGTACGATTTCGTAATAAAGGTTGGGGCGATTGAATGAAGAAATATAAACAACGGGTTTATTAAGTTCGAGGTTTTTAATAATATCGAAACGAACTTTTTCGGTTGCTGTTGCAGTTAGGGCAATAATTGGAATTTCGTATTTAAGTTTTTGGACAATTTTTTTTATGTTGGCGTATTCTGGTCTAAAATCGTGTCCCCATTCAGATATACAATGAGCTTCGTCTACGGCTAATAAAGAAATTTTTAATTCACTAAAAAAATCTAAATTTTCTTCTTTGGTTAAGGTTTCGGGGGCTACGTAGAGAATTTTGGTTTTTCCTGATTTTAAATCTTCTTGAACGGTTTTAATTTGTCCTTTATTTAAAGAAGAGTTTAGAAAGTGGGCGATATTAGAATTTTCGCTATAACCACGAATTAAATCTACTTGGTTTTTCATAAGGGCGATCAGTGGAGAAACCACAATAGTACAGCCGTCTAAAATAAGACCTGGAAGTTGGTAGCATAAACTTTTACCACCACCGGTAGGCATAATTACAAATGTGTTTTTACGAGCTAAAATACTTTTAATAACTTGTAATTGGGTATCTTTAAATTCAGAAAATCCGAAAAATTCGTTAAGTTTTTCTTTTAAGAACTCATCAGTAATATTTAGTTTAGGGCTTGGGAAGGTCTTCTTTTTAGAAGTTATCGCAGCATCTTTTAGTTTTTTTGGCATACATCAAATAATAAAATCACTCAATATTACGAACTTATAAGCAAATAAAAAAATTATTTTATTAAAAAATTGAAGAACGTTGATAAAATAAAGTATTTATAGATATAATTGGCATTTTTTTGTTTGTTCCGTTCTATATTACTAAAATCTCTGCAAAATGTATTGTCTGAACCTGGATTACGCCGATTATGAGGATTAGCAGGACGCTGCAGGTTGTCTGAATTTGTCCCGATCCCGAAGTTTCGGGACGGGATGTGGGGATTTGATGGATTTTCAGGATTTTAATTTTTCTGATTGAATATAATCCCCCTTTTTTAAGGGTCAATTACGCTTGTAATTGGGAACGAAGTCAAAGCGTGCCGAATAGGCACAAGAATTTTATACATGAGTTCGAGGGGGATTTTTTGTAAAATTTGGTTTTTAAATCCGTAGGGACAGATAATTATCTGTCCCTACATTAGGATATTATTTATTTGTATTCTTTGTTACAAATTTTATTAAATCTATCTTTAACAAACAAAAATAAAATTATCTGTGTCCCGAATTGCTCGGGACCGCCTAATCTGCGTAATCGTGGTTCAAAAAATGTCTGAATTTGGATTTTTAGGATTAATTGGATTATAATTTTCTAAATTTCATGCTGAAAATATCCTTTACTAACCAAAATAAAATAATCTGTGAAATCTGTATAATCTGCGTAATCGTGGTTCAGAAAATGTCTAAATTTCATGCTAAAAATATTCCCAACTAACCAAAATAAATAATCTGTGAAATCCGCCTAATCTGCGTAATCGTGGTTCAAAAATTTCACTCTGAAAGCGGGGCGGAGAGTGAGGACGTATTCCGCATCTGATTTTTGATCATTTGCTTCATCTTTTAAAAAGAAATTGGTAGTTATTTTTTTATCTAAATCACTTACTGAAAAATTTTTTTCAAAATTTACTTCATATTTTGTATTGCCTGTAAATGTATATACAGTAGTACCGATATTTTTTCCTAAATTATTTATATACTGACCTAAATTATATGAAGTACCAACTTTTAATCTTAAAACATCAGTAGTATTATCATTTGTAAAACATAAAGGAATACTTCCTTTTAAATCATCTGCTGTAAGAACATATATTGTAGCAGTAGCACTATTAAAACTACAACCATTTGTTGGTAATGAATAAGCATTTATTTTATTTTGAAAAGCAAAAATAAAAAATGAAAAAATGAAACTAACAATGATAAAATATTTTTTAAGCATAAATTTTATTTTATTAAAATGATATAAAAATATTATAACATAAAAACTTTATACTAAAATATAAAAATATAAAAATTGTGAATAACTTAAAAATAAAAACCCGCTATGCTTTTAAACATAACGGGTTTGAATAAAATACTTTCACAAATTAGTAAATTTGAGTACTTGAAGATCTTACATTAACTACTAAACTTCTTCCAATTCCATCATTGGTTGCTCGTATTTCCATTTCTGGATTACCATAAAATTTCCAACCACCTTTATAAGGATCAAGACCTACTGCTTTGGCAAAATTAGTTGTTGTAGAAGTATTGAAAACATTAAGTTTTAGAGTAAG
>JACCDX010328506.1_pt1 | contig 10723 bp, 8 predicted proteins | sample 7449681 | NCBI WGS metagenome assembly JACCDX01 (sample SAMN15323450, study PRJNA562643) | freshwater metagenome | isolation source: river surface water | place: USA:Blue River Watershed | collected 2017-08-18
CAGAATTGCAAATCGTTTGCTGAAGCGGGTTCGGGATTGGGCCCAAATCCAGTCTGATGGACACATCACACCCACTTTGGTTCAAGAGGCACTAAATGGATTGGGAGTTGACCCTCTGGGCCTGGATGAAATTGATCGTAAGTACCTCAGCAGCATCATGACCAAATTTGGGGGGGGGCCGGTTGGGGTGGATACCATCGCCGCCAGCATTGCAGAAGAAACCGAATCACTAGAAGATGTGGTTGAACCCTTTTTACTTCAGCTGGGATTTATCGAACGAACGCCAAGGGGGCGCGCCACCACCCCGCTGGCCTATCGCCATTTGGGTATGCCAATGAAAAACAGCGCATTGCCCGACGCCCAATCCGCATTATTTTAAGGAGTTATACCCATGAGAACCGCAACCATTTCACGAGAAACCAAAGAGACAAATATTCAGCTTACATTTTCAATCGACGGAACAGGTCTTACCGACATTCAAACCGGGATTGGGTTTCTTGACCACATGTTGACCCTATTTAGTGTCCACGGATTATTTGATTTAACGGTGCGGGCAAATGGCGACACCCATATTGATTTTCATCACACGACCGAAGACATCGGCATTTGCCTCGGGTTGGCATTTCGCGAGGCCATCGGAACTGCGTCGGGAATTTGTCGCTACGCATCGCGGGCCATTCCAATGGATGAGGCATTAACCCAAGTGGCAATTGATGTGTCGAATCGAATATATTTTGCGTATAACGTGGCGATGCCAAAGGCAAAAATTGGGGAATTTGACGCCGAGTTAGTCGAAGAATTTTGGCATGCCTTTGTAACCAATGCTCGCCTGAATGTCCACATCCACACCCTTAGCGGTACCAATTTACACCACATTGCAGAATCGATTTTCAAGGCGATGGCGGTAACGCTGGACGACGCAACTCAGATTGATCAGCGAAAGGGGATCCCCTCCACCAAGGGCGTCTTATAACCCTACCCCTGTGAAGGCAGGTGGGTATAGGCATGAATGACTTGCGCCAATCCTTGGTCGAGCGGGATACGAGCGGACCATCCAAGGGCCGTTAATTTTGACACGTTCAGCTGTTTTTTTGGTGTTCCATCCGGCTTATTTGGATCCCACTCAATCGCACCCGTGTACCCAACTAGTGTTGCAATTTTTTTAGCGAGGGTGCGAATTGACACGTCGTGACCAGTGCCAACATTGATAATGTCAGGGCTATCGTAGTGCCGCATTAAAAACAGACACGCATCAGCAAGGTCATCTGCGTGAAGAAATTCCCGATACGGATTGCCTGATCCCCACAACGTAACCGACGAGGCATTCGACAAAACCGCCTCCGAAAACCGTCGAATCAATGCTGGCAAAACATGTGCGTTATCGGGATGATAGTTATCGTTTGGACCATATAAATTGGTTGGCATCGCAGAGATAAACCGTCGACCCTCTTGCTTGTAGTAGGCTTGGCATAATTTGATTCCTGCAATTTTCGCAATTGCGTAGGGTTCATTGGTAGGCTCTAACGCGCCAGTTAACAACGCATCTTCATCAATCGGCTGTGACGCAAATTTAGGATAAATACAAGAACTACCTAGAAACAACAACTTTTTTACATCAACTTTGGCTGAAGCCGTAATGACGTTGGTTTGTATCGAAAGGTTATCAACCAAAAACTCAACCGGGCGAGTTGCGTTTGCCATAATCCCGCCCACCTTGGCAGCCGCCAGTACCACATAATCGGGCCGAACGGACTCAAAAAATGAGGTAACCGCCCGAGTGTCGGTTAAATCCAACGTTTGCCTTGGCGCCGTTACCACATTCCGAAACCCAGCCGACGCCAGCGCCCGACAAATTGCAGATCCCACCATTCCCCGGTGCCCGGCAATAAAAATCTTATCGTTGGCGTTCAAGTTCGGCCGCCACCATAATGTCGATTAGTCCGTCTAAATCCACTTTTGGGGACCACCCCAACAGTGCCTTTGCCTTTGTTGCATCGCCAACTAACAACTCAACTTCCGCGGGGCGAAAATATTGTGGGTCAATCTGAACCATCGGTTTGCCCGTGTCGACCGAAATATAGGCTTCGTCAATTCCAGACTTTCCGTTATGCGTCCATCGAAGTTCCAGCCGATTTAAAGTCCGTTCAAGGAAATCTCGGACAGAATACGTTTTTCCTGTTGCAATGACAAAATCGTCTGGTTGATGATGTTGAAGTATCATCCACATCGCCTCAACGTAATCGCCAGCATATCCCCAATCCCGCTTGGCATCCAAATTACCCAAATACAAGGTCTGCATTTGACCCGTTTTCACCTTAACCAAGCCATCCACAATTTTTTTAGTGACAAACGTCCCCCCTCGTCGGGGCGATTCGTGATTAAACAATATCCCGTTGCTAGCAAATAAGTTGTAACTTTCTCGATAATTAACCGTGATCCAGTAGGCGTATAACTTAGCAACCGCATAGGGGCTACGCGGATAAAACGGGGTGGTCTCTGTTTGCGGAACCGCCTGCACTTTTCCGTATAATTCAGACGAGGACGCCTGATAAAACCGGGCCGGAATTTGGGTATCTCGGATGGCATCCAACAACCGCAAGGCACCTGTTCCAACCACATCCGAGGTATATTCCGGAATCTCAAAACTGACTTTAACATGACTTTGGGCGCCTAAATTATAGACCTCTGTCGGCTGGATTCGCTCTAACAATCGATTTAAGCCGCTACCATCTGCCAGATCGCCATAGTGTAAAAACAACGGGGTGCCCGCCATATGCCGATCGTGATAGAGGTGATCAATTCGCTGGGTATTAAACGATGAAGCACGCCGGATAATGCCATGAACCACATATCCCTTCTTTAACAAATACTCGGCCAAATATGCGCCGTCCTGCCCAGTAATTCCGGTAATTAATGCCGTTGGTTTCATCGTTTCCTACCCTTTAAAATCAATCAAAAATTTCCATCAAGCCCCATCTTTAGAGCGGCCTCCCCTTAAACGATAGCGAGTCAATCAACCGGGAGGCCTGTTCGGTCGTCGCGTTTGGAATGGGGGCGTACCCCAGCTTAGCCGCATAGGCGGGCCCATTTCGAAGTGTCCATCGAAGCAATGCGGCAACGGCCCGGGCTTCGTCTATTGTGGTGGAAGTTTGACTTAAATCTTGGTAAACCACGATCCAGGTAAAGCTACTGATCGGATATCCGTTTACGGCAGGGGTATCGGTGATGGTCACCCGAAGGTCGTCTGGAATCGTATCCGGTACGGCAGCGGATACCGATCGCACAGACGGTTGTATCACCCGACCGGATCGGTTTTTAAGCTTTGCAACCGTCATTTTGTTTTGAAGGGTATATACCAACTCAACATACCCTAAAGCACCCGGAATTTGCTTGATTAATCCAGAAACACCTGGATTTCCTTTACCCCCAAGCCCTGCAGGCCAGTTGACTGATTTACCCGATCCAACGCTGGATTTCCAGTCTGGCGACACCTTCGATAGGTAATCGGTAAACACGTGTGAAGTTCCACTGCCATCAGACCGATGGATGACCGCAATCCGAAGTTTTGGCAATGCGATTCCGGGGTTAAGACGCTGAATTCGGGGATGGTTCCACCAGGTGATTCTGCCCAAAAAGATGTCGGCTACCACTGCGCCTGACAACGTGATTTGAGATACCCCGGGCACATTGTAGGCCATTACAACAGCGCCCAAACATGTGGGAATATGAATAATCGGGCGTTTAAATTTATGCTGATCTTTGTCGTTGATGAACGCGTCCGTTGCACCAAAATCAACGGTGCGATTTTGTAACTGCCGAACCCCGCCACCCGACCCGATCGCCTGATAATTGATTCGAACACCCGTTTCTTTATTATAATCATCAAATAATTTCGCATATAACGGGTAAGGAAAGGTTGCCCCAGCCCCCAGCAAATCCAAGGCGCCATACGCAACCGATGCCAGTAAAAAGAACACCGCAATAACTGCAACCTGTAGCCGCATAAAATGCTCCTAAAATGAGTAGACGGGGATTCGTGCTTTAAGGCACAATACGACAATGAAATTGTCGCCGATTGATCAGCTTAAGTCAGAATACCGAGAAATCACATTACTTGCCAGCGCCCAAGCGGTACTGGGATGGGACCAAGAAACCTTCATGCCCAAAGGCGCGATCCAAGCCCGATCTGATCAAACCGCACTACTGGCACGCCTGGGTCACGAACGCCTCACGTCGCGAAAATTCAAGCACCTGATTGACGCGTTAGTTGACCCATCAACGGGGTTGCCAAGTCCAACGATTACCAATTCCTTGGACCAACGTTTGATCAAAGCAGTGTACCGGGAATGGCGGGCTGCAGTGTCCGTTCCGAGTCGGTTTGTCGAAGCGTTCTCTCAATTGACCGCCCGCGCCCAACACGAATGGCAACATGCCCGAAAAAATGCCGATTATGCAACATTTGAGCCCTACCTAAAAAAAATCATCACAATGGCTCACCAACGGGCGGAACTAATCGGATTTAAAGAAAAGCCGTATGATACCCTACTGGATTTATACGAACCAGGCATGACCTCCGGCAAGCTTAATCCGATTTTTTCGAAGCTTAAACGCATTACGTTATCCGCACTTAAAACGGCCCCCCTAGATCCCCCTCATTTACCACCTGGACCCTACCCCGTCAGCCAGCAAAAAGCGATCAGTCATGATTTGCTAGCCCGAATTGGATTCAATTTGGAGTGTGGCCGATTGGACGAGTCCACTCACCCTTTTTCAACCGCATTTCACCCAACCGATTCTCGCATTACAACGCGATATTCAGAAGATGATCTGTTGGATAGTGTGTCCAGTACCCTTCATGAAGCTGGACACGGGCTATACGAACAAGGCCTTCCAGTTCATTTATACGGCACCCCGTTGGGCTGCAGCATTTCGTTAGGAATTCACGAAAGCCAAAGTCGCCTATGGGAAAATTTGGTGGGTAAAAGCGCCGCATTTTGGGAGGGTTACTTTCCAATATTGGCACACCACTTCCCTGAATTTCGCAGGTGGGACTGGCGCAATTTTTATCGTGCGATCAATCGAGTCAGTCCGTCTCTGATTCGAGTGGGTGCAGACGAAGTAACCTATAACCTCCACATTTTGATTCGATACGAAATTGAACAACTATTATTTAGCAATACCATTTCAACCCAAGATTTGCCCACGGTTTGGAATGAAAAATATCAGAGCTACCTGGGCATTACGCCACCCTGCAACCGATTGGGTGTCCTTCAAGATGTTCATTGGTCAATTGGTGCATTTGGGTATTTCCCAACCTATTCGCTGGGCAACCTGTATGCATCTCAGTTATTTGAAGCGGCCAAATCTGCGATTCCAACACTTGACGACCAAATCAGAGGGTTGTACTTCACAGAATTGCGCCAATGGTTGACCACAAACATCCACCAAGTGGGCCGTACCCAATCCGCTGCGGAGTTGGTTCAATCGGTCACAGGCAACCCCCTTACAACCGACGCATTCGCTGACTACGTTACTCAAAAATTCTCGACCTTATCTCACTAAACTGGAGCCCGATATGACCGACACCCCATCATTCAAAGACACCGTTAACCTGCCCCAAACCGATTTTCCAATTCGCGCAGGGTTAGACCAAAAAGAGCCCCAACTGATCACCCAGTGGGAAACCCATCAAACCCACGCCATCCAGCAAGCCCAAACCCAAATGGCCCCCAAGTTCGTCTTACACGACGGTCCGCCTTATCCAAATGGCGATATTCATATGGGGCATGCCCTGAATAAAATTTTAAAAGATGTCATTATTCGATCCAAACAGATGGCGGGTCACTTTTCCCTTTTAGTACCGGGATGGGATTGCCACGGGTTGCCCATCGAAATGCAAGTTATTAAAGAACTTAAAACCACCGGCGAGTCGGACAAAAAAAATAATATTGAATGGTTTCGAGACCGTTGCAAAACATTTGCAACCGGGTATGTCGCCACACAAAAAAACCAATTCAAGCGACTGGGGATCTGGGCCGATTGGGAAGCCCCCTATCTGACCCTGAATCCAGGGTACGAAGCGAGTGTCCTAAAACGTTTTGGTGAAATGGCTGAAAATGGTGTGATTTATAAAGGCCGCAAACCCATCCATTGGTGCATGAGCTGCGAGACCGCACTGGCCGAAGCCGAAATTGAATACGCGCCACATCGATCCCCATCAATATACGTTGGATTTCCCATCACAGTCGAATCGCCCGCGCTGGCTGCGATTAGTACAAAACCCAAACGACTCACCGTTTGGACCACCACCCCGTGGACGCTGCCCGCGAATGTTGCAATCGCTGCCCATCCTGACTTTCATTACGTGGGTATCGACACAGGTACTGAGGTGCTGATTGTGGCGGAGGCATTGGCCGACCGTCTTATCGAAACCCTCTCCCTGGTCTCACCCACCAAAACAACTGTAATAAACGGGTCAGAATTGGTTGGCACCCAAACGACTCACCCGTTGATGAAACGTCCCTCGCCAATCGTACTGGCAGACTATGTCACCCAAGAAGATGGAACGGGGTTTGTCCACATTGCGCCGGGTCACGGGCAAGACGACTATTTAGTGGGCCAACGATATGGATTGCCTACCATCATGCCGGTAAACGACCAAGGGCGTTACACGAGCGAGGTGAAATGGGCTGGAGAAAAGGTATTTGATGCCAACAAATTGATTGGTACGGAACTTGAAGAAGCAGGCGCATTGTTGCATTTTTCGTTGGTAAATCATTCATATCCCCATTGCTGGCGATGCAAACAGCCTGTTATCTTCCGCGCTACAGCCCAATGGTTTGTTAGCATGGATACCCCGATGGCCCACACCGGCACGACACTGCGCGATCATGCACTTGCCGCAATTCGAGCAACCCAGTGGATTCCCAGTTGGGGCGAAAACCGCATTTATACCATGGTCGAGAATCGGCCTGATTGGTGTATTTCACGCCAACGCTACTGGGGTATTCCGATACCGGTTTTTACTTGCCAAAGCTGTGGCAACAGCGAAATGACCGGGGAATTTAATAAAGCGGTTGTGGCCCTGGTCGAATCAGAGGGTACAATGGCTTGGTTTAACCGATCAGCCCATGACATCTTGCCGCAGCACCTTACGTGTCGCCAATGCGGTGCCCGAGATTTTTCAAAAGAAAGCGACATTTTGGACGTCTGGTTTGAATCGGGGGCTAGCTTTGGAGGGGTACTGGATACCAACCCCAACCTGCAATTTCCAGCGGACCTTTATCTAGAAGGGTCTGACCAACATCGAGGGTGGTTCCATTCGTCGCTGTTAATCGCGATGGCAACGCGGGGTCAAGCCCCATACAAAGCCGTACTAACTCATGGGTTTTTGGTTGATGAAAAAGGCCGAAAAATGAGTAAATCCGGTGGAAACGGCATTGCGCCAGCCACTGTAATAAAAGAATACGGTGCCGACGTTTTACGCTGGTGGGTAGCCGGATCGGATTTCAAAAACGACATCAGCATTGCCAAAACCATTTTAAACCAAAGCCGGGACACCTTTTCAAAGGTGAGAAACACCATTCGGTTTTTATTATCAAATTTGTATGACTACCAACCGGATTCAACCGGGGTTTCGTATGCCAATCTAGAATCCATCGACCAATGGGCCCTTCACGAACTATCCGAGCTAAATCAATCCTGTTTGGATGCCTACGCGGCATACGATTTCCATTTGGTTACCCACAAAGTGCACGACTATTGCGCGGTCAACCTAAGTGCTTGGTATTTGGATATCGTCAAAGATCGGCTGTACTGCGATGCCCCTGATGGCACGCGCCGACGCAGCACCCAAACGGTGCTGCACGCAATTGCCGATACGCTGATCAGACTCATTGCACCCATTTTGGCCTTTACCGCCGAAGATGCCTATCAGTATTTTAATGCCCCGAACAAAGCCGCAAGTGTGCACACATTGCCATTTGCAACACCGCCAGCCGAATGGACCAATCCCCAATGCAACGCCGACTGGCGGGCGCTATTAAATCTAAGAGACGCGGTGTATCAACACCTCGAACCCCTTCGAAAAGACAAAGTAGTGAAAAGTTTTTTAGAGGCCAAAGTCACGATTTATTCGCCCGATCCAACACCAAATGAGGACCTGGCCGCGATCTTTATTGTCAGCGCCGTTGAATGGGTGGCATCAGATTTATTTAGAATCGAAGTGGCCGTTGCCGACGGGGATAAATGTGGCAGATGCTGGAAGATCCTGCCATTAAATGGCGGGGTGTGTGAGCGGTGTCACGCGATCGTTTTTAGAACTTAAAAAAAAGGGGTTTTCATGAAATTAATTTATTTTTGTACTCGCATTTTAGTCGGCGTAATGCTGGGCAATATCGCCACCATGGCAATTATGAATGGCGGTCAACTGTCCGGGCATATACTGTAACCGCCCCACCACCCACATCCTGCCGAGGGGAGTAAAAAAACAATAAAATAGATACCTCAAAAAACCTGGAGGCAAGGCAAATGGGTAAAAATAGCGGTGTGCCGCGTGAGCGGGATCAACAATGGGCGGAAAAGTATCGTGATTGGCAACGCAGTGGGCAAACGCAACGGGACTATTGCGAGGCTGCAGGGATACCATTTTGGCAATTCAAAGCGGGGATAGAAATTGCAAGACAGCGAGGCGTGCTAACCCGACAGCACGGCAAATACCGTCCCGTAGCCGAAGAATCCCAATCGACGGGATTTGCGGCGATTCAAATTAAGGCCGCATCAAGCGACGCTGAGATGCCATATTGCGAGATCAAATTTCGCGGGAAATCGATACATTTTGGGCGTTTAATTTAGAGGGTCTTAATAGGCCTTTAAGAACATAAATATTCCGTTTTTTATCGTTTAGTTTCAAAATAATACTCCTGTATTAGTGCTTCACCCCAATGATTAATTTTAATTTTTTATGTCTTAAATTTATAACAACTATGCGATGCGATCGTCCATTTTACCTGTTGCAATTGGACTAGTGGCGTTATCACGAAAATGACCATGATCTAATTGGGCCACCGCCTTCCGGTCTTTGGGCTCCACTCAACCGAGACCACGCCGATTAAAGGCGCGGTCTTGCAACTACATTAAACAGAAGCGTCTTTTTGTTTAATTTGGTTTAAAGCCCCACCGGCCTTAAACCACTCAATTTGGCTACCATTATAGGTATGATTGGCCACAATCTGGGTTTGGGTCCCGTCGCTGTGTTTGGCAATCACAGTTAACGGAACGCCAGGGGCAAACGTGGTGAGTCCGACAATATCAAACCGGTCGTCGGGGAGAATCGCGTCATAATCAACAGGATTGGCAAAAGTTAGGGCCAATAACCCTTGTTTTTTGAGATTGGATTCATGAATCCGCGCAAACGATTTAACCAATACCGCCCGCACACCCAAATGCCGAGGCTCCATCGCAGCGTGTTCACGCGAAGACCCCTCGCCATAATTTGACTCGCCGATAATGAGTGTGCCGATCCCATTCGATTGGTATAGCCGAGCCGAATCCGGAACGGGCATGGTGGTGCCCACGATGGTATTAAACACCGCGTTGGTTTGATCGGAAAACCGATTAACCGCACCGATTAATAGATTATTGGAAATGTTATCAAGGTGCCCGCGATACTTCAGCCAAACACCGGCCATTGAGATGTGGTCGGTGGTGCACTTGCCTTTGGCTTGGATCAATAGTGCCAAATTGACCAAATCAGTGCCCTCCCATGCTGGAAAATTATCCAACAGCTGCAACCGATCAGAATTTGGATCCACCGTTACAGTTACCTGATCACCATGATCGGACGGGGCCAAATACCCGGCGTCCTGAACCTCAAACCCCCGACTTGGCAATTGCTCGCCACACGGCGGATTAAATTTAAAGGGGCCTGCGGGGGTATCCAACACATCCGTGATTGGGTTAAACCGCAAATCTCCCGCTATCGAAAGTGCCGTTACAATTTCAGGAGACGCTACAAACGCGTGGGTGTTCGGATTGCCGTCGTTGCGTTTTGAAAAATTTCGATTAAACGATGTAATGATTGAATTCGGCCGTTGTGCCTCCGCCCCATGGCGTTTCCATTGACCGATACACGGCCCGCACGCATTGGCCAATACCACCCCCCCAATCGACGAAAACGTGTCCAGCAACCCATCCCGCTCGGTGGTATATCGCACCTGCTCAGACCCTGGCGTAATAGTAAATTCGGCACGGGATTTTAAACCGACTTCCGCCGCTTGCTTGGCCAATGACGCCGCACGATCCAAATCTTCGTATGACGAATTGGTACAAGATCCAATCAGTCCCACGGACAATTCTGGGGGATATTGGTTGTCGATCACCGCCTGAGCAAACTCAGACAACGGCCAGGCTTTATCTGGTGTAAATGGGCCATTAATATGGGGCTCAAGGGTCGACAACTCAATCTCAATCACTTGGTCGTAATACGCGTGAGGATCGGCCATTACGGCATCATCAGCGCGTAAGTGTGCCGCGATTTGATTGGCGGCGTCGGCTATGTCGGCCCGACCCGTGGCACGCAAGTAATCAGCCATATGGGTGTCGTAGGCAAAAATCGACGTGGTCGCCCCAATTTCAGCGCCCATGTTGCAAATCGTACCTTTTCCGGTACACGAAATCGAATGGGCCCCATCCCCAAAATATTCCACAATTTTATCGGTGCCGC
>JACCDX010380753.1_pt1 | contig 10722 bp, 4 predicted proteins | sample 7449681 | NCBI WGS metagenome assembly JACCDX01 (sample SAMN15323450, study PRJNA562643) | freshwater metagenome | isolation source: river surface water | place: USA:Blue River Watershed | collected 2017-08-18
TGCAAACATAATGTTGTTTTTCCACTTCCTGCAACAGAATCTACTAAAATATTATGATTTTGAAAACTCTGTATTGCTTCATTTTGCTCCTGAGATGGAGGATGTAATGTATAAGATTCCATATTTATCTTCTATGTATTGAATATGTCTTTCTTTATATCCAATATTACCCATTTTTTATGTATGTTTTTGCATTTCTTTAAGTTGAAAAAAATTTATCAAAAAATAGATTTCCAAATGGACTTAAAGAAATAAATATTACAAAAACAAGTTCCGCTACATATGAAAGAAGAATTATTTTTTCAAATTCAGGAACACGAATATCAAGAAGAAGAAGATGAATTCGATGAAAAAGAGATGGAATTTTTAGGAAAGATAAAATGTACAAAAGAGGATATCCATCATGAATATAATAGGATTATAGAAGGGATGAAGGAGAGTAATCGGGAAGTAGAAGATTGGATGGAACCAATGAATCATTATAAAAGTCGATTTGATGGATATTGTAAGATAAGAGTGGATATGGAGAAGATAGATGAGAAGTGGAAATATTCAACTTATTATGTTGAGAGGGAAGTGAAGACAAAAAAATATGTAAATTCGCGGAGAGATATATGGAAAGGTAGAGTGAAAGAACCACCATTGATAGAGGTTGGAAGATATGGTAGTATAGAGATAGTGAATGGGAGACATCGTTTTGCAAATTTGAGGGATATGGGTGTGAAGAAGGTGGTATGTATGTGTAAAAAGAGTGAAATAGATGCATTGGAAAAGATATTGGAATATGATATGTTGGATATAAAATAATAATTAAAATAGTATAAAATTAGAAAGATGGAAGTTGTGATTGAATGTGATGAAAATCAGTGTATAATGTCATGTAATGAATATGGATATGATATATTAGGATATTTGAGGGAAGAATTATTGGGAAAGCATATAACAATATTGATGTCGGGATTAGTGGGTATGATACATAGGAAGATATTTGAGATGATAAAGAGTAAGAATTGGGAGCAGATAGTGAAGATAGCGGGTAAAATACGTAGTCATAAAAATAATTTGCGTCATTTTTATGTATATGATTCGCAAAAGAATCCAATATTATGTTCGGTGGATATTCATATTATGGAAAATTTGCATACAATTGTGAAATTGGAGAAGATAGAACAATATCTGTCTCCTTTAGTTCCTCAAAAGTATTTGCAATATTTAAATTCGCAACCAACATTTCATGTAGATAAATATGAGAATGTTGTATGTATAATGATGGATATAGCAAATTCAACAGAGATTTGTGCAGAGATAGATGCATGTGAAATAGCACATATATATCATAATATTTATAAGATAGCATCAACGTATGTGAATACACATTATTATCCATATGCTTATATACATGAGACATGTGGTGATTCATTATTTTTGGTAATAAATGCAGAGTATATAAAGAAATTTGATATGTTATGTGCAACGATAGCATTGCATATTGCATATGAGATACAGGAACAGATAGATATATATTTGGAGAGATATGAGAATTATGATTTATATATTCGTTGTGGGATAGTATATGGAGATGTGTGTGGTGGAATCATAGATGGTAAAACGTTTCGTTTATTTGGTTCAGCGGTGCATTTAGCGAGTCGTTTAGAATCGAAATGTAAAAGAAGGATGATGTTAATGAATGAAGAATTTGTGAATAAGGTATATAAAGAAATGGGAGAATGGGATAAAATAACGAGTGAAGAGATATATTTGAAGGGATTTGGAGTTACATGTGTATTTAAGGTAAAGAGAGAGGATGTGAAAGAGAAGCTTCATGATATAAATCAAATAATATAGATTTAAAGAAAGAGTGAGAATAAGAGATGAAATAAATAAATTTAGGATGGAAATAGATATCAAAAGAGAATGTAATATATGTTATGAAGATGAGGAGAAAGGAGAAGTACAATGGGAGACACCATGTTCAAATAGACATGTATATTGTCGGGATTGTATAGTAAAATGGATGAAACGTTGTAAGGAGCGAAGAAGGAAATTTGATTGTCCAATTTGCAAAGAGGAGTTAGATGAAACGGTGTATATAGAAAGAGAATTGGATAGGCGAATGGAGGAAGTGGTGTTACAATCAAATCAACAAAAAAATATATGCAAATTATTATTACATATATTTTTTGGTTTTGTAATTCCCTTAGGGATGTTAATGTTGTTAGTGTATGTGATAAATACTGTTAAAAATAAAGTGTCATGTGTGTTTGCATCATTTTTCATACTATTTATGTTATTTTTATATGTGAAAACATATAATTTTGTACCAGATGTACAAACAGCACCTGTCCATCCATGATAAATGGATAATTTTTAGAAATAGAATTTATTTGAAAATACAAATAAATCATAAAAAATAAAAATAAAAAAAATAAAAAATCAAAATCATAAAATGATAAACAAGATTTAAATCTGGTCGTAAAGGAATTTGCTACCATTCACTAATTTGCGTGTAGCTGAAGTGGATTGTACAAAGATATTGTATTCCGCAAAATCAGTAGGTTTAATTCTCTTCTTCTCATCATAATCAATAAGATTGAGTAGTTTTCTTGCATATAATCCTTCGAAGAAATTACCTGTAGATTTCTCTTGAAGAATAATCTCTTTGCTCTTTTGAATGAGTTCAGGTTTGTTAAATTCATAAAATCCCTTTCCTACTGAAAAGACCAATCCATTATCATTTGCAAAAGTCTTAATATCTACATCACTGGTGACATCCAATACTTGGAATCGTGAGGGAGCACAAGGTTTCTTTTGAAAATCTGCTTCAGTAAGTTGTGTATAATCAATAGTCGCCTTACGACTTCCACTTCGTGAAGAAGAAACACGTGGTGTAGAAGATGAAGATGAATTTGAGGCTCCACCTGATGATGAAGAAGTAGTCGTGGTAGTAGTATCAGGTGTATAGTGATAAGTGTTTCTGTTATATTCATCAATCTGTTCAATGGTTTGTCGTCCAAGAAGAACATCAAACATTTGACGCATATTTGTTGTCATTCCCTGATTTTTCACACGCAATTCATTCTCATAGGTTTCAAGACGTTCTTGACCCATCTGTTTGAAACAGATAGCCATCATCATTTCAATAATATGTGCGAATTGGTCTAAATAAAGATTGTATCCATTGGTTTCAGTTGCAAGTCTGCGAAAGAAATTCTTAATCTTGGGTTTGTCTCCCCAATTGTTACATAAAACCGAGTAAATATTAATTCCCTTTGCCTTCACTCTCTGTAGTTCCACTTCCCAATCACGATGGTCAAGTGCAACTTCCTTACTGTGAGGAGGTGCATCACCTACAATGATAAGAGAACGCATACTGTCTGAATACCAATTGAGTTCTTGAACTTTGTAGAGAGCATACTCATAACACTCTTCCATACCCTCACCTTGACTCCTCCATCCTGCGGGTCCTGAAATACCCTCTACGCTACGAAGGTTTTCGACAAAATAGATAAGCTGTTCCTGTTCTACAGTAAAATCAACAGCCTTCCACATAAAATCGTCATTGTAATCTTGGAATGCACCAATTGAAATTCTTACTCCTGGAATCTTTTCAAATAACTCTTTGACAATGGATTTAATATTATTCTTTACACGTGTAATACAAGGTGACATAGACCCAGTATGATCAGATATGATGCAAATATCGTAACGATTCGAGCTCATTTTATCTTTTTTTCTAAAAATACTTTTGTTAAAACTTTTTTACTCATTACATCTTTTATGATGTTTTTCTTTAAATACTGTTTCATTTGGGTAAATTATTGATTATGAAGAAAGAGATGAAAGAGATAGATAAATACATCGCGTGGTAAGAATGCATTATATTCTTCGTTAAAAAGAATTGGGATGGTTTCTAAGATTTGTTGATGATTGGTAATATTCATATTAGATAAGTAATTTGAAGATATCTTCGTTTGAAAGAGAAGATCGTATAATTTGTTTGGGTGGATTATAAGTTTTTATATGAAAGTCTTTATATATTCTTTTCATCCATCCATACATATTTTATGTTCTATAATTTTAATTTTGAAATTTTTTCAATCAATTTGAAAAAAATAATAATTTTGAAAAAGTTATCAAATGATTTTATGGATTAAAATTGAAATTGACATTTTGATTTAAATCCATTTGTAAGGTCCAGTTCCTTTGACTTCAACGGAATCTTTTCTTGGTTCCGTTTCAATATCATGTCTCTTTCCATGTACTGTCCAATAGAATTTACCATAAGAACCACGAGTAGTATATACAGTAAATTGATTATTCGAAACAGACGAAGCACCAAATATAGGAATAATACCAATGAATTCATCAATCTTAGGGGTGATTTGTACAGTAAAATCTGTAGCAAGAGAAGAGACATAATCAGGAAGATGGATTATAGTAGAAGATTCGTTTTCACAAATGATACCTTCACCACGGTAATAGACACCAGCTTCAGGACCTTCTAAACAAGCATGAACTAAATATTTCTCATTATTCACAGGATGTTCAATAACGAAAGTCTTTGAACTATTAACAACAACCTCATTACTGTTATAGGCAAGAACACTTTGTAATGTACCTAAAGCTACTGAACGAACAGGATTTACATAAAATCCATTGGTTGTGGTATCTAATGAATTTGGAGAAGCATTTAATATAATTGATTGAGATGATTGAGCTTTTAATCCAGCTCTATATCCTATTGCGATAGCATAACTTCCTTGATTTGTATTACCAGCTTGGTATCCAAGAGCAACAGAATATCCATCTTGACTTGTTGAACCTGCTTGAAAACCAATTGCAATTGAATTTGAACCTTGATTTGTATAACCAGCAAGATAACCAATTGCAATTGAATTTGAACCTTGATTACTGAAACCTGTTTGAAATCCCATTGAAATAGAATTTGTACCTTGTTGAAAATTACCAGCTTGAAATCCATATGCAATTGCACCTGACTTTTGATTATTATTACCAGCTTGGAATCCAAGTGCAATACAAACAGAACCTTGTGATGATTTACCAGCTTCAAATCCTATTGCAATCGAACCTGTTGTCTGTGATGCAGAACCAGCAAAATTTCCAATAGCTATACAATTACCTTGTTGACTTCCATTACCAGCATTAGTTCCAATACAAATTGAACCTGAACCTTGAGCTATTCCTGTATTTTCTCCAATATTAATTGAACTTGTACCTGCATTAATAATTCCAGCAGCATAACCAATAGATATGTTCTTGTAATATTGATTTTGAAATCCTGCAGAACTTCCAATAGCTACTGAAAAAGTAGCTTGTTTATTATTTCCAGCTTGATAACCAATTGCAACAGCTTCTTGTCCTTGTCCAGTTTGTCCTGATTCTCTTCCTACAGCTACAGCTCTATAAAACTGATACGTTTGTCCAGCTTGATATCCAATTGCAACACAACTATCTTGTTGGTTTTGAAGTCCTGTTTGATAACCAATAGATACATTATTACCTGAACCACTTCCAGTATATCCAGCTTGATACCCAATATTCACACTACCCGTAACAGCATTATTATTTCCTCCAGCATATGAACCTATATTTATTGCATAATCCCCCTGAGAAGTTTGAGAAGCTCTAAATCCAATTGCAACACTTTCTCTACCAGAACCTGAACCTGCAAAAGAACCAATATTTACACTGAAAGAACCCCCATAGTTACTACTTCCAGCATTTGAACCAATCGATATAATACCATTATTTGAGATATTTCCACTTGCATTATATCCAATAAATATACTCTCAGTTCCAGAACCATTAGAACCTGCATTGTCTCCAATATAAATAGAACGGTGTCTTGTAAAACTACTGTTTCCAGCTTGATATCCTAAAGCTATACATCTACTTGCTAAACTGTTGTAACCAGCTTTAAAACCAATTGCTATGCTATCAGTACGTTGTCCATTATATCCAGCTTCATAACCAATTGCGATTGAGCTTGAACCTTGATCAATATTACCAGCACTATAACCAATTGCAATAGCAGCAGAGAATTGTGATTGATAACCAGCATTAGTACCAATAGCAATTCCATTAAATTGTTGTCCAGTTTTTCCAGCTTCATAACCTATAGAAATCGATTGACTAGATTGATTGAAATTACCAGATCTTAAACCAATTGCTATAGCAATTTGGTTTTGATTAATCTGTCCAGCGGCTGAACCAATAGAAATACTGGATGCTGCTTGTGATGTTTTTCCAGCTTCAAATCCAATTGCAATACCTAATCTACTATATCCAGACTCTTTACCAAGAGATACTTCTCCACTATTCAAACCACCAACATCCCAAGAAGAACCATTCCAATATAAATAATTAGCATAATCAGTACCATTAATAAATGAAGATGACGCACCAGTAAATCCTTGAGGACCAGTAGCACCAGTTGCACCAGTTTCTCCTAATGTACCATTTATACCTTGAGCACCCGTATACCCTTGAGGACCCGTTGCACCTGTTTCAGTAGCTGTTCCGGGTATTCCTTGAGGACCAGTATATCCTTGAGGACCAGTAAATCCTTGAGGTCCTTGAGCACCAGTGAAACCAGTAAATCCTTGAGGACCTTGAGAACCTTGAGGTCCAGTAAAACCAGTAAATCCTTGAGGTCCTGTACTTCCAGTCATTCCTGTAAATCCCTGAGGACCTTGAGAACCTTGAGGTCCAGTGAAACCAGTAAATCCTTGAGGTCCTTGAGCACCAGTTGCACCAGTAGCACCAGTAGCACCAGTAAGACCTGCATTTGATGGTCCATAACTGATTTCTTTAGTATTAGTATCATAATATAATGAATTACTAAAAGTAGCATTTCGAATAGGATTTACAAAGAAACCTGATTGTGTTGCATTTAATTGACTTCCTGATGAATTCAAGATAATTGAATTAGGAGCTTGTCCTGTATATCCTGCTAAATTACCAATTGCAATTGAATTTTGACCTTGTCCAGTATATCCTGCTTGTAATCCAATAGCAATAGATGCAGAACTTTGTTGGAACTTTCCAGAATCTTTACCAAGTGCAATAGCATTAATATTTTGTAAATATCTTCCTGATTCAATTCCAATAGCTATACCTGCTTGTCCTTGATAAGATTCACCAGAATATTGTCCAATTGCAATTCCACCTACACCTTGTCCATTAAAACCTGCATATTGTCCTACGGAAACTGCACCTGAACCATTTTGATTAAGTCTTCCAGCTTCACTACCTATAGCAACTGAACCTGATAATTGATTATCATTACCTGCATAATAACCAATTGCAACACTTTGTGATCTCTGTACAAATCTTCCTGCAAATCCTCCAATTGCAACTGAATATTCTCCTTGTCCTGTTGCTGCTGCATTAATACCAACTGCTATAGAACCTTGTTGTTGATAACTAAATCCTGCACTTCTACCAATCGATACTGCATTTATTGATTGAGACCAGTATCCAGCTTCAATACCCATAGCAACTGAAAAGCTACCTTGACCTGTGTATCCTGCAAAAATACCTACTGATACAGAATTTGTTCCTTGAGATTGATATCCTGATTGATATCCAATAGCAACTGCACCAGATTGTTGATTGTTATTACCAGCATGATATCCAACTGAAATAGCAACTACACCTTGATTCACTTCTCCAGCACCACGTCCAAGTGCAACTGCACTTAATCCTTGATTAACACCTCCTGCCGAAGTTCCAAGATGAAGATTATAAGTTCCAGTTGTCCATTTTGATGTTGAATTATCCCAATATAAATAATCTGAGTAATTAATTCCTACTGCTGAAACTAAACCTGTAGGTCCTGTAGCACCAGTAGCACCAGTTGCACCTGTTGGACCAGTTGCACCTGTTGAACCTGCACTTCCAGCACTACCATAACTAATTTCTTTTGTTGTTGTATTGTAATATAAAATATTACTTGAGGTCACATTTCTTACTGGATCTATAAATAATCCTGTAGAAGAACAACTTAAATCTGTAGTTCCTGCATTTAATACAATTGAATAAGAAGATTGATTCGTATATCCAGCATGATAACCAATTGCAATTGAATTTCTTCCTTGTGATGAATATCCAGCTTGATATCCTAAAGCAATTGCATTAGAACCTTGACCTGTATATGCTGCTTCTGTTCCTATTGAAATACTTTGTGATGATTGATATTGATATCCTGCTGCTGTACCAATTGCAATAGATTTTAATCCTTGAGTTATTAAACCAGCTTGGCTTCCTATAGCGACTGAATAGACTCCTTGATTATAATATGCTGCTTGAGAACCAACTGCAACTGAATTTTGACCTTGTCCTGTGTTTGCTGCATTATATCCAATAGCTACATTATTTAACGATTGATAATTAATACCTGCACCATAACCAATTGATACACTATATGTTCCTTGATAATATCTTCCTGTTGAAGATCCGATTGCAACACTAAATCTTCCTTGTCCTGTTTCTGCCGCATATGAACCAACTGCTACATTAAATTGTTCTTGATAATTTGCACCTGCACCAACACCAATTGCAACAGATTGTTGTCCTTGTCTTGTTCGTCCTGATTGAGAACCAATTGCTACTGAACTACCCCCTTGTCCAGTATTTCCAGCAAAACTTCCTATAGCAATTGAAGCTCCTCCCTGAGAATATTCTCCAGATTCATCACCAATTGCAATACAACTAATACCTTGATTTGTAAATCCTGCAGCAAATCCTATAGCAATAGCTAATTCTTTCTGTGAATTTTCTCCTGCAGCACGTCCAATTGCAATCGAACTGGTTCCTTGAGTTAATCGACCTGCATAATAACCAATTGCAATTGCAGTATCTCTTTGATATACAGTTGCTACATTTGAACCAATTGCTACACAACCAAAAGATTGTGTGTATCGTCCAGCTAATTCTCCAATTGCAACTGAACTCTCTCTTTGAAAAATTTGTCCTGCTTGAAGACCTATTGCTACGGAATTTGTCTGCTGACTTGTAAATCCTGATTGATAACCAATTGATACTGATCCAGACCTTTGATCTACTTTTCCTGCTTCATATCCAATGGCTACAGAATTCATAATTTGTGAAGAATATCCAGCCATTCTTCCAATCGACACACTTCCGGTACCTTGATAATATTGTCCTGATTGAGGACCAATAGCAATAGAATCATTAAATTGTCCTGTATTTCCTGCAGATGAACCAATAGCAATAGAACCACTTCTTTGAAAAACCTGTCCTGCTAAATAACCAATAGATACTGCATTAAAACCTTGAGTATTTGAACCTGCTCCACTTCCAATTGCAACTGATACAAATCCTTGATAAGATTGTCCAGCGCCAGCACCAATAGCTACTGTTTCAGTTCCTTGATTTGTACGTCCAGCATTATATCCAATAGCTACAGCATAATTAGATTGTCCTGTTGTTCCTGATTGAAAACCTACTGCAACTGATCCAATACCTTGATTTGTTCTTCCCGACCATTGTCCAAGAGCAACCGCAGATTCTCTCTGTGCATATTCTCCAGCTTGATATCCAACTGCTACAGAAGATGTTCCTTGAAAACTATAACCTGCTGAATTTCCAACTGCAACCGCATTATCTCTTTGTCCAGTATAACCTGCATTATAACCTACAGCTACTGCACTTCTTGATTGATAATATCTTCCTGCAGAACCTCCTACTGCTATTGAACTAAATCCAAATTGATTATCAGCTCCTGCATTTGAACCTATTGCTATATTATCCGTTCCTTGTGATGTAATTCCTGCATTTATACCAAGAGCTACAGAACCTGATTGTTGATTTAAATATCCAGCATTTGACCCAAGATGTATCATATTTGTAGCAACAGTCCATGAGGAAGTATTATTATTCCAATAAATATAATCTGAGTAAAAAGTTCCATCTGGTAATGAACTTCCCCCTCCAGAAGGTCCTTGAGGACCTGTTGCACCTGTAGCACCTATTTCTCCTGCACTTCCGGTTGCACCAGTTGCTCCTGTATTTGAGGCTGTTCCATCCGCTCCTCTTGGACCTGTACTTCCTGTAAATCCTGTATATCCTTGAGGTCCTTGTTCTCCAGTAAATCCCTGTGGTCCTGTATCTCCTGTAGCTCCCGTATTACTTGCAGTTCCATCATTACCTTTAGGACCTGTTGCACCTGTATATCCTTGAGGACCTGTTTCACCCGTTGCTCCCGTATTACTTGCAGTACCATCATTACCTTTAGGTCCAGTAAAACCAGTATATCCTTGAGGACCTGTTTCACCCGTTGCTCCCGTATTACTTGCAGTACCATCATTACCTTTAGGTCCAGTAAAACCAGTATATCCCTGAGGTCCTGTTTCACCCGTTGCTCCAGTATTACTTGCAGTACCATCATTACCTTTAGGTCCAGTAAAACCTGTATAACCTTGAGGTCCTGTAGCACCAGTAGCTCCTGTATTACTTGCAGTACCATCATTACCTTTAGGTCCAGTAAAACCAGTGTAACCTTGAGGTCCTGTTGCACCTGTAGCACCTGTGTTTGAAGCAGTTCCATCATTACCTTTAGGACCTGTTGCACCTGTATATCCTTGAGGACCTGTTTCACCCGTTGCTCCAGTATTACTTGCAGTACCATCATTACCTTTAGGTCCAGTAAAACCAGTGTAACCTTGAGGTCCTGTTGCA
>JACCDX011100653.1_pt1 | contig 10722 bp, 7 predicted proteins | sample 7449681 | NCBI WGS metagenome assembly JACCDX01 (sample SAMN15323450, study PRJNA562643) | freshwater metagenome | isolation source: river surface water | place: USA:Blue River Watershed | collected 2017-08-18
AAGGCCGTGAACCACAAGGGCCAGCCCACGGTGCTCCTGATCAAGACGGTCAAGGGCTTCGGCATGGGCAAGGCCGCCGAGGGCAAGAACATCGCCCACCAGGCCAAGAAGCTCACCGACGAGGACATCAAGGCCTTCCGCGACCGCTTCAACATCCCCATCCCCGACGAGAAGCTGCCCGAGATCCCCTTCTACAAGCCGGCCGACAACACGCCCGAGATGCAGTACCTGCACGAGCGGCGCAAGGCCCTTGGGGGCTACCTGCCGCATCGCCGCACCAAGGCCGACGAGCAGCTGGCCGTGCCGCCGCTGGACGCCTTCAAGGCGGTGCTCGAGCCCACCGCCGAGGGCCGCGAGATCTCCACCACCCAGGCCTATGTGCGTTTCCTCACCGCGCTGCTGCGTGACAAGGCGCTGGGCCCGCGCGCCGTCCCCATCCTGGTGGACGAGGCCCGCACCTTCGGGATGGAGGGCCTGTTCCGCCAGATCGGCATCTACAACCCCGACGGCCAGAAGTACACCCCGCAGGACCGCGACCAGGTGTCCTACTACAAGGAAGAAGTCAACGGCCAGATCCTGCAGGAAGGCATCAACGAGGCCGGCGGCATGGCCAGCTGGATTGCCGCGGCCACGTCGTATTCGACGAACAACCGCATCATGGTGCCGTTCTACATCTACTACTCGATGTTCGGCCTGCAGCGGGTGGGCGACCTGTGCTGGGCGGCGGGCGACATGCAGGCCCGCGGCTTCCTGCTCGGAGGCACCTCGGGGCGCACCACCCTGAACGGCGAAGGCCTGCAGCACGAGGACGGCCACAGCCACATCCTGGCGGCCACGATTCCGAACTGCATCTCCTACGACCCCACCTTCGCGCACGAAGTGGGCGTGATCATGCATCACGGCCTCAAGCGCATGGTCGAGAAGCAGGAGAACGTCTTCTACTACATCACCCTCCTGAACGAGAACTACCCGATGCCGGGCCTGACCGCGGGCACCGAGGAGGAAATCATCAAGGGCATGTACCTGTTCAAGCCCGGCGCGAAACTCACGCCGCGCGTGCAGCTGCTCGGGTCGGGCACGATCCTGCGCGAGTCGCTGGTCGCCCAGGAGATGCTCGAGAAGGAGTGGGGCGTGTCCGCCAGCGTCTGGAGCTGCCCCAGCTTCAACGAGCTGGCCCGTGACGGCCAGGACTGCGAACGCTGGAACCTGCTGCACCCCACCGAGAAGGCCCGCGTGCCCTTCGTGGCCCAGCAACTCGAGAAGCACACCGGCCCGGTCATCGCGTCCACGGACTACATCAAGGCCTACACCGAGCAGATCCGCCCGTACCTGCCCAAGGGGCGCACCTACAAGGTCCTGGGCACCGACGGCTTCGGCCGCAGCGACTTCCGCAGCAAGCTGCGCGAGCACTTCGAGGTCAATCGCCACTACATCGTCGTGGCGGCCCTGAAGGCGCTGAGCGAAGAGGGCACCGTGCCCGCCGCCAAGGTGGCCGAGGCGATCAAGAAGTACGGCCTGAAGGTCGATCGCGTCAACCCGCTGTACGCCTGATCCCGGGCGACTCAATCAAGAAGAACACGGAGAACAGGAAACATGGCGTTGATCGAAGTGAAGGTCCCCGACATCGGGGACTTCGACGAGGTGTCCGTCATCGAGCTGCTGGTCCAGCCCGGTGACACCGTCCAGCCCGAGCAGTCCCTGATCACGGTCGAATCCGACAAGGCCTCGATGGAGATCCCGTCGTCCGCGGGCGGCGTGGTCAAGGAGCTCAAGGTCAAGCTCGGCGACAAGGTGTCCGAGGGCACGGTGGTCGTGATGCTGGAAAGCGCTGGCGCGGCTGTGCCTGCGCCGGCACCTGCAGCCGCTCCGGCGGCTGCTGCACCCGCGCCCGCGCCTGCGGCACCAACCCCGGTGGCTGTGCCCGCCGCCCCGGCCGTGGCGCCTGCACCCCTGCCGGAGCGCACCTCGCCGACGGCGGCTCTCGCACCGCACGAGCCCAGCGCCCCGTCGGGCGCACTGCCCCATGCGTCTCCCTCGGTGCGCAAGTTCGCCCGCGAACTCGGTGTGCCGCTGCAGGAGGTCAAGGGCACGGGCGCCAAGGGGCGCATCACCCAGGAAGACGTGCAGGCCTTCACCAAGGCCGTCATGAGCGGCGCGGCCACCACGCGTGCCGCGGCCGCCCAGGCGCCCGCCGGCGCGGGCGGCGCGGGCCTGGACCTGCTGCCCTGGCCGAAGGTCGATTTCACCAAGTTCGGCGCCATCGAACGCAAGGATCTCTCGCGCATCAAGAAGATCAGCGCGGCCAACCTGCACCGCAACTGGGTGATGATCCCCCACGTCACCAACCATGACGATGCCGACATCACCGAGCTGGAGGCCTTCCGTGTCCAGTTGAACAAGGAGAACGAGAAGTCGGGCATCAAGGTCACCATGCTCGCCTTCCTGATCAAGGCCAGCGTGGCGGCGCTCAAGAAATTCCCCGAGTTCAACAGCTCCCTGGATGGCGATCAGCTGGTCCTGAAGCAGTATTTCCACATCGGCTTTGCGGCGGACACGCCCAACGGCCTGGTCGTGCCTGTGATCCGCGATGCCGACAAGAAGGGCATCTTCCAGATCAGCCAGGAGATGGGCGAGCTGGCCAAGAAGGCCCGTGACGGCAAGCTCACGCCCGGCGAGATGCAGGGCGCGAGCTTCACCATCTCCTCGCTCGGCGGCATCGGAGGGCGCTACTTCACGCCCATCATCAATGCACCCGAGGTGGCCATCCTGGGCGTGTGCAAGAGCCAGACGGAACCGGTGTGGGACGGCAAGCAGTTCCAGCCGCGCCTGATGCTGCCGCTGTCGCTGTCCTGGGACCACCGGGTCATCGACGGCGCGGCGGCGGCCCGCTTCAACGTGTACCTCGGGCAGATCCTGGCGGATTTCCGCCGCGTGATGCTCTGACCGGCCTCGGGCTGTTTCGGCCCGGCTACCATTTGCCATGACCACTGTCGTAGTGGCCCGCAAGGGCGGGCAGATCGCCATCGCGGCCGATACCCTGGTGACCTTCGGCGACACGCGTCTGACGCATCGCTTCGAGGACAACAGCAAGATCTTCCGCATCGACACCGATGCCGGGCCCAGCTACATCGGCATGGCCGGCACGGTGGCCCACTTCCCGGTGCTGCGCAAGGCGCTGAACTCGATGCCGCGCGAGATCCTGCAGCTCGGCAGCAAGGACGAGGTGTTCGACACCTTCACCAAGCTGCACCCTTACCTCAAGGAAAACTTCTTCCTCCAGACCAAGGAGGAGGACAGCGACCCCTACGAGTCCAGCCAGTTCAGCGTGGTCATCGCCAACGCCAGCGGCATCTACGGCCTCTACAGCTATCGCGAGGTCTTCGAGTTCAAGGAATTCTGGGGCATCGGTTCGGGCCGCAGCTTTGCCCTGGGGGCCATGCACACGGCCTACGGCAAGGCCAAGACCGCGCGCGAGGTCGTCGAGGCCGGCATGGCCGCGGGCTGCGAGTTCGACCGCAACTCCGCGGGGCCCTGGGATGTATTCACCGTCAAAACCAAGGAAAAAAATCCATGAGTCGTGTTGAAGTCAAGGTGCCGGACATCGGCGATTTCTCCGAAGTGGCGGTGATCGAGGTCCTGGTCCAACCGGGTGACACGATCAAGGCCGAACAGTCCCTGGTCACCGTCGAAAGTGACAAGGCCTCGATGGAGATCCCGTCCAGCCACGCGGGTGTGGTCAAGGAGCTCAAGGTCAAGCTTGGCGACAAGGTGTCCGAGGGCTCGGTGCTGCTGGTGCTGGAGGCGCAGGCGGGCGCTTCGGCGTCAACCCCTGCACCTGCCCCTGCACCTGCTGCGAGCGCCGCCCCTGCGCCTGCCGCTCAGGCTGCTCCGGCCGCTGTGCCGGCTCCTGCGCCCGCTGTCGCTGCAGCGCCTGCCGCCAGCTACGCCGGTGGGGCCGACCTCGAGTGCGACCTGCTGGTGCTCGGCGCCGGCCCCGGCGGTTACTCCGCCGCCTTCCGCGCCGCGGACCTGGGCATGAAGGTCGTTCTGGTCGAACGCTACGCCACGCTGGGCGGCGTGTGTCTGAACGTGGGCTGCATCCCCTCCAAGGCCTTGCTGCACGTGGCGGCGGTCATGGACGAAGTGAGCCATTTCGAGTCGCTGGGCGTGAGCTTCGGCAAACCGACGATCGACATCGACAAGCTGCGCGCGCACAAGGGCAAGGTGGTGGGCAAGCTCACTGGCGGCCTGGCCGCCATGGCCAAGATGCGCAAGGTCACGATCGTGCGTGGCTACGGCGCCTTCCTCGACCCGCACCATGTGCAGGTGGAAGAGACCACGGGTGACGGCCAGGCCAAGACCGGCAAGACCCAGACGATCAAGTTCAAGCAGGCCATCATCGCGGCCGGTTCGCAGGCGGTGCGCCTGCCGTTCATGCCGGACGATCCGCGCGTGGTGGATTCCACCGGCGCGCTGGGCCTGGCCTCCGTTCCCAAGCGCATGCTGGTGCTGGGCGGCGGCATCATCGGACTGGAGATGGGCACCGTGTACTCCACGCTGGGCGCGCGCCTGGACGTGGTGGAAATGATGGACGGCTTGATGCAGGGCGCCGACCGCGACCTGGTCAAGGTGTGGCAGAAGATGAACGCGCCGCGCTTTGACCACGTCATGCTCAAGACCAAGACGGTGGGCGCCGAGGCCACGAAGGACGGCATCCTCGTGCGTTTCGAGGGCGAGCAGGCGCCCAAGGAACCGCAGCGGTATGACCTGGTGCTGCAGGCCGTGGGCCGCACGCCCAACGGCAGGAAGATCGGCGCGGACAAGGCCGGCGTCGCCGTGAGCGACCGCGGCTTCATCCCGGTGGACAAGCAGATGCGCACCAACGTGCCGCACATCTTTGCCATCGGCGATGTGGTGGGGCAGCCCATGCTAGCCCACAAGGCGGTGCATGAGGCCCATGTCGCGGCCGAGGTGGCCGCGGGCCAGAAGGCCTTCTTCGACGCCCGCGTGATTCCCAGCGTGGCCTACACCGACCCCGAGGTGGCCTGGGTGGGCCTGACCGAGGACCAGGCCAAGGCCGAGGGCATCGCGGTGAAGAAGGGGATGTTCCCCTGGACCGCCTCGGGCCGCGCGATCGCCAACGGGCGTGACGAGGGCTTCACCAAGCTGCTGTTCGACAAGGAGAGCGGCCGGATCCTGGGCGGCGGCATCGTCGGCACGCATGCCGGCGACATGATCGGCGAGGTCGCCCTGGCCATCGAGATGGGTGCCGACGAAGTGGATATCGGCAAGACCATCCATCCGCACCCCACCCTGGGCGAGAGCATCGGCATGGCGGCCGAAGCCGCTCACGGGACGTGTACCGACCTGCCCCCGGCGCGCAAGTAACCCACCGGGCGGCGGCCCTGGCGGGGCGCAGTCGAACCGAAGCTGGAAAGCGGGGCGTCGCGTGTCAGCGCCGCTCGAGCGCGGCATCGGCGGCGGCTGCGCGGTCGCCAGCGCCGATCACCCGGCGTGCGCCGTCGAAGCGGCGGCGCCAGTAGCTGCCGCCCATGTCCTCGACACGCACCTCGGCGCCCGGCTTGGGCGCGTGGATGAACTTGCCGTCGCCCACGTAGATGCCGACGTGGCTGAACGCACGGCGCATGGTGTTGAAGAAGACGAGGTCTCCGGGCTGGAGGTCCTGGCGGTCGATGACCTCGGTCGCGGCGGCCTGCTCGTTCGCCTGGCGCGGCAGGACCAGACCCACGGTCTGTTCGTAGATGGCGCGCACGAAGCCGCTGCAGTCGAACCCCGTCGCGGCGGAGTCGCCCCCACGCCGGTAGGGCACACCCAGGAAACCCATGGCGTGGACGACCAGTTCCGCGGTGTGATCGCGCACGGTGGCACCGACCTGCCCGATGCGTTCGAGCAGCCCCTTGTCCGCCATGAAGCGGCCCATCTCGTCGTCCGCGGCCGATGGCGCGGCCCACGCGGGCAGGGCCAGCGCCAGGGCGAGCAGGGGGATCAACAGGGGGACCAGAAGGCGGCGCAACATGGGGCGCGAAGCTTAACAGGGGAGGGCTCCGCCCGCCATCCCCCGGTAACCGGTTGGCATTCATTTTCCGCCTGTCACCAACCCTTCTCGCGGTCCTGTGCCCCGGTTGCCCGTCGGTGCATCGCGCCTCTCGCACAATGGGGCACGCGTCGTCTGCCGGAGCCTTCATGTTGCTGCGTATCGCCTGGATCCTGATGTCCGCCATGGCCGGGGGGTGGGGCGCTGCCGCCACCGCCCACGCGACCTCCCCGCCCTGGAGCGGGGGGACCGTGCGGGTGCAGACCGTGGCCAGCGGACTCGAGCACCCCTGGTCCCTGGCCTTTCTGCCCGAGGGCGGTTTCCTGGTGACCGAGCGTCCGGGCCGGCTGCGTGTGCTCGACCCCCAGGGCCGCCTGGGCCCGCCGCTGGCGGGGCTGCCCGAGGTGGCGGCGCGCGGCCAGGGCGGGCTGCTGGATGTGGTCCTGGACGCTGGCTTCGAACGCAATCGCACCCTGTACTTCTGTTTCTCGGAACCGGCCGAAGGCGGCACCAACAGCACCGCCCTGGCCCGCGCCCGCCTGGCCGCAGGGAGCCAACGCCTGGAGGAGGTCCGTGTCATCTTCAGCCAGCAGCCGCGCGTGGCCAGCCCCCTGCATTTCGGCTGCCGCATCGTGCAGATGCCCGACGGCCACCTGTTCCTGGTACTGGGCGAGCGATTCAACCGCATGCAGGACGCGCAGAAGCTGGACAACCACCTGGGCAAGGTCCTGCGCCTCACCCCCGAGGGCGCCCCGGCGCCGGGCAACCCCTACCTAGGACGCCCCGCGATCCGTCCCGAGATCTGGAGCTACGGTCACCGCAACCCCCAGGGGGCGACGCTGGGGCCCGATGGACGCTTCTGGATGCACGAGCATGGACCGCAGGGCGGCGATGAAATCAACCTGCCGCAGCCTGGACGCAACTACGGCTGGCCCGTCGTGACCTTCGGGGAGCAGTACGGCGGCGGCCCGATCGGGGAAGGGCTCACCGCCAAGCCGGGTATGGAGCCACCCCTGTACCACTGGACCCCCTCGATCGCGCCGTCCGGCATGGCTTTTCTCACCAGCGACCGCTACGGGCCGGCCTGGCGCGGCAACCTGTTCGTCGGTTCCCTGAAGTTCCAGCAGCTGGTGCGCCTGGAGCTGGCCGGCGGGCGCGTGGTGCGCGAGCAGCGGCTGGACGGTGTGGGCGAGCGCCTGCGCGATGTCCGGCAGGGACCCGACGGGTTCTTGTACCTGCTCACGGACAGCCCCCAGGGGCGCCTGTTGCGGGTGGTGCCCCCGTGATCATGCTTTTGTCTACAGACCTGCTCGCACGGGGTGCCCGCCACCCGGCGCGTGTCAGTTGCGAGACAGCGCCGACCGCTCCAATCCGACCCCATGTTGCTTGACCCAGAAGACTCCCAGCTCGTGCTGGTGGACTACCAGCAGCGCCTGATGCCGGCGCTGCATGACGGCGCGGGTGCCCTGGCCCATGCCTGCCGGCTCGCCCAGGTGGCGCGCGCCCTGGCGGTCCCGCTGTTCGCCACCGAGCAGAATCCTGCGGGCCTGGGGCCGACGGTGGACCCCTTGCGTGCGCAGGTCGGATCGGCGCTGTCCAAGATGGATTTCAGCGCGGCGCAGTTGCTCTTGCCACGCCTGCGCCCCGCGCCCCGGCCCGCGGCAGGCAATGCGCGCAGCCTGCCCCGCCACCTGCAGAAACCGGCGGCGCCCACGCCGGGCCGTGATACGGTGGTCATCGCCGGTTGCGAGGCGCATGTCTGCCTGCTGCAGACGGCGCTGGAGCTGCTGGACGAGGAATTCGACGTCTGCGTCGTCACCGACGCCTGCGCCTCGCGCACCGAGCGCAATCGCGACGCCGCCTTCGACCGTCTGGCGTCCGCGGGCGCGGAGCTGGTCACCACCGAGATGGTGGCGTTCGAGTGGCTGCGAAGCGCCGACCACCCGCAATTCAAGGAAGTGCTGGGCTGGATCAAGTGACCCCGCCCGGGCCCTGCAGGAACAACGAGGAGAAGAGTCCATGACCTACGCTGAGTTCTACCGCCGCTCGGTCGACGAGCCCGAGGCCTTCTGGGGCGAGCAGGCCCGCCTGATCGATTGGCAGACCCCGCCCCAGCGGATCCTGGACAACGACCGGGCGCCGTTCACCCGCTGGTTTGTCGGGGGCACCACCAACCTGTGCCACAACGCAGTGGACCGTCACCTGAAGGACCGCCCGAACCAGCCGGCCCTGATCCACGTCTCCACCGAGACGGGCCGCGAGGAGACCTACACCTTCGCCCAATTGCACGACCAGGTGCAGCGTGCCGCGGCGGCGATCCGCAGCCTCGGCGTGGGCCGGGGCGATCGTGTCCTGATCTACATGCCCATGGTGCCCGAGGCGATCTTCGCGATGCTGGCCTGCGCGCGCATCGGCGCCATCCACTCGGTGGTGTTCGGCGGCTTCGCCTCGGTGTCGCTGGCCTCGCGCATCGAGGACGCCTCGCCCAAGCTGATCGTGAGCGCCGATGCCGGCTCTCGCGGCGGCAAGGTGGTGCCGTACAAGCCGCTGCTGGATGAAGCGATCCGCCTGTCCAGCCACAAGCCCGGCGCGGTGCTGATGGTCGACCGCGGGCTGGCGCCCATGGACCGCGTGGCCGGCCGCGACCACGACTGGAAGGCCCTGACCGAGCGCCACGCCGGCGTGCAGGTGCCCTGCGAGTGGCTGGATGCCACCGACATCAGCTACACCATCTACACCAGCGGCACCACCGGCAAGCCCAAGGGCGTGCAGCGTGACGTGGGCGGCTACGCGGTGGCCCTGGCCGCCAGCATGAAGCACATCTTCCAGGGCAAGCCGGGCCAGACCTACTTCTGCACCAGCGACATCGGCTGGGTGGTGGGCCACAGCTACATCGTCTATGGCCCGCTGATCGCGGGCATGGCCACCATCGTCTACGAAGGCCTGCCGATCCGCCCGGACGCCGGCATCTGGTGGCAGCTGGTCGAGAAGTACAAGGCCAACGTCATGTTCAGCGCGCCCACCGCGGTGCGTGTACTCAAAAAGTACGACGAGGCCTTCCTCAAGAAGTACGACCTGTCCAGCCTGCAAAGCCTGTTCCTGGCGGGCGAGCCGCTGGACGAGCCCACCGCCCGCTGGATCAACGATGCCCTGGGCGTGCCGATCATCGACAACTACTGGCAGACCGAGACCGGCTGGCCGCTCATGACCATCGCCAACGGCGTGGAAAAGAAGGCCAGCAAGTTCGGCAGCCCGGGCCTGCCGATGTACGGCTGGAAGGTCAAGCTGGTGCACGAAACCACCGGGGAGGAGCTCACGAAGCCCAACGAAAAGGGCGTGGTGGTCGTCGAATCGCCCACGCCCCCGGGCTTCATGCAGACCGTCTGGCGCGACGATGCCCGCTTCGTCAAGACCTACTGGCAAAGCATCCCCGGCAAGACGCTTTACAGCACCTTCGACTGGGGCATCCGCGACGAAGACGGCTACTACTACATCCTCGGTCGCACCGACGACGTGATCAACGTCGCCGGCCACCGCCTGGGCACCCGCGAGATCGAGGAGAGCATCTCCAGCCACAAGGCGGTCGCCGAGGTGGCGGTGGTGGGCGTGGCCGACAACGTCAAGGGCCAGGTGGCCATGGCCTTCGCGGTCCTGCGTGACCCCTCGGCCTTCCCCGACGAGGCGGCCCGCCTGAAGCTCGAGGGCGAGATCATGAAGGTGGTCGACGGCCAGCTCGGCGCCGTGGCCCGCCCGGCGCGGGTGCGCTTCGTGACCCTGCTGCCCAAGACCCGCAGCGGCAAGCTGCTGCGGCGCGCCATCCAGGCGGTGTGCGAGGGACGCGACCCGGGCGACCTCACCACCATCGAGGACCCGTCCACGCTGCAGCAGATCAAGGACCAGGTCCAGGCCGGGTGAAAGTACGCGTCCTGGCGGGTTCCGGCCCCGCCCAGGATGGGTTTCAGTGGCACAATCGCCGGGTTACTTGGTCCTTCCAGCCACAGTCGCATCCGCCAATCGGTCCAGCCGTGTCGCGGGAGGTTGTCTAACCAGCTCAAGCGCCCTGCAGGGGTGCGGAAAGTAGCGAACCATGAGTGAGACGAACACCGTCTACAGCGCCTACCAAGGCAGCACCTATCTCTTCGGGGGCAACGCGCCCTATGTCGAAGAGATGTACGAAAACTACCTGGCCAATCCCGGCAGCGTGCCCGACACCTGGCGCGACTACTTCGACGCGCTCCAGCACGTGCCGGCCGTCGACGGGACCGACGCCAAGGACGTGCCCCACCTGCCCGTCATCAACGCCTTCGCCGAGCGCGCCAAGGCCGGTGGCACCAAGGTGGTCGTGGCCAGCGGCGACGCCGAGATGGGCCGCAAGCGGACCGCGGCGCAGCAGCTGATCGCCGCCTACCGCAACGTGGGCCAGCGCTGGGCCGACCTCGACCCCTTGAAGCGCACCGAGCGCCCCGCGATCCCCGAGCTCGAGCCGACCTTCTACGGCTTCACCGATGCCGACCAGGAGACGGTGTTCGACACCAGCAACACCTTCTTCGGCAAGAACACGATGTCGCTGCGTGAGTTGATCAACGCGCTGCGCGAGACCTACTGCGGCACCATCGGCGCCGAGTACATGTTCATCTCCGACCAGGCGCAAAAGCGCTGGTGGCAGC
>JACCDX010288681.1_pt1 | contig 10721 bp, 3 predicted proteins | sample 7449681 | NCBI WGS metagenome assembly JACCDX01 (sample SAMN15323450, study PRJNA562643) | freshwater metagenome | isolation source: river surface water | place: USA:Blue River Watershed | collected 2017-08-18
AAGGCTTTCTTGATCCCTGCGCGATTAATGAGGCCGAACTTGATGCGCAGCACCTGGGGTGGTCTATGACGGAATATTCGAATCGCTGGGTTCCAGCCATGATGTCCTCTCAATTTGTGCTTTTCCCGAGCACAGCCATGCCAGTCACAGTTACCGATGAAAAAAATCTCGCCGCCTTACGCGAAATGAAAGCGCGTGGACTTAAGAACATTCATGTCGTGACGCGGAAGGATGCCGAGAAATCCATTTCCCTCGAGACAGTGTATACAACCAGCTGCCTTGCCGAAGTGGAGTACATTAAAGGGAACGATAATGAGGAGGTGCAGCTCATCGTTCGAGGCCTCGAACGCCACCACATCGAAGACATTTCCTTTGAACATGATGCCTGTCTCGTTCACAAACTGCCGGTCATGGTCGATCAGGACATCGATTCGGGTACGATCCAGACCTATCTGGATAGTATAAAAGAACTCTCGGACAAGATTATTGCCTTTTTACCCGGTAACATGAAACAGGTCGGCGACATGCTAAGGGCTATCGATGACCCTGAGCTGCTTGTGAACCTGATCGCTCCGCATTTGGAAGTGGATGTGGCGGTGAAAGCTTTGCTCTTGAGTGAAACCTCGCTGAATAAGCGCCTGATGCTCCTTTTGGAAACCATGCAGGATCTGCGGCAAAGTCTGGAGATCCGCGCAGAAATCGGCCGCAAGGTGTCCCATAAATTCAATAAACAGCATCGCGATGCCATGCTGCGTCAGCAGATGCGCGTGATTCAGGAAGAACTGGGCGAAGGCGGTATGGCGAAGAATAGCTATACCAAACGTATTGAAGATCATGCGGATATGCCGGAAGACGTCAAGAAAGTCGCTCTCGAAGAAGCACAAAGACTTGCAGGTCTGGAGCGTAATTCACCCGAGGCTCCTGGCATGCAGAACTATCTCGATCTTCTTTTGAGTCTGCCCTGGAAGGCCGGCCCAAAACAGGACATCGATCTGAACAAAGCTCGCGATATCCTGAACCGTCATCACTATGGTCTGGATAAAGTCAAAGACCGTATCGTTCAGCATCTCGCTGTGCTGAAGCTGAAGGAAAACTTCCGCGGCTCCATACTCCTGCTCGTGGGTCCTCCCGGTGTGGGTAAAACCAGCTTGGGTCGTAGCATTGCAGAATCCATGGGCCGTGAATTCGTCCGCGCGAGCCTCGGCGGTGTGCGGGATGAAGCGGAGATCCGTGGTCACAGGCGCACCTATATCGGTTCCCGCCCTGGCCGCATTATTCAAGCGTTGAAGCAGTGCAAGCAGAACAATCCCGTGTTCCTGCTCGATGAGATCGATAAGCTTTCGCAGAGCTACAACGGGGATCCGGCCGCTGCGCTTTTGGAAGTGCTCGACCCCGAACAGAACAATAGTTTCCGCGATCACTTCATGGAAGTTCCTTATGACCTTTCGCAGGTGATGTTCGTCGCTACCGCCAATAGTCTGGAATCGATACCTGGCCCCTTGCGTGATCGCATGGAAGTGATTTCGATCGCCGGCTACACCACAGCTGAGAAGTTACATATCGCCAAGCAGCATCTCTGGCCTGAGCAGCTTGATGTTCACGGTGTCAAACCCAATCAGCTGACGATTGCGGATGAGACTCTCCTGCGTCTGATCTCTCACTACACGCGGGAAGCTGGTGTTCGGGAATTGAAACGCAAGCTCGCAGCGCTGATCCGTGGCTCGACGGAAGCGATCATCCAAAGTGAGAGTGGTATCTGTTTGAAGGTCAGCGATCTGGAACGACTCCTCGGCAGTGAACCTTTCACCCTGGAGCTTGCCGAAACGCATATGCCCGCGGGCGTGGTCACAGGTTTGGCCTGGACGCCGATGGGCGGCGATATTCTCTTCATCGAAGCGAAAGCCATGCCAGGCAAGGGTCATCTGACCCTCACCGGGCAGATGGGCGAAGTGATGAAGGAATCGGTGCAGATTGCAATGACCCATGTTCGTTCCCTGCTGCCCAGTTTGAAAACGCAGCATGATTATGAAAAGACCGACGTGCATGTGCACGTACCCGCGGGTGCGATTCCGAAGGATGGCCCTTCGGCTGGTGTTACCATGCTGTCCTCGCTGGCTTCGCTCTTTTCGCAAAGGCCAGTGAATCCGAGCCTCGCCATGACCGGTGAAATTACCTTGCGTGGCGCGGTCACAGCCGTCGGCGGCATCAAGGAAAAAGTTCTCGCCGCGCACCGAGCCGGGATCAAACAAATTCTGATGTCCGAGCGCAATCGCAAAGACATTCAGGAAGTACCTCAAGAAGTTCGTGATGAATTGGAATTTATTTTCGTCAATCGGGTTGAAGAAGTGCTGAAGCATGTTCTTGGACTCGATCTGGATGATAAACAAGCGACCGCTCCTGAGCAGGAATCGGGACAGATTGCCAGACTGTGATGGGAGTCCCATACTCCGACTTTGCCTGCCCCCACGCGAAAGCGCGGGGGCTTTTTTTGGGTTCACATTTCAAACACATCATCGCTCAATACTAATCCAAGGGTGTGGTGTCTCTTACCCATTGCTGCATTTCACACGGCCTGGAATATTTCCAGCGCCTCAGTCACAAAGCCGACAAAGAGCCCTGTTTCAGCGGCTCACAATCGTGCCACAAATCCAGCACAAAATGCGAGAAATCCCACCCTTCCTCGCGGTATGAAGCGGCATATAATCGAGAACATTCGATACCTTAACGGTGACTATAGCAGGGCCATGGTCTTCAGCCTCTGGAACACATTCTGCAAGCTTGCCTTTCCGTACCAGGATGTCAGTGAGATACGCAGCCCGAATAGCGGTCTTTGACTTGACATCTGTTGGTTGTGTCGTTGCAAGAGGGAGATCCAAGATGAAACTGAACACGCAATGTCCCCGCAAGGTGGCTCTCTTTGCCCAAGGAGCCCAACTCTGGCGTTGTCTTCAAAGCCTTCGAGCCTTCAATCGTGATTATCAATCTCACCTTCGGGCTGTGGTCTTTCCCAATCGGACCTCTGATGCAAAGCGTCTGGCCCGCCACGCAGAGATCGTGATGGATTGGGAGCCCATGGCTCAGGCTGGGTCGGAGTCGCAAAACTCCTGGAACAGCCTTCGCGAGCCCTTCAAAATTCATGAAGTGGAACTCGTTTGGTTGGATGCGTCCTGCTCTGCTCTTTATCTTCCTTTGAAAGCGCTCTGCGAATCCCTGCATATTCCCATGCTCGGCTATCAAACCTTGACCCTGCATCAATCCGAATGGAAAGAGCAGGCCGCCCAACTCGATATTCCCATGCAGAATCCTGCGGCTTATGCCACCGATGTCCCGACAAGGCTGCTTGCGATTCCCGTCCTCCGGGATGCAGAAGGCCAGATTCAAACTTTGGATGCCATCGAGATCATTGAAGATGCGAACCGAAACTTGTGGGAGGAAATGCCTCCTGTCGGTATTCCAGCTGATGCGATCGAGCAGCTCCGCAGCTGGAGTTTTCGTCTCATGGAACTTCACGGGCAGGCATTCTGCGGTGCCGTTCGCTTTCGATATGAACCGCAAAAGGGCAAGGTCTGGTTTTTGGATGGATCGACTCAGCTGGCTGAGCACGAAATCTTGCTGGAAGAGTCTTTGGGCATCGATGTTGGAAAAATCCGGCTCTATCTCGCCACGCGTGGTGCCTTGCCCATAAGCTCGCATGAAGTACGAAGCCACTTTATAAGCCTGTCCTGGCAGGCCGAAGCCCGCGCACCTCACAAAGAGGCCCTTCAGGTGGATGTCTTCCGGCCTCTTCTCACCGCCGGTGTTCAAATGGAATCGTGGGTTCGCGAAGGCGATAAATTAGAGGCAGGAAGCTCCGTGGGCACCCTCCTATGCCGCGGATCCAATCGGGTTGAAACCCTCCAGCGGGTCATGGATGCGATCAAGGAAAGCAAAATCATTCTTCATGGAGGCTTTTTGCTCAAGGAACCCTATTTGAAGAAAATAGGGGAAATCCTGGGCCCAGACGCAGATCTGCGCAACCCTCCCCGGGAACTCTTCGTGATCGCGGCTGGACTTGAACTGTATCGCGAGCATATCCAATCTGAAGAGTCCGCCTTTTACCGCAACGCAGCACGCGGACGACCACCCCTGCGCTCAGAATCAGCTCCTTTCCTGCACCTTACTTTGGGTCTGCAAACAGTTCCGGTAAAAATTGCCAGTCTTGGCACCGATCTTTATCAGGTCAGGGTTCAAGCACAGACTCTGACTCTTCGCTATCGAGTGGAAAGCACGTTTGAACGTAGTATCGAACTGGAGGATGGATCGATCCATGGGCTCCTCGTTCATCAGGATCAGGATAGTTTCGATATCGAAATGGAAGGTTTTCATGAGACGATAGGGAGGCCGCGTGCAGAACTCGTGCGCGCTCATGGTCCCGGCGTAATTCAAAGTATCAGGGTGAAAGTCGGGGATCGCGTGCATCAAGGTCAGACCTTATTGACTTTGGAAGCCATGAAAATGGAACTCTCCGTCACAGCACCTTGTGATGGAATCGTTCAACAGGTGTTTGTGGTCGCCAACACTCCAGCCCTCCGTGGCAGCACGCTCCTTCAACTGGAATCCATTCAGGCCTTGCCGGCCTTGACTCACGATCGAAGTGAGGCTGGCTGGGGTCAATGGCTGAAGCTCGGGAAGGAGTCGAAACGCGAAACAATAGGCAAGTATTTGCAAGCCGTGCTGCTGGGCTTCGATGTCGAACTTGAGGCACTTCCCTTTGAATTGCGGCGTTATCAGCAGTATTTGGCGACATTGCCGGTCCAGGAAGCCCAAAGTCAAATCTACGATCTCTTAACGACTTTCACCGATGTCAAACGTCTCTTCCGCAAACATCCTCAGCCTCTTTCCACAGATGAACTGGATCATTTTGCAACCGAAGATCATTTGATTACCTATCTGCGCAATATGCAAAAGTCCGCCACTCTACCTGCAAAATTTCTGAAGGATTTGCAACTGGCCCTTCAGTTCTATGACGTCGAGATAGCGGATGAAAAAGCCCGACGCAGAGCGCTCTATTGGCTCTATCAGAGCAAATGCGCGGAACCAGGCCAACTCCAAATTGTTCAGGCTTTGCTGGAGTATCTGCGCGGCACTAGGGTTCCGGCGGCACCTGTGGCCGGGCATGAACTGAAATGCCTGCAGAACCTGCAGCATATTGCCCATAATCGCTTTCAGGCTCTCTACGAACTTTGCCTGCAGTTGAAATATGCGCGCTATGAAAAGGCGCTTTTTGCCCAAACAAGAGCGCAAAGTCTGGCCCATGCCGAAGAACTCCTGGCTCAACTCGAAGAGGAACCCCATCGTCGGGATCTCTGGCAGGCTTTAATCGAAGTCCCCTACCCGCTTGACAACTTCTTCACCAGCGTCTGTATGAGGCGAAGGACGCACAAAAAATTCATTTGATGGGACTACTGATCAATCGCTACTACTGTCAGCATCAAATTGAGGCCTGGCAAGTTTCGTCGTTGAAGGCGTTGCCCGCCATCACCTGTCAGCTCCAGATCCATCATAGACCGGCGCAATTAACCGCGATCTATCTTGATAGCGTGGCCGTGGAAAGTATCGGCGCGAATTTGCAAATCTTTCTGGAAATCGAAAACGGGAGGGGCGTGCATTGCCTGGAAATATTCATGGAACCGACATGCAGCGCCGCTGGTATCAAAGCTGCTCTGCAGGAAACCCGTTGGCCTGAATCCCTGCATCGCGTGACTTTACATGGATTGGGAGACGATCCCGAGCAATGCACTTTCCTCACGATGGAACGGGATGATGCCGGTGATTTGCATGAATCGGCCTTCTTCAAAAATCTTCATCCGGGTTTTGCGGATCGACTTCAGCTGGAGCGTTGGAGCAACTTCAACCTGGAACGTTTGCCTTCCGCACCCTCCATCTTTCTTTTTCGAGCCGTGGCTCAAAAGAATCCTAAAGACGAGCGTTTCGTCGCCATGGCCGAAGTGCGCGACCTCAATGCGATTCGCGACGCCGAGGGTCATGTCTTAAGTCTGCCGCATCTTGAGCATCTTGTCAGTGATGCTTTCGCCAGCATTCGCGCCGTGCAGATGCAACGTCCGCGCAACCGGCTGCACTGGAATGTGATCGAGCTGCGCGTGTGGCCGGTTCTGGACCTGTCCCGCAAAGAACTCCTGCAGCTGGCTCATGCCCTCGCGCGCGGCTCGGAGCATTTGGGTTTGGAAAAGCTCGTGTGGCGAGGCCCGATTAAAAACCAGGACACAGGTGTGATTGAAGATAGATGCCTGGAGTTCAAAAAGCCCAGCGGCATGGACTTGACTCTTCGCGATCTGACGCTCACCACGACTGCGGTGGAAGCTCTCACCGAGTATCAGCAAAAAGTGGTCAAACTTCGCCAGCGTGCTTTGATCTATCCTTACGAACTCATCCGCATGTTCTGCCCCGATGAGGGAGCACACTCGCAATTTGCTGCGGGTCAGTTTCAAGAATATGATCTCGTTGAAGAGGATCTGGTCCCCGTTAATCGACCTTTTGGACAGAATCGCAGCAACATTGTGGTAGGCACCATCAGGCATCGCACGGCTCGATATCCTGAAGGGATGCAGCGTGTGATCTTACTGGGTGATCCTTCGCGCGGATTGGGCAACCTCGCTGAACCTGAGTGCCGTCGCATTATAACGGCCTTGGAACTCGCCGAAACTTTGAATGTTCCAGTGGAATGGTTTGCTCTATCGTCCGGCGCGCGAATCGCGATGGACAGCGGTACCGAGAATATGGATTGGATTGCAGCCGCTCTGCGAAAAATTGTGGACTTCACACAAAAGGGCGGAGAAATCAATCTCGTGGTCATGGGCATCAATGTCGGTGCCCAACCCTATTGGAATGCCGAGGCCACCATGCTGATGCATACGCGGGGCGTGCTCATCATGCTTCCGCATAGTGCCATGGTTCTCACAGGTAAACGGGCTCTCGATTATTCCGGTGGCGTGTCGGCAGAGGATGATCTCGGCATTGGTGGCTATGCACGGATCATGGGCATCAATGGCCAGGCTCAGTATTTCGCCCAGGACGTGGCCGAAGCCTGCACTCTCCTCCTCAAACACTACGAGCACAGCTATGTGGCTCCCGGTGAACGTTTTCCAAGGTCGGCATCCACTCAGGATCCTTTGGATCGGGACGTCCGCAGCTATCCGCACGGCGGCGAATTTTCCGTCGTGGGACAAGTCTTTTCGGACTTGTACAATCCGGGGCGTAAAAAACCCTTTGAAATAAGGCAAATCATGCGGGCCACCATCGATCAGGATCGGGCACCTTTGGAACGCTGGGCGGATATGCTCGATGCAGAGAACGCAGTGGTGTGGGATGCTCAGCTTGGTGGTTATCCTGTCTGCCTGCTCGGTATTGAATCCAAGCCCATGCATCGCAAAGGCGCTGTTCATGCGGATGGACCGGAACAGTGGACGGGTGGTACGCTCTTTCCTATGGCTTCGAAAAAAATCGCTCGCGCGATCAACGCGGCCAGTGGTGTGCGGCCCTTGGTTGTGCTGGCCAATCTCTCTGGTTTTGATGGTTCACCGGAATCCATGCGCCTGGGTCAATTGGAATTCGGCGCGGAGATAGGCCGGGCCGTAGTGAATTTTGCGGGTCCCATCGTCTTCTGTGTCGTCTCGCGCTTTCACGGCGGTGCCTATGTGGTCTTCTCGAAAACCTTGAATGACAACCTGCAGATTCTCGCCCTCGAAGGCACCTATGCGTCCGTCATCGGTGGGGCCCCGGCGGCAGGCGTGGTCTTTGCTGGTGAAGTGGAACTCCGCGCCCAGCAGCATCCCGACGTTGTCCTCCTGCAGGAGGCTTTGAAGAAGGCGGATGCAGACCTTAAAAAAGAGCTTTATAAAAAGCTCGAATCCACATTGCGAGAGGTGCGGGCGTTCATGGTAGGACAGATTGCCGATGAATTCGATCGCGAGCATAGTGTGCAACGGGCGCTGCAGGTGGGTTCTCTGCACCGCATCATTGCTCCTGAGCGTTTGCGCCCCGAATTGATTGCCGCTCTTGATCGCGGCATCGCTTGGGAATTGGAACGGTGGCGTTCACCATCACAGGAACGAATGAACTGAAACCAAACCATCCGTTTCGATCATCAGGGAGCGGACGCTTCTTTCACTGGCCAGACCCCGACGAATTCGTCTTCACAACGGCGTTGGGATTCTGGCAGAGAGCCTTCCAAGAGCAGGCGTTCCACGACCTCATTCACACAGCTGATATGATAGCTGTAGGACACGTGCTGACTTCCCGAAACTGTCACAAGACGCCCTTCTGCAAGATGCTGAGCGATTTGAACAGCATGGGAATAGGGGACATTGGCATCCGCCTCGGCTCCGATCACGAGCGTGGGAACATCCTTGCCTTCGAAGGGTGCAGGTCTTGTCACACTCTGCGGAGCCAAAGGCCAATCGGCACAGACCGCTTCGCTAAAGAATGGCCCGTGAATGCGCAAACCTTCTTCAACATAAGGCTGCGCGTTGGCTACGAATTGGTCGAAGCGTTCCTCGAATGTGGCCCCAGCGGGCGTACCGTAATCGTTGCAGATAAAAGTCCAGAAAACACCAGAGGACATGTAAGGAGCGGGTTGACCGGCGACGTCAGGTTTCTTTTCGGGGACCGGTATATTGGAAAAAACTTCAGCTTGTCCGTCTGCAATGCGATAAAGTGCTGCAAAATCTCCCGTCTGATAAGCCTGGGCGAGAGCCCAAAGGAAACGTGAGCGAGCCCCTGGACTGCCAAGAGATCCAGCCAGAGCAAATTCCAGATCATAAGCTCCGAGCGAAGTTTCCGTAATGGTTCCATCCGACTGTTTAAGTTGAACCGGGACAGGAGCTTCAAGCAGTTTATTGAAGAGTAGGTCATAGACTTCCGTCGGCGCTTTCAGCACCGTGGCCTTGCCCGAAACCGTCCTGAACGCAGCAGCGCATTCCGGGCTTTCCTTGCAATAGGCATCGAGCTTTTTAAAAATTTCATTTTGAGCCAGGGCCAGGTCACGTCCATATCCAAGAAGATCCACCGTGAGGTCAACCGGCCCATCCAGGACAAGGGCCTTGGTGCGTCCCGGATAGCGGGTGACATAGGTTTGCGCCAACTGGGTTCCGTAGCTGAGGGAGTATATGCTCCACTTGGAATATCCCATCAGGATGCGAAAACTTTCCAGATCCGCGGCGGCCTGTTCGGAATTATAGTACTGCAAAATATCCGGGGCGCGGTTCAGCTCTTTCACACAAGCCGCAGCCGCGGTCTTTGCGCCTTCCGCAAGGGTCAGACGCTCGGACTCCTCATAGGTCCAGGGTGGGACAAAGGTATAGTCGATCGCAGCTTGCTGGCAATCCATGGCCTCGGAAGACCTGACGCCACGCAAATCCATAGTCACGATATCAAAACGATTGAGAAGCTCGGGATTGACGCGCTTTAACCAGCGACCCAGTGAATAAACCCCTGGATCTCCAGGGCCACCAAACAGCACGAGAAGCGCCTCACGACTTTGACCCGAAGCAGCTTTGACGCCGAAATTCACCGTCATCCTGGAAGTTTTCGCATTGTCGTGATCCAGGGGCATGGCGATCAGATAACAGGTGATTTCTGCTGAATCTTCACAGGGTTGAGGTGCTGGAAGCTGCATACTAACCTTGCCGCTGGCGTTGCGAACAATGGGGTCGCCGTAGGACTGTTCACGACTCTGAGGCGATGCGCCACACGCCGAGAGAAAGGCCAGTGACCAAACCGCAAGAAAGGTTGGGGACGATACCAAGGCACGATGCATGATGACTCCAAGCGAGCAAGAAAAGCGAGCCTCCCTTGAGAGGGCAGGTCAGTAGAGCAGAAAATGTTCCCACAGGCAAAGGTTTGATTCCGCGCAGAACCGAACCAGAGACACTGTCGAACTTTTTGACAGGCGTTAAGATCATGCAAGGGCAAGGTTGAAAGGCGCTTGCTGCCACCGGATCTGGCCCCGTTCTTCCCAAAGCTCTGACGCAAATGCTATCCTAGGGTCAATATTTTTTCCAAAAAAAGGGAGCGAGGGTTCAATGAAATATGGTGTGGGGATCACCCTTCTGCTGACACTCTTTGGGATTGCATGCGCTCCGATTCACGCAAACAAGCGTCGCTATCGCATCGATCAGAATCAACTGGATCCGAATGCAAACGAACGTTCCGGAGATCCTTTGGAAGCACCCACGACGACGGGGCCGGAAGTTCCCAATATTGGGGCCAGCAAGCCATCCGCTGTTCTTCCTTATGTCCAAGGCAACAAAGCCAACATCTTTGAAAACGCCGTGTTTTATAGCGACGGCGATTTTGTGAAAAATCTCACAAGGTCCGCAGCTCTCTTGCCGCAATATAAGGCGCGCATCGAAGCCATCAAAGTTTGGGGCGGCACCGGTGTATGGCTCGATGGTCGCGAGGCGATCACGACAAGACTGAAACCCGTGATGGAGGACGCCCGCAAACAATCGCAGACCAGTGGCAAGAGCGTGGTTGTTCCCCTCGTGATCTATAATTTACCGAATCGTGATTGCTACGCTTTGGCTTCGAATGGCGAACTTCTTCTGGCCAGCGATGGCTTAAATATCTATAGAACCCAGTACATCGATCCCATCGCAAAAATCATCGCGCAGTATCCTAACGTTCGAGTAGCCGCCATTATCGCACCCGACTCCTTGCCCAAC
>JACCDX010523043.1_pt1 | contig 10718 bp, 9 predicted proteins | sample 7449681 | NCBI WGS metagenome assembly JACCDX01 (sample SAMN15323450, study PRJNA562643) | freshwater metagenome | isolation source: river surface water | place: USA:Blue River Watershed | collected 2017-08-18
ATGTTTCGATTGATCCTTCAAGACGTGAACGAAGCAATGCAACGATTTGTCGAGGATCATAAGATGGAATATTTGTTGAAAATCCTGTACCAATCCCAATAGAGCCATTAATAGCAATTAGGGGAATAACAGGAAGATAATAATCAGGTTCAATATTTTGTCCATCGTCTTCCAGATAATTTAGAATTGCAGCATCTTCCTTCTTGAAAACCGTATCTACGATTTTTTCCAAACAAGTGAAGATATATCTGGGACTCGCTGCATCTTTACCTCCCTGAAGTCTAGAGCCAAATTGACCATTAGGACGAAGGAGATTAATGTTATTTGTTCCTACGAAGTTTTGTGCCATACCAATGATCGTACCATTTAGTGATGCTTCACCATGATGATACGCTGCATGTTCTGACACATAGCCTGCAAGTTGTGCAACCTTGATCTCTTGACGAAGATTACGTTTTAGACAACCGAAAAGGACTTTCCGCTGACTAGGTTTTAGTCCATCAATAACAGAAGGCAGAGAACGAATATTATCTGCATTACTGAAATGGATGAGTTCATTGTGAATAAAGCGCTCGATTGGAACTTTCTTAGAAGTATAATCAACCTGTTTTGTCGCATCATAATCCTGTAGCCAGGCTTTGCGATCATCAGGGCGCTTTTTATTGAAGGCAAGATCAATTGATTCATGGGAATGATCTGTCCACACATAGGTGGCATCATTCATTTGTTCAAACCATTCTTTCGCCTCCTTGGCGGTTGAAGTACCCAACCCCTTATAGTATTTAATGTGCCATCCTGGTCCTGCTGTAGGACGCCAGGCCTCGAAAGAGGCCTGTGAATAGAATGACTCTGTCTTTGTACCTTTGAACGCTTTTAGAATAGGCGTTAGCAAAGTGCAGACGAAGCCGATCTTCAAAAGAGATGGCCATTCAGTATCAAATAGATTCATGAGTAATCCCTTAATGTGACTTCCATCATGATCTTGATCCGTCATGATCAGAATACGACCATAACGGAGTGATTTCAAATCTGTATAGAGTTTTCCATGTTCAAGACCGAGGATCCGCTTAATTGCAGTGAGCTCCTCATTTTCATTGAATTTTTTCACGGAAATATCTTTTACATTTAGTGGTTTCCCTTTCAAGGGGAAGACGCCATAACGTTCACGACCGACGACTGTTAGGCCGGCAATCGCGGACGATGCAGCTGAATCTCCCTCTGTCAGAATGAGCGTACATTCGGGGGACTTGGCAGTACCAGCGAATGTTGCATCGGTCAATTTAGGAATACCATGTAGCGTAGTACGCTTTTTACCATCGGTTTTCTTCGCATCTTTAACTGCTTTCGCATCTAAGATGCCCTGTGCCTCATCAAAGAGACCAAGTTTACCGAGATTTTCGACGAATTTTTGCGTCAGTGCAGGTTTTGATCCGAACTTGGCAACAGGAGTCGTGAGATTCTCCTTTGTCTGACTATCAAAGGACGGATTCACGATCGTTGCATTCACGAAGAATACAACTGAGTCGCGGATCTGTCCAGGCTTCAAGTCAAGACGTTTCTTTTTTGCGATCTCACAGAAATCCGTGAGAACATCACGAACTACGAGATCGACATGTTTACCTCCTTTGCGGGTATTAATACCATTCACAAAAGAGATATGACGTTCCTCCAAGGTTTCAGAGGTATCGCCTTGATAAAGCTGTGATGCTAGTACAGCACCAACTTCCCAACGTTCGCCGGCACGTTCATATACATGACCTGCCATACCTTCACGTAGGAAGAGCTTCATAAATTTTTCAAATGTATTTGCAGCTACTACAGATCCGTTAAATGAAACCTTCGCACCAACAACGGCCGCAAGTTCAATTACACGAGTATGTAGTACTGACAACATATCATCAGATAGACCTCCAGGGAAACGGCTCATATCAGGAATCCACTCAATGGATACCTCGCCTTTAGCCGTCCCCTTAGAAATCACGGGTTTACCAGTCTTAGACATGTTATCAGTCCAAGTCTGCGTATATTTTTTACCTGATGCAATATCATTGGTATAGACAGTAAACTTGCGACTATAAATATTCGTCAGCTTAGCACCATAACCATTTTTACCACCGGTAATCATTTCCTTCATGTCACCATCGTCCTTGTAATTAGTCGAAGTTAGAAGATGACCGAAGATCATTTCAGGAATGTAGACCTTCTCTTCAGGATGAATTTGTACAATAATGCCGTCACCGTCATTAGTAACCCTAAGGGTCACGTCGTCTGGTGTTCGGCGTTCAATCGATACGGAAATATTCTTCACAGGTGTACGTCCTTCTTCCAAAGAACGTACATATGCATCACGTGCATTTACAATGATTTCATCAAAAGTTTTATACAAACCAGGATTCATTGCAACTGTACGATATTCCATATGTGATGCCTCTGCATTGAAGACCCAACGACCCCCAAATGTCACATCAGTTGACCCAATATAAGTATCAGGCAACTTCAAAATGTGTTCACGGGGACTGAGTTTCTTAAAATCGTCAACAGAAGCCATATTGTCTAAAAGTTGTCTAAGGTAGTCCCCTGGCTCAATTTTAAGTAGTCCTAAAATATTTTTTAAATATAGATATGACGACTATTTATAATATTTTCCAACCCGGCCTTATTCGTGGATCAGAGAAGTTGCCATTTGATCCTGAGAAGGCTTATGCATATGTTGAACATCCAAGTGAAGGCTGGCGCGTCTATCTGAGATCTTGTGCATTTGTTCATGCTGGTAAGACTATGCCCGAAAATAAAAACCATTTTCTTGTTGTTAAAAAAACAGATGCGCCCACAAATGGTAAATCATGGGAACCCCCTAAAGGTCAGATGGAAGGTAAAGACCTCGGCCCTAAAGGTCCTATTATGAATTATCTCCGTGAAAATGTCCGTCGTGAAATGGAGGAAGAGGCTGCAATTCATAATACAAAGTCTATCAAATACACTGGTCTAGTCTATCAAGGGCGAGAAAAGGATTACCCGTCTAATTGGGTTTTTCAATATCACATATTTGAAGTACATATAAGTACAAATGAATTGTTAAAAATCATGGAACATTTTGAATGGATAAAACAACATCCTGTCGCATTTGCTAAATTTAAACGTGATAAACGAGAAAAAGATGCAATTGAATTCTATAACCCTGATAGAACAAAATTATATGGCTCATGGAGCCCTGGAATTGTTTCCATGTATTTGAAACATACTTCAAGTTAATTATAAAAAAATTTGAATTATAAATGTCTATAACAATAATTATAGAAATTAATAATGGCCAGTTTCAATGTTGATGCGAAGGAATTTATACCTACTTTAAAAGTATCGGAAAGTGGATTGACATTAAAACTACATCCAATTGATAAACCAAAACTAAGGTCAAAGATCGAAGTAATTACTGATGAATCTGAAAGTGCATTAACTACATTTAAGAGGTATAAGGTTAAAGAAGATATATGGAAAATGATTTGTGAACCGAAGGGACTTTTGCAACTAAATAGATATTTATATGAGGGAGAACCAAATGAGATGGCATTGATCCGTCAACATGTGATAAAGAGTAAAACACAATTACATAAACTAGACATTTCAGAAGATGAATATTGTATCTACTCTGGTCAAAATAGATATACAAATCCTAATATAATTACATTCAGTCTACGATATTATAAGGATCAACCTATTCCTTATATGATCAACTTTATGGGTAGTGATGGTATCAATAGAATATATGAATATAATATTAAGGCATGTAAGATTGTTTCAGAGTGTCACATTATGAAAAGTTCAGATGGTCGTAAGATAAGGTATGTAACATTGTACAATTACCTTAAAAAGAAGAAAGTTGTAAAAGTGATTGATTGTGATACAGAGGTGGTTATACAAAAAGAGGAAATACCATTTAAATATTAGCGGGAGCGGCGATGCCGCCGTGCCTTACGTGTTTTTCTTTTGCTTCCTCTTCCTCTACGTTTTTTATATCCTCCCTCTAAATTAGGAGTATTATTTGTTCCTATAGGTGTAGTATTTGTTCCTATTAAAAATAAATTATCTGGATAAAAATAGTTAAATTCAGATTTTTCTTGACCCTTTGTAAGTTTTACTATAAAAACAGGTCCATGCACAGGATCATATCCATATACAAAATTTATCTTATTTCCAGCATTCTTTGATTCTATTATTATATTTAATAAATTTGGAACTGGTTTTGTACTCATTAATTTAAATATACCCTGATTATTATCATATAAATACCATGTATTATTACATTTAAATATTGCGATAGAATGTTCATGATCTTGCATTACCAATATTGAAGAATCAGGTCTTTTATACCTTATATATGCTTTTGCAAATTCATTGATTGTATCTTTAATGGCACCATGAGTAGATAAAAGTACAAATGTTCTAGTATCAAGATATATAGAATAATTATTATCAAGCTCAAAATTCATTATCATAAAACTAAGATATAAAATTGTATCTTGTATTGTTCCACCAGTGACTCCACTACCACTAGCGTTTATACCAATAGCCTCCCTAAATGTATTTCGAATATTTGTTGCAATGGCAGGACCTAGAGTTTTAGATATTTGACGTTTTAAACCTGCTTTAATTTTAGTTCTTGGAGTCATAAAACCACATGTATCAGTATCAAGATTTTTGTTTGAACGAAAAACAGATTCTTTGAATGATTTAATACATGACTGTTTATCTTCGATCGAGTTACATGATGCATACATTGATTTTAAAATATCATAGTGGTATTTGAAACGTTTTGCAATATTCATAAGCTGTCTTTTTTGACTACTTCGCATTTTAGAATTAGGAAATTTAGATTCTAAATATTCTGTTGCTGATTGATCATTTGTAAAAGTATTATATAAAAGTGGCTGCACAACATCTTTGAAACCATCTGCAAATAGAAACGCTTCCAGAATAGAATCCGACCAACACTCACCTTTATGTTGTGAAAATCCAATTGGGTCACATAAAGGCTCAATAAAAGTTGATTCAGGCTCAGCATTAAGCGGTGGTTCAGATGCAGGGATAACTCCTGCAGAATTAGTATTACTCATCTACTAAATGTTTTTTTTATGCGGCCGCCTCACGCGGTTCCCTTGGCACCTGCGCGTAAAATCTGCGTTACATCGACTGATATCTAAAGCCCGGCAATTATAGTTCACATAATGAGTGCTATCACTGCAGCAACTAATCCAGTGAATGAGAACGGAAATCTTCTTGAATTAAAGAGTGTCCAGTCGGGAGCTTTCAGAACGCTTATCGAAGCTCTAAAAGAGATTTTGACTGAGGCAAATCTCGAATTTGATTCAACTGGTCTGAAGATTATCGCAGTAGACGAATCTCATACAATCCTCGTATATCTTCGTCTTCATGCAGATCGTTTCGAGCATTATCATTGTCCTGTAAAGCAGGTTCTCGGTGTGAACATGATGTATCTTTTCAAACTTATCAAAACTTTAGAAAATACTGAAACTCTCACTTTCTATTTGCCGGCGAAAAATCCTAATAAGCTCGGTATTACAATGGAGAATGCTGAAAAGCAGACAACGAAGAATTACTTCTTGAAACTCTTCGATACGAATGTTGAAGATATTACGATCCCTAACCTCACATTTACGAGTATTATTCATATGCCGTCAACAGATCTTCAGAAGATTTGTCGTGATATGAGTTCATTGGGTGAAAAGGTGGAGATTACAAGTAGTTCCAGTGATCTTATCTTCAAGTGTCTTGGCGACTTCGCTGATCAGGAGACAATTATTCGTGAAAATCGACTAATGCGTGTGCAGAGTGCTGCTTCGAATGAAATTATCCAGGGAATTTTCCAGCTCAAGCATCTTTTCCTCTTCACTAAATGTACGAATCTCTGTCCCTCGATTGAGATCTATTTGAAAAATGATGCACCACTCATTCTTCGTTACACTGTTGCCAATCTTGGTGAGGTGAAACTAGTTCTTGCTCCGCTAAAGAATCGCGCATAATTCAACCAACAAAAAATTAAACATGTAGATAATTATTATCTAATTGTTTATTTTTAAATCACGCAATTAATACCTCTTCACACTAATCTCTTCATAGCGAACTTCATCACCAGGATTGGGAGTGTGATATAGATTGATACCCGCTGGATCCTTGAATTTTTCACTGTTTTCATTCCAAATATGGATAATATTGAATCCACGTTTATTTGAGATACGAACACCAGTAATCTTGTTATCAGGGTTCTTTGCCAGTTGATCAAGCATAGCAGCAATGCAATACTTGTAATATAGTGTCACAGGGGTAAGATATTCATCTTGTTTGATTCGCAGTGTATAAGTACCACCACGGAAATTCTTCGGACTCTCCCACATAGGGGGATAATCATCACGCATTGTATAGAAGTAACCATTCAGTAAAGTCTCGTCACCAATTGCATCCCAGATTGCCCAAAACTGAGCAAATGTCTCAATCTCAGCAATTAGAGTAAAACTTGCGATATCAGTAAAATCAGGCTTCTTTTGAGGACTAGGATGAAAGTAAATCTTCCACTTCCCTGTAGGAATAGGAATGTTTGCAATACTAGGGTCTGCTACAGTCTCAGCCTTCTTCACTTGAGGTGCAGGCGTGGGTGCAGGCGCTGGTGCAATTCCACCAACATCGTCGTCGTCATCAAAATCCTTCAACAAATCACGGAACCTGTTAGATGACATCTCCTTAAAACTCACTTGATACTTTTAAGTGTCTAGTGAATATTAATAACAATTTTTATTTGTCAATTTTTATCTTGATTAATCAACAGCCTCCATATCTCTTACATACTCATCTGATGCAATACTATTAGGAGGTGTTTCAATTTCGGTTGGAGGACTCTCTGGTAAAAGACAATCTTCGGATTTAGGAGTTGTCTCCGCCTCCTCAACAGCCTCCTCAACAGTCTCCTCAACAGCCTCCTCAACAGCCTCTTCTGCAGCCTCCTCAACGGACTCCTCAACAGCCTCTTCTGCAGCCTCCTCAACAGCCTCCTCAACAGCCTCCTCAACAGCCTCCTCAACAGCCTCTTCTGCAGCCTCCTCTTCCTCCTCAGATCCATCATACTCCGTCGCATATTTGTACCATTCAAATGGCTCCACAAACTGACGTAATTCGATTTGGAAAGTGTCTGCAGTCATAGAATCAATTACCACTAATTGTGAATTACTATGCGCATGTGTAGCAGGCCACCATTTTGATTCCAAAGACCATGCACTTAATAGTTGTAAAGGATGAGGGAATTGTTCATCATGAGTGTAAAAGGTCACATTTTCAAGCCAACTACTCAGTTCCCATTCCTCCATCTGATCACGACGACGAGCAATTAGATCCATAGCCAGTACTGGTAAATGTTCCTTCTTGTTCTTTTCATCATCAACACAGTATGTAAATGTCTTATTACGAGCATCATAGATCCATGCCGCATGACCAGGAGTTCCACCATAATACAAATAAGGAATAGGAACAGGACTGCGATCCATGAAAATGAAATATTTATCAAATCCAAGAATGTTATACCAAATTGCAGTTAGAAACGAGCAAATGCGTTCAGTCGTCCAACTGCAGATACCATAGATACTACTGAATATATTTAAAATTGCAACAATCCAATTTACTGGAACATGGCGATATGCTGCCGCGTAAAAAACCATCCTAAACTCTATATACGAAACGGGTCAATACTTTAGACTAACAAGGTTGGTTGCACGGTTCAATTGGAGGGCAGCCGGGTGTAGGAGGACAAGGATCAGGACCAGGGCATGGAGGTTCTGGTATAGGACATTCGGGAACCTTGGGTGGTTTTCCTTGATCAAATACTCCATTACGCGCTAATTGTACAAGGATCAAGAAACCGACGACCGCGGCAACAGCAAGCCAACCAGCAGTATCGCCGGCTCTCTCACAAGCGAAATGAACAATAACAATTACAACAAGGGCAAAGAAAAAGGTCAACATAGCATTATATAAGTAGCCCTTGAATAAATGCGCTAAAAATGTTGCTCCTAGAACAGTTCCTAAAGTTAATGTTGGTAGACAAGCCATCTCTAATTATTAAAGGTAATTTTACGAGTCACTTCGTTGTACACTCCTACTTGTGTGGCATTGCCTTCTTCGTCTGCTTCGTATACATTACATTCAGCGTCCATGTAATAATCCTTCCCTTTATAGCGAAATTCAGTCAGCTCCTCTTCCTCTTCGGCCTCCTCTTCTGCCTCCTCTTCTGCCTCCTCCTCTTCGACCTCCTCAGCCTCCTCTGCCTTCTCCTCTTCTGCCACCTCCTCTTCGGCCTCCTCTTCCTCAGCCTCTTCTTCCTCAGCCTCTTCTTCAACTACTTCAGCCCCAACCTTATTGTCCTCTTCAGAAATTGCAGCTTCAATAACATTAACCTTCGCTTCAATCTTATTGATAGCAGCATCAAATGAAGCCGAGATTGCCTTTACCTTAGTAATAAGATCAGGATCAACCTGTACAGGTGCTGGTGCAGCAACCGGTACAGTTTCAAGTTTCTTCAACCGATCTTCAATAGCTTCAAGTGCAGCAAATACCTTAGTAAGATCTACTACTGGTTGTGGTTGAATAACACTGAGTTTGGCATCAATTAGATCAAACCGTTTATTGACTTCAACCATAATGTTTTGTTCTATCATACCCATCCTAATTGCATCGATTATTGAATCTGGTTTACTCTGGGTAGAATCTTCAACAACTGCCTTAGTCTTAAGTGTCTCTGTCTCTCGGTTAATAATATTACTAATAGCGGCAAGTGCAGTTAGTGCATCATTCATTGTAGAGGCCATGTTGTAGATCTATAAATATATTTACAAGGTGTCCTTAAATCAATTTTTGGGGGTGTAGCGAAGCGTATCTCCAGATCTGATCTGGAGATTCCGAGGGCCAATGCAGCAAATTAGCTCCACCTACGGTATTTGGTCCCGAATTTACTCGGGACTGAACCGTCCTCCCGAGGCAAAGCCTCGGTCAGAGTCTGAACCACCAATCTTTGATTGGTGGTGAGATCTGATCTGGAGATTCATACATGCATCCAAAGTCGATTCCTTATCCTTCAATGGTTTCGAACGTTTGAGACGCAGTCCTTCTTCAACCTTCTTGACACGCTCAGTATTAAGAGGAACAAATGTCTTCGGAATAGTAGTCTCGTAAAAGTCAATCGGCTTGGTATCCATGGTTGCAAGTAGGGATACCATAGGAGGAACATGTACATCTATGCGCACTTTACCTCGACGAACAGTTGCACGATATTCTTCAATAGATAGTCGACCACCAAATAGTTTTAGCACAGTACGTGCAGGAGCAGGATAAATACGTCCACCAATCACATTTGCATATAGGCGATGCAACAAAGCAATCTTCTCCCATCGTAATTGTTGATCCTCTTTTTCATCAATGCAATATGCCAGAGCGCATTCAGGACAACAGAAATTACCATAAACATGCCAAGTCCCTTCTTTTTCCAAGTAAGGCAAAAAGACAGGTCGTCCCTCAAATTGGTGTGCACACCAGAAACAGGCAATTTCAGTGTGTTCAGGTACTTCAATTACACCGCCCTCACGACTATATAAATTGAGGTCCATTCGAGTGAAAACAGCAAGTGGCTCCACAATCTGTGTAACTTGTTTCTCAGCTGCATCCTCCTTCTTTTCCTCAAGTGCATCAATATCTGTACCTCCAAACCCTGTGTAGACATCCATAATATCAGCCGCAATATCATATGCACCCTGCATTAGGTCAAAAGGCTGAGGCTGTCCAGGTGGACGGGGATCATAAACCACTGGACCATCATTAAACAGAACTTCAGTTGACGAAAATGGCAAATGAGCAATTAGAGGTTTTTTCTTCTCTGGCATTAATGTACCTTGAATACCATCCGCAGTCACAACTGCAACAACAGGGAATGACTTCTTACGTGTTGCCCTCTTAACTATTGCAGGGTTTTCAATCATTGGTTGACTAATAATATCATTTTCGAGCGGAGCTACCTCTGTCTTAATTGTAATATTGAGCGGTGTCACCTCCGCATCTGTATTAGATTTACTAGCTCTTTTACGAGGAGTTTTAACAGTTGAAGTCTTCATTAATACCTGCATAAATTCCGCGATCATTATTTAGACTGCTCTCACTCTCAAAAATAAGAGTCTAAAACATTAGAACGCCATTCGAATAGGTTATACTATGGCACATAAAGTTCCCGAGAATTTAAATTATGTTTGTAGTCGTGTCCAAAAGCTTTTCACAAGTTTTGCATCAAATCCTCAGTCAATTCAACATCTATTATTGTATGGAAGCCCTGGTTCTGGTAAAACAAGTTCAACTCTTTGGCTTCTAAAAAAAATATGGCCTGAAGATCAACTCTTTAGTCGTGTCTGTTTTATTCTAAATGCGGCAGATGAACGTTCCTTAGAGGCTATCCGTGCTAAATGTATCCCCTTCATTGAAGTTGATTGGCGAACAAAAGGTGAGAGAAGACCTCGGTTCCTCGTCCTAGATGAATGCGAGACATTGACTGAATCCGCACAACTTGCATTAAGACCATTTCTCGACAATCCACCATCATCTCTATGTGTCATTTTCCTATGTAATTCATTAAATCGTGTACATCAGACAATTAGGAATGCTTGTCTACGTGTTCG
>JACCDX011653113.1_pt1 | contig 10717 bp, 9 predicted proteins | sample 7449681 | NCBI WGS metagenome assembly JACCDX01 (sample SAMN15323450, study PRJNA562643) | freshwater metagenome | isolation source: river surface water | place: USA:Blue River Watershed | collected 2017-08-18
AGGTCTTCACGGATTGAGTGATAGACAACTTCAGATTCGTACTGTGCTGCAACACCTGAAACGAGGCGCTGCTTCTCAGCTTCTGGAATACCTAAGCGGTCGTAGGTGTTCTTAATGTCATCTGGAAGATCATCCCAAGTCGTTGCCTGCTTCTCTGTTGAGCGCACAAAGTATTTAATTGTGTCGAAGAAAATTCCAGAGAGATCTGAACCCCATGATGGCATCGGCTTCTTATAGAAGAGATCAAGTCCCTTAAGGCGAAGGTCGAGCATCCATTGTGGTTCGCTCTTCTTAGCGCTGATATCGCGAACTACTTCCTCGCTGAGACCACGCTTCGCATTTGACCCTGCATCATTGCCATCAGACCAGCCGTATTCGTAATTTCCGAGGCCTTCGAGTTCAGGATGTGCTGTTGTCATTATTTCGCCTTTCCAGCGGTTGTTGTGACTTTCTTCTGTGAGGAAACCTGCGTATTGCTTAACTTTGGAATGTACGTTGTGCAGACGCCATCGCCATGTGCGATTGTCGCCAATCTCTGTACATGTGTTCCGAGAATTTGTGAGAACGCTTCTGTCTCTGCTTCACAGAGTTGGGGAAATTCAGCAGCGACGTGCGCTATCGGACAGTGGTGCTGGCAGAGTTGCTCTCCATTTGCGCGAACCTCAATGCTCGCTGCATACCCTTGCTCTGTAAGAAATGTTGCAAGAGCTTCTGATTTATGTGATCGCTTAGAGAGCGCCTTCTCAGCTTTGCGCTTGATATCTTCGGCGCGACTATTTGCAAAGGCTTGAATCATATGTTCGCCGGATTGAGCCGACATAAATTTAAGTGCTGCAACAGCTAGATCGTCATAAGAGTGTTCAAATTGCTGACGACCGCTATCGGTCATGACAAAAACTTTTGATGGACGACCGCGCCCACGAGTTAGGGCGCTGTGTGGGTCTCTCGCCTCTAGAACACCATCTTCAACAAGGAGGTCGAGGTGGCGACGAATGCCAGCGGGAGTTAATCCAAGGCGTTCGCCCAGAACTACGGCGGTCGATGGCCCGTTTTCGAGGACTGAGCGCGCCACTGCTTCGCGGGTGCTGAGGTCATCGAATTTCACAACACTATTGTGTCTTAATTCGCAGGCCCGTGCCAGTTGAACCAGCGTGTCCTACCCAGGCGTAGGTCATAGGCTAAGGCCATGAGTAAACACGGGGCGATATCCAGACGGGTACTGCCAGCGCTTACCGGGCTTCTTCTTTTCCTACAAAGCGCCCTCGTCATTACAGGTGGAGCAGTTCGCCTTACTGGTTCGGGTCTCGGCTGTCCCACATGGCCTGAGTGTGTCCCAGGTTCCTATCTTCCTGTCGAAGGCCAAGCAGAAGGGCAATTACATGCCTGGATTGAATTTGGAAATCGTCTCTTAACTTTCGCGCTCTTCTTCGCAGCCGTTGCAACGATGATCGCAGTTCTGCGAGCCGGTAGACGTGATCTACGATTCTTAGCTGCAACACAGATTCTTGGAATTCTTGCACAAGGCCTCCTAGGCGGAATAACTGTTCTGACTGATCTCAATCCACTCTCGGTCGCTTCTCACTTCTTACTCTCAACAATTCTCATTGGCGCCGCCACATCGCTGCATTCGCGCAGACGAGCTCCACAGGTTCGAACATCCTCAACTAAGGTGAGAATTTCTAGACTCTCACTCTTGCACGTGAACATGACATTTATCGCTATCGCAATTGGAACCCTTGTAACGGGAACAGGACCACATGCTGGCGATGTTGATTCGCCTCGTTTAGATTTTTCAATTGTCACAATTACGCGTCTTCATAGCCTCTCAGTTTGGCTACTGATGGCAATCACATTCTATTTCTACCGCTCCCCTGATTTAAAACATGAAACTAAAAATTGGCTAAAGATATTCTTTGGAATCTCTCTACTTCAGGGATTACTCGGATATATCCAGTATTTCAATGGGGTGCCGGAACTTCTCGTTGGTTTTCATTTATTAGGTTCAGTTCTAGTTTGGATCGCAGCGTTGCGCATCCGAATCTCCGTTATACGCAAAGCTGCTTAGCCGTTAGAAATACAGAAATCGAACACAAGGAGTAACGATGTCACAGATCGCCGGTTGGACCGAACTAGATGATCGCGCAGTTGCATATGCACGCGCCCTCGCAATGGATAGCGTCCAAAAGGTTGGCAATGGCCATCCAGGAACAGCGATGGCACTTGCCCCTGTTGCATATAACTTATTTCAGCGCCATCTGATTCATGATCCTTCAGATCCCCATTGGTTGGGACGAGACCGTTTCATCCTCTCTTGTGGCCACTCCTCGCTGACTCTCTACACACAGCTCTTCTTCAGCGGTTACGGACTTGAGATGGAAGATATGAAATCTTTCCGTACCTGGAATTCACTCACACCGGGCCATCCTGAGTTTGGACATACAGCTGGCGTTGAAATGACTACAGGCCCACTAGGTGCAGGCGTTGCAACCGCAGTTGGTTTCGCAATGGCTGCGCGCTACGAGCGTGGATTGCTCGATCCTGGAGCACCTGCTGGAGATTCACCTTTTGATCACTCAATCTGGGTAATTTGTTCCGACGGCGATCTCCAAGAAGGTGTTTCAGGAGAGGCATCCTCACTTGCTGGAACTCAGCAACTCGGAAATCTCAATCTCATTTACGACGACAATAGAATTTCAATTGAAGGTGACACCCATGTCTCCTTCACCGAAGATGTTGCAGCGCGCTATCGCGCATATGGCTGGCATGTACAGGAAGTTGCAGCGCAGGCCGATGGCAATATCGATCTCGTGGCTCTCGATGCAGCGATGGTTAAGGCAAAGGCAGAGACAAATAAGCCATCAATTATTCGCATGCACTCTGTCATCGCATGGCCAGCGCCAAAGCTACGCGGAACAGCTAAGTCACATGGTTCAGCACTTGGTGATGAAGAGATCGCTGCAACCAAGAAGGAGCTCGGACTTAACCCTGAAGAAACTTTCGCGATGCCAGATGATGTCTTTACTCACGTTCGTGCAGTGAAGACTCGAGGCGCTGCTCTTCGTAAAGAGTGGGATGGAAAATTCGCCAAGTGGCAGAGTGCAAATCCAGAGAAGGCAACACTTCTCAAGCGTCTGACATCACGCGAACTTCCTCAAGGATGGGAAGCTAGCCTTCCTGTATTTGAAGCTGGAAAAGATATGGCAACCCGTTCGGCATCAGGCCACGTCATCAATGCAATTGCAAAGGTCCTACCTGAATTCTGGGGCGGTTCTTCAGATTTAGCAGATTCAAATATGACAACTATCGAAGGTGGAAATTCATTCTTGCCGGCAACTAGTGAGATGAAGGGTGCAGATCCATATGGACGCATCATCCACTTCGGTATCCGCGAGCATGCGATGGGTTCCATCATCAATGGCATCGCACTTCACGGACTTTCTCGTTCATTCGGTGGAACATTCGCCGTCTTTAGCGATTACATGCGCCCTTCGGTTCGCCTCGCTGCAATTATGGATATTCCATCGACATTCGTCTGGACGCACGATTCAATTGGCGTTGGTGAAGATGGTCCGACACATCAACCAATCGAGCATTTCGCTGCGTTGCGTGCCATTCCTAACTTTGCAGTCATTCGCCCGGCAGATGCCAATGAGGTAGCAGAATCATGGAAGGCTGTTCTCAAGCGCAATAAGCCAGCCGGTTTCTTACTATCTCGTCAAAACTTGAGAACTGTAGATCGCACAACTCATGGAGCAGTTTCCGGAGTTAACCAGGGCGCATACATTCTCAAGGATGCGTCAGGCAAGCCACAAGTAACAATCATTGCAACCGGTTCTGAAGTTCCACTTGCTCTTGATTCTCAGATTGCACTTGAGGCGAAGGGAATTTCTACACGTGTAGTAAGCGCTCCATGCCTAGAGTGGTTTAACGAAGAGCCAAAGAGCTACCAAGAATCAGTGATTCCAAAGGATTCACTACGGGTCAGCATCGAGGCTGGAATTGCGCTCGGATGGCGTGAGTATGTTGGCGACAACGGCATCATCATTTCACTCGATCACTATGGCGCATCTGCAGCAGCGCCAAAGCTCTTTGCTGAATTTGGATTTACCGCTGAGCGAGTAGTTGGAGATATTCAAAGGGCCCTTGCCTAATGAAGATCTCTGGTCCGCTTCTCAAAAAGGTCGATAGAAACTCCGACCTCTATAAGAAGTTGGCCGCTGCCCACCCAAAGATTGCCCAAAAGGATTCAACAATCTGGGGTGCAAAGGCTGCTGCCGAAGCTGCAGTTCGCCTCAATTGGGTAGATCTTCCAAGCGCTTCATTGGCATTACTTCCCGAGATCTCTGCACTTCGCGAGAAGTTCAAAGACCGTAACCGCTTTGTACTTTGCGGGATGGGTGGTTCATCACTTGGGCCAGAAGTAATCGCTCAGAGCAATGGTCGCGAGTTGTTTATCTTCGATTCAACCGATCCCCATTACGCGGTGCACGCAATAGGCGATGATCTGGCAAAGACTTTAGTCATCGTTAGTTCTAAATCTGGCTCAACGATTGAGACATCTTCACAGCGCGCACTCTTTGATGGCAAATTCCGTGAATCAGGGCTTAACCCAACTGAACATATCCTCTTTGTAACCGATCCAGGCTCCCCCTTAGATATCGATGTACGAGCAGCAGGGTTTAGCGTCATCAATGCAGACCCAAGCGTTGGTGGTCGCTTTAGCGTGCTGAGCGCATTCGGATTGGTTCCTTCTGCACTTGTGGGAGTAGATATCGAGCAGCTCCTGCGAGATGCCCAGGCAGAGAAAGAATTCTTCTTAACGAACCCTGCCGTAATCCTCGACATTACATACCTTCTTATCGCTGAGTCGAAGCAGTACATCGCGTTTACTGATGACAACTCCAAAGTCCCTGGACTCTCCGATTGGATTGAGCAGTTAATTGCTGAATCAACAGGGAAAGATTCCGTCGGTCGGCTTCCTATTGCGACAGAGAACGCACAAGCAGCAAAGGTTGGTGGATCACTCACCGTCGCTTTCGCAGGCACTGGAACTGATCTTGTGGTTGAAGGCGAACTCGGAGCGCACTTCATTTTCTGGGAGTGGGTTACTGCTCTGATGGGAGTTGGTTTGAAAATTGATCCATTCAACCAACCGAATGTGACAGAGGCAAAAGAGCAGACTGCTTCATGTCTTACCGAGTGGGGCAATCAACTTCCTGCGCTCAGCCCTGAATGTATTGATAACGGAGTTGAAATATTCGGAGATGGTCAATCTCTCAAAGATGCTCTTGCAACCTTCATTGAAGATGTTAAGGATGGCGGATATATCGCAATCATGGCCTATCTAGACCGCAGAGATGATTCAAAGATTGCAGAGTTGCGTTCTATTCTCTCTGAGAAATCCGGAAAGCCAACATCCTTTGGCTGGGGTCCGCGTTTCTTGCACTCAACTGGCCAGTTCCATAAAGGTGGACAGAAGAACGGTTCCTTCTTACAGATCACCGGCGATACCACAGTTGACTTTGAGATTCCCGGTCGTCCTTTTACATTAAAGACACTTCTCTTTGCTCAGGCGATTGGCGACAATAGAGCTCTTGCCACAAGAAAATACCCGCTACTTCCTCTACATTTACAGAACCGAAGTGCGGGTATTGATCGACTTCTTGCTGCTGCAAGAAGTCTTTAAGACAAAACTACTCGATATCATCTCCGCGCAACTTACGTAGCGCATCCTCGAGAATCTTCTCGCCTTCCTTATCAGTGCGACGCTCCTTCACATATGCAAGGTGAGTCTTGTAAGGAACGTTTACAACTGCACTTGGCGGATTGTTCTTATCGCGACCAGCTGGAAGTCCACACTTTGGGCAATCCCATGAATCAGGAATGATGACAGTTTCTTCTACTGCAAAAGATGGACGAACTTCATGGCCCTTTGCACACCAATATGAAACCGTTGCGCGTTCAATCTGATCTCCGCGCTCAGCCTCGCCCATTGGGCCAGCGCCGACACGACTTCCGCGAATTGCACTTGCCATTAATTAACCCTTCAAAACAAGTGAGAGACCAACAACTGCTGCAAACCAAAGTCCACCGACAACGATGGTGATGCGATCGAGATTGCGCTCAACGACAGATGATCCGCCGTAATTTGATGAGATACCGCCACCGAAGAGATCTGAGAGTCCAGCGCCCTTACCCTTATGAAGGAGGACGAGAAGGATCATCACAATGCTGGTGATAATCAGAAAGATCGAGAGTGCTAAAGCCACGGTAAAACTCCTTAAGAGGTAGGGGTACAGGATACCCGAATCAGTTGGAAACTCCTGAATTACGCCTGAGCGTGGAACTTAGCAATCTTGGCGAGCTCCTCGGGATCAAGGCTTGCTCCCCCGATAAGGGCGCCATCAACATCTGCCTGCTTCATGATTTCCACGATATTGGCAGACTTCACTGAACCGCCGTAGAGAATGCGCATATTCGCTGCGATCTCTGCAGAACCAATCTGTTCAACTTCTTCACGGATTGCAGCACAGACTTCCTGCGCATCTTCTGGAGTTGCTGTCTTACCAGTTCCGATAGCCCAGACTGGTTCGTATGCAATAACAATTTTCTTAAGCTCTGGCTTATGGAAACCTTCGAGACCTGCGCGTACCTGGCGAATGACATGTGAAACATGAGTTCCAGATTCACGGATTGCGAGTTCTTCACCGACACAGAAAATTGGAGTTAACTCATTTGCTAGCGCTGCCTTGATCTTGCGATTGATAAGGGCATCATCTTCCTTATGAATTGCGCGTCGCTCTGAGTGTCCAACAACGACAAAGGTGCAGCCTAGCTTTGCAAGCATTGAGCCAGAGATATCTCCGGTGAATGCTCCTGAGCTTTCAGGTGAAAGATCCTGTGCACCGTATTGAAGTCTTAGACGGTCTCCATCAACCATTGTTTGAATCGAACGAATATCTGTAAATGGCGGGATGATTGCGATATCGACCGCTTCGTAATCTTTATCTTCAAGTGAGTAGACAAGCTTCTGTGCAACTGCAATCGCCTCGAGGTGATTGAGGTTCATCTTCCAATTGCCTGCCATTAGCGGTTTACGCATTATCTGCTCCTTAGAAAATAGTGTCGGTAAATTTAGAGATCGAGAGCTGTAAGCCCTGGGAGTTCTTTTCCTTCTAGGTATTCAAGTGAAGCTCCGCCGCCAGTTGAGATATATCCAAACTGATTATCTGCAAAGCCAAGTGCACGTACCGCCGCCGCTGAATCTCCCCCGCCGACAACTGAGATTCCATCGACCTCTGTGAGCGCTTGAGCAATCACTTTTGTTCCATTGGCAAAGTTAGGGAATTCGAATACACCCATTGGACCATTCCAAAATACTGTCTTACATCCCTTAATTGCCTCTGCAAAAGTTGCAGCTGTTTCAGGTCCAATATCTAGACCCATCTGATCTGCAGGAATTGCATCGGCGCTAACCAATGTAGGTGTCGCATCTGCTGAGAAAGTTGGAGCAACGACGATATCTGTAGGAAGTAGGAGCTTTACTCCTGAATCTTCAGCCTGCTTGATTAACCCTTTTACAGTATCGATGAGGTCGCGTTCAACAAGTGAAGAACCAATCTCTTTTCCTTGTGCTGCAAGGAATGTGAAGAGCATGCCTCCACCGATCGCCATGACATCAACCTTGCCAAGAAGGTTTGCGATAACACCAATCTTGTCCGAAACTTTTGAGCCACCGAGAACAACGCCATAAGGGCGAACCGGATCTACGGTGAGTTTCTTGAGAACCTCGACTTCAGCTGCAACAAGAGTTCCCGCTGCATGAGGAAGTAGCTTTGGAAGATCAAATACTGAAGCGTGCTTGCGGTGAACAGCGCCAAAGCCATCTCCAACATATGCATCGGCAAGTGCTGCAAGTTCTGTAGCAAGTGCTACGCGCTCTGATTCGTCCTTCGACGTTTCTGCAGCTGCGTAGCGAATATTTTCAAGGAGAAGGATTTCACCACTCTTGAGCGCCTCTGCATGAGCAGTTACATCTGTTCCGGTGATGGCACCTGCGAATTGAACTGGCTTTCCTAAAAGTTCTGCAAGACGAACTGCAACTGGAGCTAATGAAAGTTCTGGCTTTGCTTCGCCTTTTGGACGACCTAGATGTGCCGCAATAACAATGCTTGCTCCCTTTGCAAGGAGAGCGTTGATTGTCGGCAAGGATGCACGAATACGACCATCATCTGTGATCTTTCCTTCTTTCAAAGGAACATTGAGATCACAGCGAAGAAATACCCGCTTGCCAGTTACATCTAGGTCGGCCAATGAAGACATTAGAGAGACTTACCTACATAACCAACGAGGTCAACGAGGCGGTTTGAGTAACCCCATTCGTTGTCGTACCAACCAACGACCTTTACCTGATTTCCAATTACCTTTGTAAGGCCTGAATCGAAGATACATGATGAAGGATCTGTGACGATATCCGAAGAGACGATTGGATCTTCAGTGTATGAAAGGAATCCCTTAAGTGGACCGTTGGCTGCCGCCTTCATAGCTGCGTTGATCTCTGCAGCTGTCGCTTCCTTTGCAAGTTCTACTGTGAGGTCTGTAGCCGAACCTGTAGGAACTGGCACGCGCATTGCATATCCATCGAGCTTGCCCTTGAGTTCTGGCATTACGAGAGAGATTGCCTTAGCTGCACCTGTAGATGTTGGAATCATATTTGTAGCTGCAGCGCGTGAACGACGGAGATCCTTATGTGGGAAATCAAGGATTACCTGGTCATTTGTGTAGGCGTGAATAGTTGTCATCAAGCCCTTAACGATGCCCCAGTTATCGTGGAGAACCTTCGCCATTGGAGCAAGGCAGTTAGTTGTGCATGATGCATTTGAAATGACGTTATGGTTCGCTGGGTCGTACTTATCGTGGTTCACGCCCATAACGATTGTGATGTCTTCATCTGTAGCAGGTGCAGAGATGATGACCTTCTTCGCGCCTGCTGTGATGTGCTTCTTAGCATCTGCAGCCTTTGTGAAGTGACCTGTTGATTCAATAACGATATCTGCCTTTACAGATGCCCATGGAAGATTTGCTGGGTCGCGATCTGCGAAAACTTTAATTGTCTTTCCACCAACAGTGATTGTGTCATCTGTGTGTGTTACCTCTAGGCCGAGGCGACCGAGGATTGAGTCGTACTTAAGAAGGTGGGCCAAAGTGGCGTTATCTGTAAGGTCGTTGATACCTACGATATTGATATCTGGGTTAGTGAGTGCCGCACGAAAGAAGTTGCGACCAATACGTCCAAAACCATTAATTCCAACATTAATCATGAAAAACCTCTTCTAAGATAGTAAAGCGCCCTGCAATAAAGGTGGCTTTCGCTTGCGCCACAACGTTGGGGGCTTGAGGTCGAAGTCTATCAGGCGAAGAGGCTTTACTCGCCAAGCAAATCTGGCGAGAGTCCCGCCTCGGTATCAGGAATTCCGAGTTCAGCAGCGCGCTTATCAGCCATTGCGAGCAATCGACGGATACGTCCTGCAATTGCATCCTTCGTCATCGGTGGCGTTGCAAGAGAACCTAGCTCTTCAAGACTTGCCTGACCATGAGAGATGCGAAGTTCGCCAGCTTCCTTTAAATGATCTGGAATCTCCGGCCCCAAAATTTCCATCGCACGTTGTACTCGTGCTGCTGCAGCAACTGCAGCGCGTGCAGATCTGCGAAGGTTTGCATCATCAAAGTTTGCAAGACGATTTGCGGTGGCTCGTACTTCGCGGCGCATGCGTCGTTCTTCCCAGGCAAGCACACTCTCATGTGCGCCAAGACGAGTCAGTAATACTCCGATTGCATCCCCGTCACGGATGACAACGCGATCAACGCCGCGAACCTCACGTGCTTTCGCAACAATATTGAGTCGACGTGCTGCGCCAACAAGCGCGAGTGCCGCCTCAGGTCCTGGGCAGGTAATTTCTAGTGATGATGAGCGTCCAGGTTCAGTAAGTGAACCGTGTGCGATAAATGCTCCGCGCCAGGCAGCTTCTGCATCGCAGACATTGGCCGCAACAACTTGTGGTGGGAGTCCTCGAACTGGGCGCCCATTTGCATCAATGAGACCTGTCTGGCGTGCAAGAGCATCGCCAGATTCGATGACACGAACGACATAGCGAGAGCCTTTACGTAGGCCACTTGATGAGAGAACAGCGAGATCGCTGTCATGTCCGTAAATATCGGCGATATCTTTCTTCAATCTACGGGCGCTCTGTGAAGTGTCGAGTTCTACCTCGATAACAACCTTGCCTGAAGCAATATGAAGACCGCCTGCAAAACGTAAGAGAGATGAGACTTCAGCTTTACGACAGCAAGGCTTGGTAACGGAGAGACGACTGAGCTCATCCTTTACCGCTGCTGTCATTGCCATGGGCTTATCCAACCAGTATTTGTGAATCAATGTGTGAGAAAAGTGAGGCCAATTTTTTCACATCGTGATGTAAAGGCGATGAACTGCTGCGTAAATCGGCCGACAAGAACTCTGAACCTAAGGTTGAAAGATGGCTCTTCAACTCTTCCTGGCCGGCCGTTGTCGAATCCACTACAACGAGGTCAAATTTCAAAGCTGGTGCATATTCGTTGAGTATCGCAAGGTGTTCAAGCGGTGAATATCCCGCATACTCCCCCGCACTCTGATCTGCGATATCTAAATTCAGTAAGAGAATCTTCTTGGCTTTAGAAG
>JACCDX010603830.1_pt1 | contig 10715 bp, 20 predicted proteins | sample 7449681 | NCBI WGS metagenome assembly JACCDX01 (sample SAMN15323450, study PRJNA562643) | freshwater metagenome | isolation source: river surface water | place: USA:Blue River Watershed | collected 2017-08-18
CGTTTTCTTTTCGTCTACGTTGGTTCTTCATATTCATTGAGTGTGATACCTCTCTCAAGTTGACCCATCGGTTATCAAGACTGTTACCGTTTATATGGTCAACAAAACCAACTGGTTCTTTTCCTGTCACGAAAAAGAAAGCAATTCTGTGTGCTATCCAGTTTTTTCCATGTGTGTGTATAATTATATAGTCCTTATTTCCTTTAACACTTTTAAATACAGAACCCGCAACACTACCAACCTCTTTTGACCACTTGCGTTTTTCTTTCCATGTAAAAAGTCCAGTTTCTGGGTTGTAGTCCAATATTTCCTTCAGACGTTCAATCATACATCCTCCTGTGTGATAATTGATGGTAGTATGTGTACGTTTGAAAATCAAGGATAAAATAAAACCCGCACGAGGCGGGTTAGAAATCTGAAATTGATTTAAATCCTTTATTCCTGCTTCTCTTCTTCACCTCTTCACCTGTCTTCTTCTGGTGACAACTCCGACACAGCGTCATCAGGTTATCCACATCCCATGGGTCACCTCCGTCCTTCAGCTCCTTGACGTGGTCAACGACCTCACCAGGCGTCACCAGAGCGTGTCTGTCGCATTCCGCGCATAACGGGTGCATCCGTATGAACGAGTCACGCAGACGACGCCAGCGAGCCGTAGAGTAGATGTATTTGCCATCGTGGAGTTGGTGGTCGTAACGCTTCTTGGGGGTGTAGGTGAGAGGGTGCTTTTCGCATCGGTGAGAACCAGGTACGGCGACCGAGTTACAGCCGCCGTAAGAGCACATCTTAGACAAGGTCGAGGACCTGACTGTAGGTCTCATAGTATTTCCGAGATACCTCGAAAACCTTACCTGTGACCTTGTGCTTGACCTTGACCACGTTTGGTCGGTCCTGTGCCTGCTCGACTGCTGGAGATACAGGTGCAGTCGGTTTTACTGGTGGTGCTTTTGCCATGACGATTTTCCTCTTTGTTGACGTCGCTTGAGATACTAAACCAAGGCTGGTTTTGAGTCAACTTAGCTGTGATTTGAGACTTTACTACTTTTTGGATGTCAGTCCAAAGAGGTTGAGCTACTAGATATAACGTCATTCTAATAGATTATACTAAGTGAAGTTACCTATTTTAGAGAAGGGTAGTAAAAGTCACGATTGGTTCAAAGTCACGTGGTTACTGGGCTAGAGTAGTATAATGAAAAGTATAATGGAATGACTTTAACCTCAGAAAAGTTAGTAAAAAAAGTTAATCAGATACAATCCATGACAATTGGTGCTGTATCTATTAACAGAAAAATGCTAACTTTTTTTTCGTTAAAGTCACTCCGTTATACTTTTGGCTATAGACACCATTAACTTTTTCTTCTATAGTCCAGGTACACACAACAAAGAGGTGATTGAGATGAGCAAAAGTATTAACTGGACGCCGAGTGGTTTTGAGCGTTGGGCACAGAAGAGTGTCGGTGATTTCATCCAACAAGACGGCGTCTACACTGCAAAGTTCAAGTCTTGGTACAAGAAGCAAGCACTGAAGCATGGTGCCATTGTCGAGTTCAAAAACGACGTGATCGTGAAGGTTGGTGAAGTAAATGGTAATGATTACTAAGAAGCGAAAGCATGAGCTTGAGGACGTTCTGACTAACGGATCTGCTACTCATCAACTCTACGACGTCTATGATGCTAAACCAGGGGATTTGCTTGTCCTTGATGAACCAGAGGACATGATATACCAGGAATTGCTGGGAAACCTGAAGCTGGGGGTCGTCACCCCAAAGCCCAACGGGCAGCACATTGTAAACATCGTAGACACCATAAACGCTAGTGACTTCGCAAAATTACTGGTAGGGGGGAATTTCTGCGACCAGGACAGGATGGTGCTGGAGATACCGAAAGGGATAAATAAGGACACACTGAGAACCGTGGTCTACAACCTGATGAAGGCCAAAGGTGTGTTCTACAAGATCAGCATTGACCTTGGTTACATCGTTGCAGTAAAGAAAGCGCCGACAGCAACCAGCAACCGCAAAATAGCCATCATGATGTTGAAGCGGCTGACAGGTGGATTCAGTGTTGTAGAAAAAACAACGGTGAACAGTTTTGATAACCTCGGCTCATTCATGCAAGCTGTTCGCCGTGAAGCAGAAAAGATGATGCTCAAGATCCAGATAAAAAGGATGGGCGGAAACATAGAGGTTCGACTCGGCGAGGAAGGTTATTCGGAAGATAAAACAGCAGTGTATTCCAAGTCGTTTAATAAATGGCTTGAGTCTATTGATTTCGGAGTACCTGTTGAGATACCGAGTCAACTAAAAGAAGCTGCCAGTATCGGTTATATCCGTGTGTTACTCCATAAGAGTGAATATGACACCAAGCTGACCAGAGGCGCAGTAATTAAACTCAGAGCCTGCCTCCGCAAAGCAGGTAACAGCGTGTTACTTCGAATAAACGGAAAAGTGGCTCATGAGTTTGTAGGTGTCACCAGTAAAAACAACCTGACCCATCAGCAGATTAAAATCGTTGACCTGATGCTTCGACCACACGGTCTCACCTATGAGGAAATAAAATGAAATACCCTTACTCAGTAATAAAGGTGGGTACTACTTTGTACCTTGCTTTGTCATCCACTGAAAACGGAAAGTCAAAGACAGAAATAACAGAATGGGTGGTTAGGTCTATCAGAAAGAAACGTGGCTCGCAGACAAAATATAACGACAAGCGATTCGGTAATGGTGATAACAACGACTACGTTAACCTCATTTGGAAAATTGACGGGGTGAGTTGGGGCAAACGTTCAAGTAAGAATGGTGACTTCGGTTGGTTGAAAATACCAAACTTTTGTCGAAAACAATTCCGAGTTGGTGATGACCTTCCTTTGGGTATGTTTACAACCAAACGAGCAGCACTGAAATCGGCCGAGAAAGACCACATTGAAACAATAAAATGGTACGACGGTAAAATATCTGACAACCCTGATGACGTTGATTTAGTCTCAGAGAGAAGTGATTACTTATCTGAATTAGTATCAATTAAACGAGCCATATCGAGGTTAAAATGAACGGTTATTCCGTAGTTCCGGTTCCTCTTTCTAGTGTCAGAGCATATGTTGAGGAACACCATTACACCAAGAGCGTTAATGGTTTGAAAATAAGTCAATGTTACGGATTATATGACAATTCTGGGTTGCTCATTGGTGCAGCCATATTTGGACAACTGTCGACAACGTCATGGAAAAAATACGCAAAAGAAGAATCACAAGTCGTTGAGTTAAGAAGAATGGTTGTTGCTGATGAGTGCCCAAGAAACACCAATACTTGGTTTATGTCTAGAGCATTAAAGCATCTGAAGAATGAGTTTGGTTATCATGTGTGCGTTTCTTATGCTGACCCACACTATGACCATGTTGGTATTGTATATCAGGCAGCTAACTGGATTTATGTGGGTAAAACAGCACCTGACGTTGTTTTAGAAACACCAGATGGTAAACAGTATCACTCAAGAGCAATGAGAACAAAATATAAGGGAGAACTGAAGCCTTTTGCTAAAAGACTGTGTGACCTTCACTTTTTAGGTTTACTGAAAGAAGTTTCTGTTCCAGGTAAGCACATTTATTTATATAGATTGAAAAAGTCAATTAAAATCCCTCATGGATTGCCTTATCCGAAAAAGGAAATAAAATGATCATCCCCACAACCAACCCACGAGCCGAGCGAGCGCGGATTTATCGTGAGGCGAAAAAGAACTGTCAGCATGTCACCGTCCGCGTGTTCAGCTCATGGGTAGAAGTCACATATCACCCTGAACCAGCCAGCCGCATTAATTATCTCCGTGAGTTCACCAGCTGGGTCATGAGTCTTGAGTATGGAGTCACCACAATGGTTCCTGACCACTTGAGTCATAAAGACGAGGCGTATATCCGGACCTGCATCAGCAAATCTGGTCTGGACGTCCGGTACGAGTCAGGTGTGGTCAACAGGATGCCGGCGGCACTGCGTAAACAGGACGGTCAGGTCGTGCTCCGTATCCGTGATGAGGTCATTCTCACTTTCCCCTGCACTCGAGTCTGCTATCTACGGAAACACGAGCGAGACCAGATTTGTGAGCGACTTGAATCAGCAGGATTAGGACTCGTCATGGAGGATTTATAATGCTAACCAGATACCTCGGATTAAAGATGTCACAAATCTCAGCTGACGTCGCCAGGTTGGCACTGGAAGGTCTGTCATACCTTGATATATCAGATGAGCTGGGTGTCAGTGAGTCGTGTGTCATGACATATTGTTCACGACTACGAAAGCGAGGTCTCACTATACCCAAGTCACGCAGGTTCAAACTGGTAGCAACTGATGAGTCTGGTGAGCAGTTCGAGTTCATTGGCAAGAAAGACCTGGAACAACGAGGTGGCTACGTCTACCGGTGTGCACACAGGGCAGCTCAAAAAGGAGGACATTACCTTGGACTCATGTGGAGAAAAGAGAAACTTTGACTATTTAACACAATAGAGTTACAGTTAGCGATGTGGATAGGGGGCACCCGACAAAGACAGAACACAGACTGTCCTTCCACAACACTTCAATCTGTGACACCTACTGTGAGGTGAGACAATGTCAAAGAAGCTAACCACATCCGAATTTATTGCTCGTGCTCGTATTGTCCATGGTGACAAATATAAGTATGAGTTTGTTGATTACCAGTCTACACACACTAAAGTCACTATTTTCTGTCCTAATCACAGCTTGTTCATTCAGACACCAGCCCACCATTTAAGAGGAAACGGTTGTCCTGTTTGTGCTGGTGTTGATAAGAGCGACACTTTTTCTTTTGTTTCTCAAGCAAAAATTGTTCATGGTGATGTTTATGACTATTCGCATGTTGATTATGTGAATGCGAGAACTAAAATTACAATAAAATGTAAAAAACACGGGTCATTTACTCAAACCCCAACTCATCATTTGTCAGGAAATGGTTGTCCATGTTGTAGTATTGATAGAGTCTCATTTTCAAATAAATCAAACACTTCTGACTTCATAAGAAAGGCTCGGTTAATGCACGGTGATGCGTATGACTATTCTTTATCTTGTTATATCAGTGCACTCGAAAAAGTTACAATAAAATGTAAAAAACACGGGTTGTTCAGTCAAATACCGTCATCACATCTTTCTGGAAAAGGTTGTCCTGGTTGTGCAACTACTGGTTTTGACAGAACCAAGAAAGGATTTCTTTATATCCTCAGATCTGATTGTGGTCGATACATGAAGATAGGTATCACACATAGACCTGACCAACGTCATGCTCAATTATCCAGAGTAACTCCATTCTTGTTTGACTGCGTAGAGTTAGTGGAAGGTCAAGGTGATGAAGTTGCTGGACTAGAGAAAGAACTATTATCTTTATTCAAACCTGCTAACTTCACGGAAAAATTTGATGGGTCAACCGAGTGGCGGCTGTGGTCTGATAATGTAAGAAATAAATTATAGGAGTGAGGTTTATGGAGAACGGTCATAAAAATGTCAGACGCTACGGTGACCAGTACCACTGTCACGACTGCGGGCGACAATGGGATCATGACGACCCTGAGCCTCCACCGTGTCGTCGGGAGTCTCGGGCAGGTCGGCAGGCTATAGATGAGATGCGTAAATTATTTTCTAAAACTACTTTACAGTCAGATAAGTGAGGGTTAATATTGTGTCAGTTAAGTGAGTGACTTAGGAGGTCACATGACTATTAAAATCAGGACATTGATTATCGGCTGGACAGTTCTCACTGTCTCCCTCGGCGTCTATCTGTATATGGTGGTGTGAAATGGATAAACCACTCGGCACCAAAGCCGACGACGGTAAAGTAATGATGGGCGCTATTCCACCTCATGCAGAATTGGCGGTGGCTCGGGTGCTCACGTTCGGAGCCAAGAAATACAGTCGCGGTAACTGGTCACACGTGGAGAACTCGGACGAGCGTTACATGGATGCAGCACTCCGCCACATCAACGCCTACCGTCGCGGTGAGCAGACCGACAGTGAGACCGGTGAGAACCACCTGGCCCACGCTATCTGTTGCCTGATGTTTATATTGGATAAATCGGAGAGTAAATAAATGATAACCACTGCTTTGTTATTGGTTTCAATATATGTGTCACCAAAGGTCGAGGAATACTGCACTGTCCAGCATGAGTATGCTGAAACGGTGATGATTGCTAGAAGTATTCCAATTCCAGTGAACAAATTATTGGATATAGCAAAAGATGTTCCTAATAACCAGGCCATTGTACTGTATGCATACAAAAAACCACAAAAAACAGACCCTGTTGAGTTTGCTAATGAGATTTATAAAATGTGCATAAGAGGTGTTCATGAATCAAATTAAACAGGTCGTTGAATCACTGGTCAAAGGTGGAACACCACTAGCAAAGATAATCAAGGAAGTAAATATTATAGCTGTTGACAAAGCACTGGTTATGAGTTATGGAAACCAGACAAAAGCAGCTCAACAACTACAGTGTCATAGGTCTATTATCCGTAAATACACATTGGTAAAACAAGAAAAACCAATGGTAGGTAGATGGCGAGATAACACAGGTGAACCTGTAGTACGAAAGGGTAAAATTCAGGTTGAATACATTGATGGAAGTAAGCTTGAAACGTATGCATCATATGTTTGCTGGGAGCTAGGTCAAATAGTTCGTTGGCGTCCGTATTATGCGTGAGGAATCACTAATATTGGTGATTGTGTTAATAATTCTATTCATGGTGTGGTAAAAATGACCCGTAAGGTTTGGTATGTAGGACGAGGGAGTGAGTCGTCTGAACGGTTCGATCTGCTCATCGGGCAGACAGGTATCCGCAGTGAGACGCAAATAAATGCTCTGCATGGATATCTTGTAAGAGGCATGTCACTCGAAGATGCTTGTGAACACTACGAGATTAAAAACAAAAGCAACCTGGAACGTGACCTGTCAAAGGTCAATCAGGTAGCTGAGTTTGTCGTAAAAATCGAGGACCTGGATTGGGTTAAGTTTAAAAAGGAGAATTTGTGATGAACATTAAAGTAACTCTATCACCAGGTGCAATCATGCCTACCCGTGGTAGTGATGGAGCAGCAGGATATGACCTCTATGCGCTGGAAGACACTACGATCAACTGCTTCCAGTTCAAGCCGGTCAGCACAGGTGTGACCATCGAGATTCATGCTGGTCACTATGGTCGAGTAGCCCCACGGTCAGGACTGTCTGTGAAACACGGGGTCATGGTTGGTGCAGGTGTCATCGACAGTGATTATAGAGGTGAAATAAAGGTTGCTCTGGCTACCTTGAACGGCGTCTATGACATCAAGAAAGGTGACCGTATCGCCCAGCTCATCATAGAGCAGATTGCAACTCCCGAGCTGGTTCAGGTCGATTCGCTCGATGACACTGACCGCGGTAATGGTGGATTCGGCAGTACCGGAAAATAATCTTAAAAAGGGGTTTACTTATTAAATAACCGAGTTAATATTGATTACGTAAACAACGCGCTTTCGGGTCGCTAACCCGCAACCAACCAAGAGAACAAACCATGATTAAATTCAAAATGCGTGACGGCTCCATCCACAACGCCACCCTGCTGTCTGAAGAAGACCGTGGTGCCGGAAAAGGTAAAGGCGTCTGGGTTAAGGTACAACTCGAAGACGGCAAAGAAGTCACCGGTCGTAAGGGTCAGATCGTAGGTTAATATTATAATAAAGGCACTTAAACGTACTTGGTACAGCGATTTGCAAGCTCGCTGTCGTCAGCTCCACGAAACGGAGCACACAACACAGTAAGTCCCCACCATAAGGAGGTGATTTATCTCCCGCCACGGGGTTAAGTGGTACAGCGACAAGGAGAGGAAATGTTCTTTTTATGTTGCTACTGGTAATACTTACCCTTGAGCAAAGTCCAGGTCATAGACAGTGGTGTGCCACTGCCCTTCCATTGACGACCTGCGAGACACTCAGTAGTGTCATCAAAGCAGACTGTTTCAGGCAGTCGGTCTAGCAGAAAACAAGGGACGAAAACCAGCCCGCCGAGTGCGGGCTTTTCTATATCTGGAGAACAGTCATGATCGTATCAAGAATGCCGGATGGTAAGTGGGTCGAGGGTGAGACCACTGGTTCAATATGGTCGTGTGAGGCACCGTCGATAGGTGCTGCCAGGATGAGGTATTTCAGGTCTGGTGGTGTCAGTGCAATAGAACCAAGACCAGAGGTTGAGACAGGTTACTACGTTATCCCAAGAGAGTTCACACCTGTAGGTAGGCTGGTCGCCAAGGCTTTCGGTACTCGTTATTACGTGGGTCAATCGTGCAGTCGTCACCCCCTGAACCATGTCAGGTCAACGGCGAACAAAACCTGTGTCGTCTGTGAAATATTGAAAGACTACTTGTAAGTCACTTTAGTAAGTGTCATACTCTTGTTGTCACTTAATCAGGTCAGGAGAAACAGCAATGAGCACTATCGGTCAACTCTACAAAAAGCAAGGTGGTCAGGGTGCCATCGCGGTGAAGAAAGAGTTCACTGTGCTTCTCGAAGCCATCTATGTCGAGGAAGGATTTAATGTAAAAGGTCAGATTTACCGTGACGTAGTTGACAGCATGAAAGCTGCATATGTCAAAGGTAACTACGTACCGAAGATGGTGGTTCAGGCCAACGAAGACGGAACCAAATTCAAGGTCATCGACGGTCACCACCGATTCACCGCACTGACCGAGCTGGTTGGTGAAGGTCACGAGTACCGTCGTGTCGAGGTCGAGGGTTTCACCGGTAGCGAGGCTGACCAGGTCAACCTGATGATCAAGTCGAGTCAGGGTCGCAATCTCACCCGGCTTGAGCGAGCAACCGGCTACGACCGTCTTGTCAATAAGTTCGGCTGGACCCGTCAGGAAGTCGCTGATGAAATGCTTGTTCACCTGAGCAGTGTTGCTCACCATCTCGCCATTGCAGAGCTTCCTGACAGCATCAAGGCGCTTATCCGTGCAGACCGTATCGCTGCCGACTACGCTGTCGAGGTCCACCGCAAACACGGTGAGGCTGCTGTCATCGCTATGGTAGAGGGCTCTGGTGAGGTAAAAGCCACCCGCAAGAACACCAACGCATGGCGACCAGCATCCGGTAAGAAGGTCTGCACCATCCTCAAGGGTATCAACGTGCGACCCGAGGGTGACTGCGTGGTTGCTCGATTCACTCCTGAAGAGTGGGAAGAAGTTCAAGCAGTATTGGCGACACTGGGGGATTGACCCTGCTATCATGTCTCCTGTCAACACTGGAGGTATGATGACATTAGACACATGGGGTTGGCCCCTTACCATAGCGATACTCTCGGCAGGGATACGATGTACTGTCGATGGGAAATACGCTTCTCTTTGCGGAGTCGTTCAGGCAATCCTACTCGGGTTGCTTTTCGGCTCCATTACCAATTTGTACCTTCTCGACTATCTTGATGACAAAGGTGAGCTGTTGTCACATACTAAGAGAGCTGCTTATGTCGGGGTTGCCAGTGCATTCAGCCAGGAACTGTTTATCTGGTTGAAGCGGATCATGGCTGACCCCATTGACTATATCAGGCGAGGTAAAAATGGTAGTTAATCTGATTTTGGCCGCTTTTGCTTTCATGGCGAGCGGCTATTCACTCAGTCTTATGTGCATACTGCGGAAACTGCAACGTGACCCTCGTCCTGCTGCTGCCGCAGTTTTTGTTTTACTGGCGTTCGGGGTAATGCAGTTCACCTGGGCGTTGTCAGTAACACCGAAAGAATACGGAACCAGTTGGGCTATCGTTGACTTTCTTGTCATCGCGTTGATCTGGTGGCTCGTGGTTCGCTCTGCCATTTACTTCAGAAAAGGAAAAGAAAATGTCTTGTGAAGATATTCCGAGCTTGCTTGATTTACAAAAAGCAAAGAAAGACATGGATGACCTTGGTCGTCTTATGGGTACAGAAACGGGAACCAGCACTAACGGTAACACTGGTCAGGTCAGACCTACTTATAACGCTGTCATTGAACAGTTAGGGTTTAAACCAGGGTCTGGTGATTTCACCACTGGATTTACGGTAATGCCTGGTCAACGTGATACAGCATGGCTTAACCCCCTCGACAATAACTGGTACTCATATATCGGTGTAATCCCAAGCTCTGGTTATGAGGTTTTGCCTGGAACAAATCCAGTTGGCAGCTCACTGTGGAAACCTGTAACAGATAACATTCTTAGAAACGACCTGTCAGGCAATGGTGGGGCATCTATTGTAAGGTGTTCGTCAGGTGAAAGCGTGCAGGAGGAACTAGACAGCCTTTCAAACACATCAGATATTTTATCTTCTGAGATATCGAAATTATTTCTTTCTAGAGTTAAAGCCAGACTTAAGGCTGGAAATTCCCCGTGGGGACAAGCTGGCCCAATTAATATTCTCGGCGATTCTATTTCATATGGGTATTTTGCGAGCTTCGAAAATGGGGCAGCAACAACTGGAGGGATGTTTTATCACCGATGGCCAAGCATCCTTGCGAGAATGCTTTCTGCTGAATTTGGTACTGGTCACTATATAACAGGCAACCCCAACCTCTTTGATTATGGCACTGATGTCGATATCGCAATCCTAACCAGTCAGTCCAGCAACTGGGTGCTGGAGGATACAGGGCTGTATACATCAAATCTGTACGTAGGTCGGGCTTTGACAAATGTCAACAACGGGGGCTATCTTGAGTACACAATCCCA
>JACCDX011362770.1_pt1 | contig 10713 bp, 8 predicted proteins | sample 7449681 | NCBI WGS metagenome assembly JACCDX01 (sample SAMN15323450, study PRJNA562643) | freshwater metagenome | isolation source: river surface water | place: USA:Blue River Watershed | collected 2017-08-18
GCACCATCCAGGCGCACATGGTGCTGGCCTATTACCCCTACCCAAATGCCGAGCCTTTGATTCTCGACAACCTGGTGGACGCCATCCATCCAGCCAGCGCCAGGCCGGATTTGACGCCTGTTTTCAGCTTCAATGCCGAAGGGCTGTGGCAGGGTGTGACCGGGGCCAGTGCCGGTGACCCCAGCGCCCGTTTGTCAAAATGGCGTGAATTGATCGGGAAAGCCAAGGCCGAGGGCTGGTGGTGAGGCCCAGAAAGTGATGCGCTCATGTCCCTGATTCGACAGATTTGGTTGCTCATCCTCGTGACCCTGGTGTTGGCGTTTGCCGGCAGCTTCGGGGTCTGGATCGTGTCGGCCCGCTCCTACCTGGAAACCCAGTGGCGGCTCAAGAATGCCGACAACGCCCAATCGCTGGCCTTGACGCTGTCGCAGCAAAAAGGGGATTTGCCGGCCATGGAACTGGCGGTGTCGGCCATGTTCGACACGGGCTTTTACCAGCGCATCACCTTGCGTGATGCCGGTGGGCGCGCTGTGGTCACCCGCGAAGCCACCTCCGTGACGATCGAGAGCGCTCCGCCTCAATGGTTCTTTGATGTGGTGCCGGTCGAGTCGGCTGTGGGCGTGGCCCAGGTGTCCGACGGCTGGCGTGCCGTGGGTTCCGTCGAGGTGGTCAGCCAGTCGGGCTTTGCCCATGCCCAGTTGTGGCAGGGCTGCATGAAAACGGCAGGATGGCTGTCGGTGCTGGGTGTGCTGTCGAGCCTGGTGGCGGTGGCTGGGGTGCGGCGCATCCGTGCGCCGCTGGATGCCACGGTTGATCAGGCCAAGGCCCTGATGGAGCGCCGCTTCCTGACGGTGCGCGAGCCCGCTGTGCCCGAGCTGGCCGCACTCAGTCAGGCCATGAACGCGGTTGTGCTGCGTCTCAAGACGGTGTTCGACGAGCAGTCTTCGCAAGTCGAGCAGCTGCGACAGCAGGCGCACTGTGATGCGCTCACGGGCCTGTCGCACCGCCGTCACTTCATGATGCAGCTGTCGGCGGCCTTGCAGTCCGAATCCGGCTCGGGCTCAGGCCTGGTGTGCCTGATCCGCCTGGTCGACCTGGCAGGCATCAACCGCGTGCTGGGCCACCGCATGACGGATGCCTTGCTGCAGCGCCTGGCCACCACTTTGCGTGAGGTGGTTCACGGCCAAAGCGAGGTCTCGCTGGGTCGCCTCAACGGAGGCGACTTCGCCCTGTGCCTGACCGACTCCGATGTGCGCCCGCCTGAGCCGGCCCGGTTCGTGGAGGCGCTGCGCAGCACCTTCGGTGAGCTGGCGGTGCCGGTGTATGTGGTGATGGGCGCGGTGTCGTGGCAGCGTGGCATGACCTTGCAACAGGTACTGGCTGCCGCCGACTCGGCCCTGGCGCGTGCCGAGGCCAAGGGCGGCTATGCCGTCGAGTTCGTGCAAGACAACAAGGTGGCCCCGGTGGTCAAGGGCGAAGACGCCTGGCGCCAAGGCCTGACCCAGGCGCTTGATGCCCGTCGCTTGCAGTTGGTGACCTACCCGGTGGTTGATCGCCAGATGATGCTCATCCACCACGAGTGCCCGATGCGCCTGCAGCTGGAAGAAGGCGGTGCGTTCGAGCCCGCCAACATCTGGCTGCCGATGGCCCAGCGCACGGGGCTGGTGTCGCGCATCGACGAACAGGCCGTGAGCCTGGCCTTGAAGGCCATTGCCGAAGATGGCCAGTCGCGCGGCGTGAACCTCTCACCGGCTTCACTGGCCGACAGCACTTTCCTGCCGCGCTTGCGTGGCCTGCTGGCCCAGCACGCGCGTGAGGCCAAGCACCTGTGGCTGGAGGTGGCCGAGGTGGCCGCCATCGACCGCTTCGAGCAGGTGCGCGAACTGTGCAAGCAACTGCGACCCCTGGGTGCGCGCATCGGCCTGGAGCATGCCGGCGAGCGCCTGACCCGCATCGAGCTGTTGTTTGAGGTGGGCTTGGACTACGTCAAGCTCGATGCGGCCGTGGTGCAGGGCGTGGCCCAAGATGCCAACCGCGCGGCCTTCGTGTCGGCCACGGTGGGCATGTTGCATGGCCTGGGCTTGCAAGTGATGGCCGAAGGCGTGACCGATGCGGCCGACATCCCCGCACTCAAGCAGGCGGGCGTCGATGGCTGGACGGGGCCGGCGGTGCGCTTGGGCAGCTGATCGCGGCGCCGCTGCAGCGGCGCCCTGTGCGGTCAGGCCATGAAAAAAGCCGGGCATCGACCCGGCTTCTTTGTGGGCGCTTGCGCAGCGCCTGCTCAGTTGGCAGCCCAGTGCAGTTGCTTGCCGTTGATGCGCTGCGTCTCGGTGCAGCCGTTTTCATCCGTCCAGATGATGCGCAGGTCGGGTGAGGGCGCGTCGCGCAGCACCACGCCAGGTGGCATCTCCAGGCACAGGGTGGAGAGCACCTCGTTGATGCAATCCGTGTCCAGGCCATGTTCGGCCTTGGGCACGATGGCCAGGTGTTGCGAGTGGTTGCCGCTGATGCACAGGTGGGCGTTCACCATGTCGTTGGTCGACACCGCAATGGCGCCCAGGAAGCGGGCGGGGTGGTATGCGGGGTCCAGCCCTTGTGGATGGGCCTGCTTGAGGAACTGGCGCGCCAGGTTGCGCGGCCTGGGCAAGGTGCAGGCGGCCACGACGGCCAGGGGATCGGCCAGCTCGATGTCCACGCGCACATACTCGGGCTCTTCGTTGAAGACCGAGACGTGTTCGTCTTGGGAGATTTCCAGCAGCTCGCTGGGGGCATTGGCGGTACGCATGATGGAACCTGTGTCTGTGTGGCTTGTTCAGGCCTCCAGAATAGGTTCAGGTCTTCTATCAGACCAGAGGGTTCAGCGGACGGGCCGTGAACCCTCGCACATGCAAGGCTGAAAAATCTTGCAAATCTGCAAGTGCGGCGGGATCAGCGTTCGCGCAGCGCGTAGCTGTGGGCCTTGAGCACCGGCTTGAGCAGGTAAGACATCACCGTCTTCTTGCCGGTGAGGATGTCGACCTCGGCCGTCATGCCCGGGATGATGGGCATCTTCTCGGAGAAGTTGACCTTGGTGGTGCGCACCCGCACGATGTAGTAGGTGTTCTGGCCGCGCTCGTCGGTGACGGTGTCGGGCGAGATGTTCTCGACCACCGCATCCAGGCCACCGTAGATGCCGAAGTCGTAGGCCGTGAACTTCACGGTGGCCGGCTGGTCGGGGTGGATGAAGGCGATGTCGCGCGGTTGCACCTTGGCTTCGAGCACCAGCGAGTCATCCAGCGGCACGATCTCGAGGATGTCCTTGCCCGGGGTGACCACGCCGCCCACGGTGTTGGCCAGCAGGCGCTGCACGCGGCCGCGCACGGGCGACTTCACCTGCGACTTGTCGACCTTGTCGGCCAGGGCCACGGCGCCTTCGTTGAGCGCATTGAGGCGGCCCAGCACATCGGCCAGCTCTTTGCGGGCCTCGTTGCGGAACTGGATCTCGGTCTCCTGGATCTTGCGGCGTGCCTCGCTGATGGCGGCCTTGGCCCGGGCGATCTGGGCGGTGGCGGTTTCGCGGTCGCCGCGGGCGCGGGTCACATCGCGTTCCAGGCGCAGCACGTCCACCTCAGACACGGCGCCGGTGGCCAGCAGCGGCCGGGTCTTGGCCAGCTCTTGTTGCGACAACTCCAGCGCGCGGGCAGCGGCTTCGCGGCGCGCCTGGGTTTCGCTCAGGTCTTGCTCGCGCTGGGCCAGCTGCTGTTCGTTGATCGACAGCATGGCCTGCAGCTCGGTGCGCTTGTTGCTGAAGAGCTCTTGTTCTTCGAGCACCACGCGCTGCTGTTCGGCGTCGTTCGGGTCGGCCTTGGGCGGGCGGAAGTCCTGGTCTTCGGCCAGGGCCTTGAGGCGGGCCAGGCGGGCTTGCAACGTGAAGCTTTGCGCGGTGTTTTCGCGCACGCCTGAGGTGGCCCGGGTTTCGTCGATCTTGAGCAGCAGTTGGCCGGCTTCGACCACCTGGCCTTCCTTGACCAGGATCTCGGAGACCACGCCCCCGTCGAACGACTGGATGACCTGCAGCTGCTTGGAGGGGATCACCTTGGCATCCCCCTTGGTGACCTCGTCGACCTTGGCCAGCGAGGCCCAGGTGATCAGCCCCAGCACCACGACCAGGGCGCTGCGCACCAGGGTCTGCGCGCGGTGGGTCTGCTCGGCGCTCATCACGGCCTCGGCCTGCTGCTCGAAGGTGCGCAGGCCCAGGGCCTGGGCTTGGGCGGCGTCCACCCGCTTGCCGCCGAGGGCGTCGAGCAGCGGGTTGAACACGAAGGCAAAGGCGCGGCGAATGCCTTCGAGGAGGCCCAACAAGGCGTGGCCGGTGCGGGTGGCTGCGGACATGGTCTGCGTCTCCAGGCTGTGGCGTGGCGGTCAGGCGGCGCGCGAGATGCGGCCGGCAGCCAGGGCTTGCATGATGCGTTCACGCGGGCCATCGGCAACGATCTTGCCCTGGTCGACCACGATCACGCGGTCCACCATGGCCAGCATGGAGGTGCGGTGCGTCACCAGCACCACCGTCTTGCCTTGCGCGAACTGCAGCATGCGCTGCGTCACGGCGGCTTCGGTCGAGAAGTCCATCGCGCTGGTGGGCTCATCGAGCATCAGGATGGGCGCGTTGTGCAGCACCGCGCGGGCAATGCCCACCGACTGCCGCTGCCCGCCCGAGAGGAACTCGCCGCGCTCGCCCACCTGCATGTCGTAGCCCTGCGGGTGGCGGTGGATGAACTCGTGCATGAAGGCCGCATCGGCGGCGGCCACGATGGCCTCGTCGGTGGCGTGCGGCATGCCGAAGGTGATGTTCTCGCGCAGGCTGCCGTAAAACAGCGTGACGTCTTGCGAGACGTGGCCCACGTTGCGGCGCACATCGGCCGGATCCAGCTGGCGCAGGTCGGTGCCATCGAGCAGCACAGCGCCTTCTTGCGGCTGGTACAGGCCCATGATGAGCTTTTGGATCGTGCTCTTGCCCGAGCCCACCTTGCCGATCAGCGCCACGCGCTCGCCAGGCTGGATCTTGAAGCTGATGCCGTCGATCGCGCTGTCTTGCCGGTTCGGGTAGCGGAAGTGGACGTTGCGGAACTCGATCTCGCCCTTGAGCGTCTTGCGCTGCACCAGTGTGGCACCCGGCGGGCGCTCCACCGGCTGCTCCATGATCTTGGTGAGCGACTCCATCGAGGTGCGGGCACCCTGGTACTGCATCAGCAGGCCCACGATCTGGCCGGCCGGCGCCAGCGCACGCGCCGACAGCATGGACGCGGCGATCAGGCCGCCCATGGTGAGCTGCTTGTCGGTGATCAGGTAGACGCCGATCAGCACGATGCACACGGTGACGAACTGCTGCAGGATGGCCGTGCTGTACATCGCCGTGGACGACAGCGCGCGCATGCGCACGTTCAACTCGGCGAGGAAACGGTTGGCACCCTCCCAGCGCGACTGGATGATGTGCTCGGCACCTTGCGCCTTGATGGTCTCGATGCCAGTGAGGCTTTCCACCAGCGTGGCGTTGCGCTGGGCCGAGGCCTGGTGCGTGCTTTGGGCCAGCTCGTGCAGGCGGTGCTGCAGCACGTAGCCCGAGACCACGATCAGGCTGAAGACGGCCACCACCGGGATCATCAGCCAAGGCGAGATCCAGCCGATCACCACCAGGAAGATGAGCGCAAATGGCAGGTCGATCAGCGCCGTGACGGTGCTGGAGGCGATGAAATCGCGCACCTGCTCGAAACCGCGCAGGTTGGCCGCGAACGAGCCCACTGATTGCGGGCGGTTTTCGAGCTTCATGCCCAGCACCCGCTCCATCAGCGAGGCCGAGATCTGCACGTCGATGCGCGCACTCGCCTCGTCCACGAAATGGCTGCGCAGCAGGCGCATGAACAGGTCTGAGCCGAGCACCAGCGTCACGCCCACGGCCAGCACCCACAGCGTCTCGGTGGCATGGTTGGGCACCACGCGGTCGTAGACGTTCATCGAGAACATCGGGAAGGCCACGGCGAACAGGTTGATCAGCAGCGCGGCCCACAGCACATCGCGGTAGACCAGGCGCTGCGCCATCACCGGGCCCCAGAACCAGTGGCTGGATGTGGTGGCGCGCTGCTCGGGGGTGCGCTCGTCAAACTGGAAGCGCGGGCGCGCAAACAGCACCAGGCCGCTGTAGCGCTGCTGGAGCTCGTCGCGGCTGAGGTGCACTTCGCCTTGGCCGGATTCGGGCATCAGCACGCGCCAGCCCGGCGCCTGATCGGGGCCACGGCCTGCCGAGGCGCCCAGCAGCACCGCACAGCGGTTGCCCTTGAGGATGAGGATGGCCGGCAGGATGGCCGGGTCGATCGCTTCGACCGGCATGCGCTGCAGCTTGGTGCTCAGGCCGGCGCGGGCGGCGGCGCGCTCGGCCAGGTCGAGCGTCAGCGGGCCACCGGCGAGCGGCAGGCCGGCGCTCAGCGAGGCGCGTGTGGCGCCCCGGCCGTGGATGCGGCAAACCTCGACCAGGGCGTCGAGCAGCGGATCAGGGGCAGCCAGGTCGTCGCGCACGCGGGGTGTGGCATCGGCTGGGGGCGGGGTGGTGGCCGCAGCAGGGGGCGCCCCAGGTGCGGCTGCAGCATCAGGCGGCGATTCGAGGGTGTCCTGTGGCTGGTTCATGTTGGAGCTCGCACCTCACCTCGGCACGCCAAGCCGGCAAAGCGTCGGCTTTCCTGGCACCAGGAGATCTCAGCGGATATCGGCGCAATACACGCCAAATTGACCCTTTTCGCGATCGGCGTAGTAGCGCTCGAGCGTCATGCGCACCGTGCGGAAGGCCAGATCGTCCCAAGGGATCTCGTGTTGATGGAAGAGGCGGGCTTCCATCGTTTCGGGGCCCGGCGAGAACTCGGTGTCCAGCAGGCGGGCACGGTAGAACAGGTGCACCTGGCCCGCTGTCACCACGTTGAGCACGCAGTACAGGCCTTGCAGCTCGATGTGGGCGCCGGCTTCTTCGTCCGTCTCGCGGGCGGCGCCTTCATCGGTGGTCTCGCCCAGCTCCATGAAGCCGGCGGGCAGGGTCCAGAAGCCCTTGCGCGGCTCGATGTTGCGCTTGCACAGCAGCACCTGGTCGCCCCACACCGGCAGCGTGCCCACCACATTGAGCGGGTTCACGTAGTGGATGTGGCCACACGCGGGGCACACGGCGCGCTCGCGGTTGTCGTCCGCAGGCACCTTGTGCGCCACGGGGGTGCCACAAACCTGGCAGTGTTCGATGCGACGGGTGAAGAACATGCTCAGAGTGTAAGGGCAGGCGGTGGCACCTGCTGCGCCAGCACCCACGGCGCGAAGGCTTCCTGCACCAGCAGGGCCTGGCCGTGGCGTTCGAACACCGACCAGCGGATCCAGTGGGGGCGGTCCTCCGTGGGGTGGACACGCTGCCAGTCGCGTGCGCGGCGCCGGGCACCGGGCCCAACATCGCGCAGGGGGGCAGACTGCAGCGGCGCGCGCCGCACGGCCGCGTCGCTGAACAACAGCTCCGCCAGAGGGCGGTTGCCCAGGCCGTGGATGGCGCGCCAGGCGCCTTGCGCTGCTTGCACGCTGGTGGCACTGCGGGCCCAGACGGCCGGGCGGTCGTTGACCAGCAGCAGCACCTCGCGCACGTGGCCGTGAGGGTAGCCCAGCATGGCCTGCTCGCGCGGCCGCAGCGCCTGGTGCCCCTGGCGCAGCCGGATCACCCGCACGGTGCCCAGGCCCTTGAGCCGGGCCGTCAGCGAGCCCGTGGCCGACAGCCAGCGCCGGGCCAGGCGGCCGGTGTGGCGGCGCTGAGCGGCTGCGGGGGCGATGGGAGCGGTCGGGCGGTTGGGGGCAGGCATGGCGGCAGGCTTCAGGCGGGCGATGATAGTCTCAAGCCATGCACGCTCCTGCCACCGTCTGCTCGTCACCACCTGCACCTGCCGCTTTGCCCAGCGGATGGCTCCAGCCTGAGTGGCCGGTGGGGGCGCCCGGCGGGCCGGTGGTGGCCTGCATGACGGCACGCGCCGGCGGTGTCAGCCTGCCGCCTTGGCACGCCTGCAACCTGGGTGACCATGTGGGCGACGACCCGACCCATGTGGCCGCCAACCGGGCCTTGGCGGCGCAGCGTGTGACAGGGTTGGCGGGGCTGGCCGGGCCGACCGCAGCCTGGCCGGTGGGTTGGCTGCAGCAGGTGCACGGCCATGCGCTGCACCGCCTCACCGCTGCCGATTTTCCGGTCTTGGGCGCGTCGGGCTGCGTGGCCCAAGCCGATGGCGTGTGGACCACCGAGCCGGGCCTGGTCTGTGCCGTGATGGTCGCCGACTGCCTGCCGGTGCTGCTGGCTGCGCCCGAGGGGCGGGGCGTGGCCGCGCTGCACGCGGGCTGGCGGGGGCTGGCGGGTGCCAGCGAGGCCATGGCCGGGCGGGGCATCCTCGACACCGGAGTGCAGGCGCTGTGCGAGGCCACCGGCGCTGATCCTGCCGACCTGCAAGCCTGGTTGGGGCCGTGCATCGGGCCAGCGCAGTTCCAGGTGGGCAAGGATGTGCTGCAAGCGTTTGATGCGTATGGCCAGGCTGGCGCCGGCGCCACGCTGTTTCGCCCCGATCGCGCCGATGCCGATGGCACCCCCCGCTGGCTGGCCGACCTCGCTGGCCTGGGGCGGGCGCGGCTGATGCGTTTGGGCGTGCGGCAGGTCTTCGGGGGCGCCTGGTGCACGGCCTCCGATCCTGAGCGATTTTTTTCGTTTCGGCGCGAGCGCGCCACCGGGCGTCAGGCGGCCATGATCGCCATCCGCTGAAGCCGGTCGGCCTGATGCCGAGCGCTCGGGTGAGGGCTGAGGCCCGCCTGCACACCCGGGCGAGCGCAACATCCACCGCGCTTTCAAGGCGCGCGGGCGTCTCCTGACGAATCGTCGGCCCTGGCTGGCGCAACGGGTGCTGCGCTGGTTGTCGCACCGGCATCGGCGGCTGCAGCTTGCTGCCCTGCCACCCACGCCTCGCGCTCTGCGCGTTCACGCGCCAGGCGCAGCTTGCGCCGCTGTGGCGCCCCCAGCAGGTACATCACCAGGGCCAGCGGTGCCGCGCCGTAAAAGACGAAGGTGACCACCGCGCCCAGCCAGGTGCCCTGGGGGCTGGTGGCCTCGGCCATGGCCATCATCAGGGCCACATACATCCAGGCAACGGCAACGATCCACATGGCGATCAGGCAGGGCAACAGCGAAGAAGCCGAGATTGTCGCGGAGCCCGGGCCTGGCCGTGTTGCACCAACCTGAGGCACCTCACAACATTTCGCGACACACATCAAAATGCCGCATGGTGAAAGGCGCGAAAGCGTTGGATGCATGTTGAAAACGCGCCAAAACTTTCACGACCTTCACGAATCCGAAAAGAAATGGGGGTCACAATGAGACCACTCAAACAGAGGGTGTCCGGTGCTTGCAACTGTGCTAGCGGCGCCGGTCATCGCAGTGCCCCTTAGGAGACATATGGCTGGTTCTCAGCGGTCGCGCCTCCAGGCTCAGGCCGAGGCGACTGGGGCGGCTTCGAGCAAATCGAAGGCCGCAGTGGTGTCAACGGACACGGGTAAGGCCAAGGCTGCCAGCCAGCCTGCGGCAAGGCCTCGATCGGCCAAGGCGGTCGAGGCTGCGGCGCCAAAGGCTGCGCCGAAGGTGGCCGCCAAGTCGCCGCGCAAGCGGGCGACGGCCACGCCGGCCAGTGAGGCTGCACAGGCAAGTGCCACGGCCTCAGCGGGCGCATCCGCTCAGGCGGCAGGCCAGGCTGCGGCTGCCGACCCCATGGGCCTGGGCAACATGCCCTTTGCCAAGGCGATGGCAGCGATGATGCCCAACGGCGCCAACGCCAACGCCATGCCCTGGTCTGGCGCGAACCTGCAAGACGCGATGGGTCAGATGGCCCCGTGGCTGAGCACCGCGCAAGAGGCCTGGCAAAAAGCCATGAATGGCCTGCAGATGCCCGACATGATGGCCATGCCCAACCTGCCGAAGATGCCGAACCTGGGCCAGATGCCCGAGATGCCGGGCTTCGCACAATTGGCCCAACTCGCTCAGATGGGGCAGATGCCCCAGATGCCCCAGATGCCGGGCCTGGGCCAGATGCCCCACCTGCCTGAGATGCCGCACATCCCCGGCATGGACGGCCTGATGGGCAAGGCCGGCGGCGCCGCCCAGGCCATCGAAGCCATGGGCAAGAGCCTGGGGGCCAGCGTGGCCTCGATGGCGGGCCTGAGCATCCAGCCGCAAACCCTCCAGGGTATCCAGGACGACTACGTCAAGCAGGCCACGGCCTTGTGGAACCAGGCCCTCGAGAAGCCCACTGAGATCCAGGTCAAGGATCGCCGCTTCTCGGCCCCCGCCTGGACGGCCAACCCGACGACGGCCTTCATGGCCTCGCTGTACCTGCTCAACGCCAAGACCCTGCAAAAGCTGGCCGACAACCTGCAAGGCGACAACAAGGCCAAGCAGCGCGTGCGCTTTGCCGTGCAGCAGTGGGCCGACGCCTCGTCGCCCAGCAACTTCCTGGCGCTCAATCCCGAGGCGCTGCAAAAGGCCGTCGAGACCAAGGGCGAAAGCCTGGCCCAAGGCATCCAGCACCTGATGCACGACGTGCGCCAGGGCCACCTGTCGCAGACGGATGAATCGGTGTTCGAGGTGGGCAAGAACGTGGCCACGACCGAAGGGGCCGTGGTTTATGAAAACGCCTA
>JACCDX010987062.1_pt1 | contig 10712 bp, 12 predicted proteins | sample 7449681 | NCBI WGS metagenome assembly JACCDX01 (sample SAMN15323450, study PRJNA562643) | freshwater metagenome | isolation source: river surface water | place: USA:Blue River Watershed | collected 2017-08-18
CAAGGTCATGGTAGCAATGCACGTTAATAAGAAAAAACTTCTAGCGGAAGCAGAAATAGCAGATTGGGTGGTTAGCCAAGGCATTGATCGCCAAGCTTTCTTGAAAGCCTTTAAATCCTTCACTGTGCTTTCAAAAGCAAGAGCAGCCAATCAGATCGCTCAAACTTACAGAATTGATGGTGTGCCAACGGTTGCGGTTCAAGGCAAGTATTTGACTTCACCATCGATTGCCGGTGGCTCAAAAGCCAGAGCGATCCAAGCGATGGATTTTTTGGTGAACAAAGCTAGAAAAGAAAAAAAGTAAAACTCTAGAATTTATAAATTCGAGTATTTATTTTGGGCCTGTATTTATTGACGGGCCCTTTTTTTTAGCCAGCGCATCATTGCGCCTAGGACAGGGATTTTTTCATAAAGCTCTTCAGCCGCATCCCAGTAGTCGCGATGCTCTGTGATGAGAGATGCTTCATTAAAGGTCATCCAGGTACAACCTCTGATGACTTGATTGATTTCAGGAGATTGCTTGAGTTGAAAGATAAATTCCCAGATCAAGCAAGCATGCGAGCCATTCTCGAGGGTATTTTTAATCACAAAGTGCGGGTTGTTCACTTGGGTGAACATGTGAGTAAAAATATGTCTGATGTCTGCATGTCCTTTAACTTCATTGAAAGGATCTTTGAAGAAAGCATCTTTTGAGTAAAGGGCCACCAATGCATCAATGGAATTGGGCGATAGATTTTCAAACTGATCAATCACCCGTTGAATATGCTGACTTGTCATTTAAATCTTGATGAATTTTTTGATGAGGAAGAAGTAGGCTGGGTAAGGTAGTAATCGCAAAAATTTCAAGAAATATGAAAATCTCTTGGGGAAATGAATGTCAAATTCACCCGCCTGTATGCCGTCCAAAATTTCATTAGCGGCTTGCTCTGCTGTGATCAATGCTGGCATTTCAAAATCATTTTTAGCGGTTGCTTCTGTGGAAACAAAGCCAGGGTTGATCATATACACAGCCACGTTTTTTGGCTTTAAGTCGTAATAGAGTGTTTCGCAAAAATTAATCATGGCAGCTTTGCTCGGCCCATAAGCCAGGGATTGTGGCAAGCCACTGTAGCCAGCAACACTGCTCACAATGGCAATGCCACCAGACTGTTGCTGGATGAAATCAGGCAAAGTGATTGAACAAGCGCTCATGGCGCCAATGATGTTGGTATTGATGATGTCGGTGGCTTTGGCCAAGTCAAAGTTGTCGGCACGCATGGGTTCATAGATGCCTGAGACATAAAGGAGCAAATCAATACCACCCCATGTTTGCTTGATTGATTGGTATGCAGAATTTAATTCATCATTACTTTGTGCATTGGCAGGTAGGCACAGGGTTTGATCGGCTGGCCATTTATCTTGAATGGCTTTGAGCTTATCGATGCGGCGCGCACTGAGAGCCACTTTGGCACCATGGCTGAGGAAAGCTTTAGCGCAAGCTTCGCCAATGCCGCTGGATGCACCAATGATCCAGATTCTTTTGTTGTAAAAGCTAATCACTCGCTGATTAAGCGCCATTTGTGTCAGGCTTTCTTAGTGTGAATTGAATGACATCAGTGCTTTTCTCAGCAAATCCTGCAGCACAGTACATCAAGTAAAGATTCCATAGGCGAATGAACTTTTGATCAAACCCTTGGGCTTTGATGGCTTCTAATTGCTGATTGAACTTTTCATGCCACAAGACCAAAGTTTTTTGATAGTCCTGCCCAAAGCGATAAACGCTCTCAGTCACAAGACCCTGCTTAGCGGCAGCCTCTTTGAATTTTTCTTCTGAGGGCAGCATGCCGCCAGGGAATACATACTGTTGAATAAAGTCAGAACTGTTGCGGTATTTTTCAAACAAGTCATCAGCAATAACGATGGTTTGGATGCAGGCTTTTTTGCCTGGTTTTAAGCATCTCTCAAGCATCTCAAAATAACTTGGCCAGTAACTTTCGCCAACGGCCTCAAACATTTCAATAGAGGCAATACCATCGTACTGCTCTTGATGGTCTCGATAGTCTTGCAACAAGATTTGATGGCGACCCAAACCTTTGGCTGAAATTCTTCCGCCACGTTCACGCGCATACTTGGCTTGCTCTTCAGAGATGGTCAGGCAATCAATGTCGATACCACCAAGGCAAGCTTGTTCCATGAGGCCGCCCCAACCACAGCCAACCTCCAAAATTTTTTCTCCACGAGCAACGTTGAGCGATTCAATGATTTTTTGATACTTGGAAATTTGTGCTTCAACCAAGGGCGTGTCTTTAGTATCGAAGCAAGCGCTCGAATAGGTCATGCTGGGGTCTAACCAAAGAGCATAAAAAGCGTTGCCGATGTCATAGTGCGCATGAATATTTTTTTTGCTACCAGCTTTGGTATTTTTATTGAACCAATGCTTGATTCGATAACCGAGGCGACCCCACCAATTACCATAAATGATGGTTTCGATTTCCTGCCTATTCGCTAACAACAATCTAAGAAGCGACAAAAGGTCAGGGGAGTCCCATAGGCCCTTGATATAACTTTCTGCAAAGCCAATATCGCCAGACTTCAAGCAAGCTCTGCAAACTTCCCAGTCATGAATATGAATACTTGCTTCGATACCGCTATGTGTACCTTTGAAGCTGAGGTGCTCACCTTCAGGAGTGATGATTTGTAACTGACCAAGCTGAATATTCTTGAGAAGCGAAAGAACGGCTTTGGCATGCCAAGGCAAACTTGGTAAGAAACCATCAATGGTATTGGTGTTTGAACTCATTTACTAACTTCCGTAGAAGGTGGTGTTGGCTTGCTATGAAATTGGACACCTTTTAGCCATAAACGTAAAGCTTGCCAATGAATTCTGACAATCACGCCAATGCTCATGGCTGGATATCTAATCGCAGACCAAATGATACTTTTTAAATCAATATTTTGTTCAATTCCACTCACGCTGGTGATCAGGAGGGGGCCTTGGTCATGGTATTCAATCCGCGCAACGTGCTGCCCAGACTCTGCCTTCGAAAAAAATCTGAATTGGTACTCGCCTTTGACTTCGCAAAATGGTGATACATGAAAAACTTTATTGGATAAAAAGCTTTGCCCCCATTGAAGATGTTCCCCGTTTGGGTTGCTCAATAGGTAGCAATGTCTCTCGCCAAAAGTATTGTTGACCTCTGCCAAGATGGCTCTCAAATCTCCAGAAGGATTTTCAAAAAACCAAAAGCTGACAGGATTAAATACATAGCCTAAAACCCTGGGGAATGTTTGAAGCCAGACTTCGCCATCAATGTCTGTGATGCCTTCGCTTTTGACTAGATCAAGAGCCCATGCAAGGGAATCGTTTTCGCCTCGGCCGTGATCTTTGTCATAAAAAGTGAGCCAAGAAAGTTTGTTGTCACCCAAGCCAGCTTGAGATATCCCTTGGGGGTTATTTTTTCTTTGGCGCATCGGAATGCGCAAAGTAAAGACAGAGTATGCAAACTTATTGATTGCTGGCTTTAGGCGAGCATGTCGAACTTGGCCAAAACAAATTTTTGCAATGCTCATGCTGATATTGGTGTTTTTCTCGCGAATCTTAAAATTTCCTGGATTCCTTCAGCCACAAGTTCACCTGAGCGCAGGCCATCTTCGTGGAATCCGTAACCGGTCCATGCCCCACAGTACCATGTATTGTTCAGACCTTGTATCAAAGATAAGTTTTGCTGAGCAAGAATGGCTGCCTGATCAAACACGGGGTGTGCATACTGAATATCGGCATGAATTGTTTCTGCTTTAGGCTCGACCACTGGGTTCAAGCTGACGATCACTGATTGATTGCCCCAGCTTTCAGGTAATGGCTGCAGTTGATTGATCAAGTAGTTAACGCAAACTTCTTGATCTTGGAGGTTTTCACTTCTCGTGCTTGCATAGTTCCAAGCCGCCCAACATTTTTTCTCTTTTGGCAATAAAGAACTGTCAGTGTGTAAAACAGCACGGTTATCTTGATATTTAACAGAGCCAAGAATGTTGTTTTCTTCAGCGCTTGGATCTTTTAGGGCATTCAGCGCTTGGTCACTGTGGCAGGCCATCACCACGTGGTCATAACTGATGGTGCCATGAGCCGTGCTGATGTTGACTTGATTTGTGTTTCTTGAAACAGAGGTGACTCGCTCTCGAATGAATGAGCCATGATTTTTTTCAATCTGCGCACATAGTTTTTTGACGTATTCTCTTGAGCCACCTTTGACTGTTAACCATTGAGGTCTATCCGCAATTTGAATCAATCCATGGTTGAAGCAAAATCTGATCATGGTTGCAATTGGAAATGCCAGCATTTGAGAAACCGGGCAAGACCAGATGGCGCCAACCATCGGCAAAAAATACCAATCTTGAAATTGCTGACTAAAGCGATGTTTACTAATGAATTCGCCAACGGTTAAATTAATCTCATCTAAATGTTTATCCGCCGCCAATTTTGTACAGATTCGATTGAATCGAATGATGTCTTTGACCATGCGTAAAAATGAAGGGCTCAAAATATTTTTTCTTTGAGCAAATAATGAGTCAATGCTGGTGCCTGACCACTCAAGTACATCACCATTTTGTTTAGGGAGTGACACAGAAAAAGACATGTCGGACTTGGCAATCTCGACGTCAATTTCATGGAATAGACGAATCAATCTTGGGTAGGTTCTTTGATTGAATACCAAAAATCCAGTATCTACACCGTGGGTAACTTTGCCTGATGGGGTATCAAGAGTCAGATCAACTGTGTTGCTGTGTCCACCAATGTGATTGCCACCTTCGTAGATGGTGACTTCGCAATTATCTAATTTACTAAGAGCATAGGCACAGCCAAGGCCGGATATGCCAGCGCCAACGATGGCTATTTTCATGAGACTCTTTCATTGGCTTTAAATAAGAAAACCACAAGACACCCCTGAGCATAAATAAGGGAGGGAGAGAAACTGCGCTCAGCGGGCTTCATGTCTTGTGGTTAAAAGGGTTAATGGGTATTGCGTTTATCTTTAGCTAACCATGCATAAGCAGAGTGGTTGTGAATGGATTCAAAATTTTCTGAAGATACTTCATAGGCAATCACTTTTTCTGAGTGATCAAGTGCCACAGCAATATCTCTGACCAAATCTTCAACAAATTTAGGATTGTCATAGGCTTTTTCGGTCACGTATTTTTCATCAGGGCGCTTTAATAATCCCCATAATTCACAAGATGCTGCTTGCTCGGCTATTTTGATTAAATCTTCTGCATCCATGTTTTCAGTGATCTCGGCGGCAATCACGATATGTGAGCGCTGATTGTGAGCGCCATACTCTGATATTTTTTTCGAGCAAGGGCACAAGCTGGTCACTGGAACTTGTACTTGAAGTGTGTAACGCAAGGCACCTTTTTCAAAAGCTGCTTTGATGTGTAAGTCGTAATCAAGCAAACTCTCAACACCAGAAACTGGCGCCACTTTATTTAAGAAAAGTGGCATCTTCATGTCAATGTGACCTTCTGTGGCTTCTAGGCGCTCAAGCATGGTGCTCATGAGTTTTGTAACAGAATCAAACTCAAGGGGCGCATGTTGGTTTTGTAAAACTTCCAAAAATCTAGACATGTGAGTGCCTTTAACATCTGATGGCAGCTTAACAGTCATATCAATCATTGCAACGCTTGCTTGTGAGCCTGCTTTGGTTTTAATTTGAACGGGATGGCGCACAGCTTTGATGCCAACTTTCTGAATCACAATATTGCGTTCATCACGGCTTGCTTGAACATCAGGAAGGAAAATCTTTTCTGGTGCATTCATTACGGTTTCTCCTGAAGTAACTTTTCAAGTTGAGCAACAATCTTTTTGCTGCTGGGGGATGTCATGCTGCTGTATGCGTCAACGACATTACCTTGACGGTCCACCAAATATTTGTAGAAGTTCCAACGGGGTTTGGTGCCCGTTTGTTCAATCAAGTGCTTAAAAAGTGGGTTTGCATCAGGACCCGTGACTGATGATTTAGCAAACATGGGAAATTTAACCCCATAGGTGTTGTGACAAAAATCAGCGATTTCTTTGTTGGAACCTGGCTCTTGTTTGCCAAAGTCATTCGATGGAAACCCAAGAATGACCAAACCTTTGTCTTTGTACTGGCTATAAAGCTTCTCTAAGCCATCATATTGGCTTGTAAAACCACAATAACTGGCTGTATTGACGATCAGAACCACTTTCCCTTGGTATTGGCACAGATTCTGAGGGGCTTCATCTTGAAGCCTTAGAAAGGTGTGGGACAGTGTTTTAGAGCAATTCATCGCAACAGCTTCCTTTGGCCAAAAAAGCCACATAAGAACTAGCAGCAGAAGGGCTGTGAAGGCCATTCTGTAAAAATGAGCCCCCAGGCTTTTAGCTGCCTGTTGTGGGGCTCTGGATCTGTTCTCAGCTCCGACCATCATTGGGTTTGTCTCCTCGACCCATTTTTATCAAATTTTGCTGTTCACCATGGACAGGGACTAATTTTGTCTAGGGCAAATGAACAATGTGTCGCAATATTAAGCATAAATCAAAATAAATGCAAATTATGTCTAAGACAGTGTAGAATTTATTCGTCGACCCCTCGTATTCACTTGGCGACAAACCTGAGTTTTTCCTTATGAATGTTAGATTTAACAACTTGCCAGACATGTTGAGCATCGCTGCAGTAGAGCGAGACACAGGTATTGCTAAGGACACACTCCGAGTGTGGGAAAGACGTTATAACTTCCCAATGCCCCTTCGGGATAAGAATGATGACCGCGTTTATCCAGCCGATCAAATCGAAAAGCTGCGGATTCTTAAAAGATTATTAGACTCAGGATTCCGTCCTGGGCGCATCGTGCCTTTGCCAATTGAGGCGCTCAAAGAGTTAAGTGCAAAAACCAATCAAGCAGTTGAGCAAAACCCTCATCCTGCATCCATCATTACCCAAGACGAGATGGATCGGTATTTGGATTTATTGAGATCTCATCAAACAGAGGCTTTGAGACTGGCACTTTCTACTACTTTGATGAAAATCGGTTTAGATCGATTTGTGATTGAAGTTGTGGCTCCCTTGATCAGAAATATTGGTGAGTACTGGGCCAATGGCAAGTTAGAAATCCACGAAGAGCATTTGTTCACAGAACAAATCAAACATCTATTGAGAACGGCGATCAATTCAGTACCACGGGGTCATATTGGTCAAAATGAAGAGTTAGCCAGACCAAGAATTTTATTAACAACATTCCCGCAAGAACATCACAGCTTGGGTCTTTTGATGGCTGAAGCGCTGATGGCATTAGAGGGATGTTCTTGTGTGTCTTTAGGAACTCAAACCCCTATCCTTGAAATTGCTCAAGCAGCAAGGGCACAAAAAGCAGATGTGATTGCTTTGTCGTTTTCTTCACAAATGAACCAAAACCAAGTGGTTGATGGTTTGAATGAGCTCAAATCAAAATTAGCCCCGGGTGTTGAATTGTGGGTGGGTGGCGAGAACCAGGCATTGCGTAAACGCACCCCAGAGGGTGTGATGGTCATGACTGCCTTGCAAGATATTTCTGCCAACGTCAAAGGTTGGCGCACAAAGCGTTCAGATAGTTGATGTGAAAAAACTAGTCTTAGTTCTTGGTGATCAATTAAAGGCCGATAGTTCGGCCTTTAATCATTTCGATGCAGCAAAAGATGAAGTGATCATGATTGAGTCTGAAGTTGAGGCCAATTATGTTTGGACACATAAAGCCAAGATCGCTCTTTTCTTATCTGCCATGCGACATTTCGCAGAAGTATTAAAAAATAAAAAATACACGCTGACCTATGTGAAGGAAAGCAAGCTATCAATAGTCTCAGTACTCAAAGAACATATTCAGAAGCATCAATTCACGCATTTGGTTTGCGTTGAGCCAGGCGAATGGCGCTTAAGAAAAGAATTACAAGATTTAGCCAGTGAGCTTGAAATCTATTTGACCCTTGCACCAGATAATCATTTTTATTGTGGCTTTGATGAATTCAAAGAATGGGTGGGCGATAAAAAAGAAATCAGGCTTGAATACTTTTATCGCTACCTGCGCAAAAAGCACAAAATCCTGATTCAAGAAGATGGCGAGCCTGAGGGCGGTCAGTGGAACTTTGATGAGCAAAATAGAAAGCCATATCCTAAAAAAGGTCCAGGGAAAATAACTGAACCTTTGTGGTTCGCTCCTGATGCAATCAGTAAAGAAGTGATTGCGCACGTTGAATCTAAATATCCCAAGCATCCTGGGGAGCTAGAGAACTTTGCGTGGGCCGTGACAAGAGAGCAAGCTTTGTTGGCTTTGGATCATTTCGTGGAGTATCGCTTGCCATTGTTTGGGGTTCACCAGGATGCCATGTGGACGGACACACCATTTGGTTGGCACTCCATCATGTCAACAGCACTTAACTTAAAGCTCATCGATCCAAAAGAAGTGGTTGATGCTGCCATACAAGCTTATAAAAAGAATCAGTTATCCCTAAGTGCCGTTGAAGGATTTGTGCGTCAAGTATTGGGTTGGCGAGAATTTATTCGTGGCATGTATTACTTGGACATGCCAAAAATGGCAGAAGATAACTTTTATCAGCATCAAAGAAAGTTGCCTGGTTGGTATTGGACGGCTGATACCAAAATGGCTTGTATGAAAGATGCTATTCAACAGACTTTGAAATATGGCTATGCTCACCACATTCAAAGATTGATGGTCACAGGTAATTTTGCTTTGTTGGCTGAATTGTTACCTCAGCAAGTGTGTGAGTGGTATCTCGCTATTTATGTCGATGCAATTGAGTGGGTTGAGTTGCCCAATACTGCTGGCATGGCGTTGTTTGCGAATGGTGGAAGATTCACGAGCAAGCCCTACGTTGCAAGTGGCGCATACATCAAAAGAATGAGTAATTATTGTGAGTCTTGCACATATCAATCCAGTAAAAGGTATGGACCTGATGCTTGCCCCATGACCACCTTGTATTGGAATTTTTTAATCAATCATCGTGCTGAATTTGAGAAAAATCCAAGAACTCGTTTGATGACAGCTAATTTGCAGAAAATTGAAGCAGAAGAGCAGTTGCTGATCACGCAGCATGCCCAAACATTGCTAAATAATTTAGAAAATATCTAGTCAGTTGTAAGATGTTGCATATGACAACGCCAAATCTTAATAAATTACCATTGCCAGCATTTGAGAAGAAAATCTGTTCTGTAGAAAATCTACAGGAAGCTTTGAAGCATTTGCCAAAGCCAGTTGTTTTTACAAATGGTGTGTTTGATATCTTGCACAGAGGCCATGTGAGTTATTTGGCTCAAGCTAAAAGCCTGGGTGCAAGTTTGGTGCTGGGCGTGAACGCAGACAGTTCTGTGCGTATGTTGGGCAAAGGTGATGCCAGACCGCTTAATGCTCAAGATGACCGCATGGCCCTATTGGCAGCTTTAGAGTCTGTTGACTTGGTCGTGATGTTTGAAGAAAAAACACCGGTTGAACTGATTGCAAAAGTTAGACCTGATATTTACGTCAAAGGCGGCGATTATCAAATTGATGATTTGGCCGAAACAGCTTTGGTCAAAACTTGGGGCGGCAAGGCTTATGCCATCCCTTTTATCCATGATCGATCAACGACTGCTCTTGTTAACAAGATCAGGGCTTGATGATCCTGGTGATTTTGATTGTGCTGGACTAAGTAGTTTGATTTGATCGTTTTCTTGGGCGGTAGTTGTTGATCCTTGAAACGCAGTTTCTACCCAAGCATTGACAATACTTTGTGCTCTAAAAGAGTTGGCAGTGATTTGTAATGCCAACAAAATAACAATGCTGAGCGCAATGATCAAAGCAGCCATTAGTTTTTTACTCATGATTTAACCCCATCTTGTGCCAAGCTAAAAGGCCTTTAAGAACCATTTGTTCCTCATGATGAACCGGTACTGATGAAGGAATTTCTTTTAGAAGAGCTGCCAATGATTTGGCATTACCACCGGTAACAATCACCAGGTCCAGTTTAATTTTTTGATTCTTTGCATATTCTTGTGCAATTAAGATTGCGCCTAGGTGACTCGCCAAAATTCCTTGGTGAATGGCATTGTTGGTGTTGGTGCCAATCGTTAACGAAGACTTCTCTTGATCAGTTGAAACCTTGGGTAGTTGAGCGGTATTTAAATTGAGTGCGTTGGTCATCAATGCCATGCCGGGAATGATCCAGCCACCCATGTGCTGCGTCGGTGTGATGAGATCAATGGTCGTTGCAGTTCCAGCACCCATCACCAAGATATTTTTGTTCGGAAACATTTGATAAGCACCAAGTGCCATCGCTCTTCTATCAGTGCCCAATTGATCTGGTTGATCGTATTGGCTGCCTAGTTTCTCTATGGCTGATGCACCATTGATTTGAAACCACGATGCTTGAGGCATGATCGCTTTTAAATGCTTTTTAAGAGCAAGTGTTTGATCTTCGCCGATGACGCTTGAGCAGATGATTTTTTCAATGGTTTGATTTTTTGAGATCTGATCAAATTGAGTAAGTTGATTGGGGGAGTCATTCATGCTCGCACCCTGATCAACAAAATCAGCATGTAGATCAGCGTTGCTTGAGGCAATGGCCCATTTGAGTCTGCTATTGCCGATGTCGATCAATAAGATGCTCATGCTTTTGCCTTTAAAGAAACATCGCCACTGATAATTTTTTGCATCTGATGATTGGATTCAATGAGTAAGTGGCCTTGATCATC
>JACCDX011307032.1_pt1 | contig 10712 bp, 9 predicted proteins | sample 7449681 | NCBI WGS metagenome assembly JACCDX01 (sample SAMN15323450, study PRJNA562643) | freshwater metagenome | isolation source: river surface water | place: USA:Blue River Watershed | collected 2017-08-18
CTGATAACTTCGGCACTAACGTCTCCGTCTACCAATTCGCAAATTGTTTTATAATGATTGATAACAGCTTCTTCACCAAAGATGCCTTCTTTGGCCATTAAACTTGGATTGGTGGTTACGCCGTCTAGGATTCCTAGGTCGTTTGCTTCTTTGATTTGATCTAGGTTGGCAGTATCGATAAAGAACTTCATGGTTCAAAAATACTTTTCTTTAATTGATGACAGGCAATGATTTGTTAAAAGGGATACACAATTTTTACACCGTACATCAAACAATTTCAAACATTGGTAGTTTACTTTGTATTCAAATCGCAATTATGCAAACAAATCCTAGAATAGTATCGGTATTTAGAAAGGCGCATTTTAATGCGGCCCACCGACTCAATGTCCCCAGTTGGACGGAAGAGCAAAACCGAGCTTTCTTTGGTTTGTGTAACAATGCACATTACCATGGCCACAACTATGAGCTGGAAGTTAAAGTGCAAGGAGAGGTGGATGAGGTGACGGGGTATTTAATCGATATGAAAGTACTCAAAGACTACATCGATGAAGAGGTTGTAGAGCGATTTGATCATAAAAATTTAAATTTAGACACTGAGGAATTTAAAGACATTAATCCTACGGCGGAGAACATTGTTTGGGTGATTTGGGAACGCTTGCGTGCTCGATTGGATCAAAAGTTTTCGTTATCGGTTAGGTTGTATGAAACGCCTCGTAATTTTGTAGAATACAATGGATAAAGACTTGGAAAACCAACTCATCAGACATTTTGAAGAGTTAGGTGATGCACACATGAGTTCCGGGGTGGATACGCCGTTACGCGAAGATGCTTTTGTTATGGACGATTCCCTAAAAATTGAGCTCATTGCCAAGCATTTTCGTGAGATAATGCATGTTCTAGGTCTTGATTTGCAGGACGAAAGTTTGAAGGGTACTCCGTTGCGCGTTGCTAAAATGTACGTAATGGAGCAGTTCAAAGGATTGGATCCGCGCAATAAGCCCGCGGCTACGCTATTCGAAAACCCCTACAATTACAAGGAAATGCTGGTGGAGAGAAATATTCACTTTCATAGTACTTGCGAGCACCATTTTGTGCCTATTTATGGACATGCACACGTTGCTTATTTTTCGGCAGGAAAAGTAATCGGTTTAAGCAAATTAAATCGAATTGTTGATTATTACGCTCGCAGACCGCAAGTGCAAGAACGTATGACGGTTCAAGTAGCTACAGAGCTGATGGAAGCATTGCAAACTCCGGATGTGGCAGTAATAGTGGATGCAAAACACATGTGTGTAGCTTCTCGCGGCATCAAGGATATCACTTCTACTACGGTTACTTCTAGCTTTCACGGAAAATTCAATCAGCCGGATGTTCGCGCTGAGCTATTGAAATATATTTCCATGGAAGATCCGAAAAACTAAAAACTATGATATATAAAAAAAGCTGTTTCTTTTGAAACAGCTTTTTTTTGGGCGATTAACCGGACTCGAACCGGCGACCCTCAGTGCCACAAACTGATGCTCTAACCACCTGAGCTATAACCGCCATTTATGGAGGTGCAAAATTAGTGTTTTTTTCTATTCGTTGCAAAGTAAAAAGCGATGTTTTGCATTTTTCGCAACGATTTTATTTCGGCTCATCCTTGTTGCGTACTTTTGCCGAAGTGCTGTTTCCAAAAAAGTTAATATGGATAGCGGGATGGTTCCCCAGTAATCAAGATCCTTTGTCTGGGAATTTTGTGCTCCGACATGCCCAAGCCGTTGCAAGAAGGTTGTCTAAAAATCCGGAGTTTGACCCAATACTTACTGTTTTTCATTTTCCATTACACAATTCAATTAAAGATGTACCGAATCCTAACGCCAACGCAGATTTGAACTGGTGGTACATTCATAGCGATAATATTTTTTCAATCTCCAAGTCAACAGTGTATCGATCTCATGTACCGGCATTGAACGGTTTTTACGAGTCATCGGCTGCAGAATCAGTTGAAAATCATAATATTCAGGGAGGAGAAATAGAGTTAATTTGGACTCCAATTATGCAGTTTAGTGGTGTTTTAAGTAAGCCGTTGAACGCAATTTGGTATTGGTTAGTTGTATTTGCTGTTTTAGTAAATCATTACAGAAAAAACGCCGATAAAGAAAGTTATCTTCATTTACATGCCGGTGATAAGATTGCATGGCCACTGGGTTTTGTAAAAAAACACATTTGGTCCAAGGCCTTTTTTTGGTACACAGAACACTGGGCAATTTTTGGAAACGAAATTGAAGATAGTTATTCCAAGAGATCGGTATTTTTTCGATGGTACATGAAAAGAATTTGGAAGCTTACGGATGTCTCTGCTTCTATTTCAGTATTTACTCACCAACAATTACAACATACATACAAATTACCAAAACGGATGCACTTATTCCGAAATCCTGTTGATACAGCGGATTTTAACGTGAATTCTGCGACCAAACAAAACCTGGGTAAACAATTATTTGCAACAACCTTGGATTTGGAAACCATGGCAAATAAATTCAATTGGTTGCATGTTTCAAATTTTGATAATCGAAAACAAGTTCCTTTGATTATTAATGCTTTCAATAAAATTTCAGCCAAGTATCAGAATATTCCCATGAATTTAATCTTAGTTGGTGGAGATTCAACGGATTTGTTTTCCAAGAATTCGGAGATTGATATCAATTCCGTGAAATCAGACCCTCGGATTAAAATTGTGGGCAAAGTAAGTCCTATAGAATTGTCGGGTTTGATGAATTTAAGTTCTGCTCTAATTTTGTTTTCCATTGCAGAAAATGCACCGTGTATCGTTGCGGAAGCGCAATGTTGTGGATTGCCAATTATAACATCTGCAGTAGCAGGTATACCAGAAATGAGAGTGTTAGATACAGTTTGGTTTACAAATGGATTAAACGAGGAGAATTTGGTTGAAACCATGGAGCAATATTTGCGGGAAACCATGCATGAAGATTCTTCCAATTCAACCTACCATCGATTGTTGACTGGGGCTGAAAAAAATGCGTCACAAATGTTGAGCGCAGAAATAGCTATAGAGAGATTTAATCCTGACATTATCGGACAAGAAATATTATCTGCGTATCTACGTTATACACCTTATTCTTAATCTGTTTTAGTCTTTTATGTGTGGTATAGCAGGATATCTTTCAGCCCAATTGGAATCGAAGGAAAGGCTTGTGCACATTAAAGAGCAATTGTTAGAAAGTATTAGATTTAGAGGACCGGATGATGAAGGATTTAGCTGTGTTGAGGACCAAGATGTAATAGCTGTTTTAGTTCATACGCGACTTTCAATAATTGGGTTAGGTGCTGGTGGGCATCAGCCGATGGTCTCAAAAAATGACAGATATGTTTTATCTTTTAACGGCGAGATATTTAATTACAAGGAATTAATTAAAAGGTATGGGTTATCGGTACAAACGTCAACTGATACGGAGGTTCTGCTGTTGTTGTGGGAGAAATTTGGAGTGGATTGCTTGCCATTATTGGATGGTTTTTTTGCCTTTGCAATTTGGGACCAACAATCTAAAGAATGTTTTCTAGTTAGGGATAGAACGGGGGTAAAGCCTTTGTACTATTATGAGCCAAAACCAGGATCAATCCTATTTAGCAGCGATGAGCGAACATTTTTGAAGTCGTTGGATTTGGACTGCAATCTCCCCATATTTGACGAAAACTATTTGAATTGGTATAAACAGGGTAAAACGGATGTGATTTCGCCATGGTCTGCTGTTAAGAATATTCCAGTAGGTTCTTATGTCCACCTGAAATATGGGGTGGGGATAAATTCAGAAAACTCAGAAAATTCGGTATTAATGCAGACTTGTGAATGGGCGTTAAATATAAATACTGTAACATTTTCTGAATTAAAGGAAGAAACACAGCAGTCTTGGGATAGCTTTAGCTCAATAGCTTCAAAAGCGCAACAAATTCAGGAAATAATAGAAGATTTACCAAGGGTCTCGGAGAAAGCGGAAGTGTTGAGAAAACAGTTGTTTTTATCCATTGCTAGACGATTACAGAGCGATGTACCCATTGGGTTTGCGTTAAGTGGTGGTTTGGATAGTTCCGCTATAACTGCAATAGCGAACTTAATCGCGGGTAAAATGACGAAGTTAAGTTCTTTTTCCATTGCCTCAACCGATACCGATGATGATGAATCCAAGTGGCAGCGTACCATGGCTGAATTTTTAGGAACTCAGCATCGGCAAATAGAAACGAGGGATTTTTTGTCCTCGGATTTACCCGAATTTGTTAAAAAAACAGGAAGACCTGCGCTTCATTGGAATAATATTGCCCATTTTAACTTATGTAAATGCGTGAAGGAATCAGGCATAACGGTTTTGTTTAATGGTCAGGGAGCCGATGAGATTTTTGCGGGTTATCCCCATTACTATGTTCGTCAATTGCTTTCTGAATGGACATCGTTAATACCACATCGAAAAAAATGGCCCATTCCTTTTTCGGTTGCACTGCGTCAGCGATTAAAGTTCTTGATATCAGATAAAGCGCAGGTTGCAAATTCGTATCTTTTAAATACCAAAAACATCGGCGAGGTGAAACGAAAAAAGAGCGACAGAATGCATAAAAGTAATCAAAAGGGTAGATTGTATGAAGTTTTGTTGAATGATTATTTTGGGGATCGTTTAAATCAATTATTGCGTTTTGAAGATAGAAATGGAATGGCCAATCAATTGGAATCTCGAAATCCTTTTTCCGATGATTACTTATTGTCCCAATGGATAGGTATATCTGCCTTGGATGAGAATTTTGAAGAAGAAGAAGAAGGGTACTTGATTGGCGAGTTATCGAGTAGGTTGTATAATGGTTATAGCAAAGGTTTGTTGCGAGAGGCACTCACAGGGATTTTACCCGATGAAATAGTATATCGTACGGATAAAAAAGGATTTACCGTTCCACATGCTGCGTTAACCTTGCAACATTTTAGGGATTGGGAAGAGGCAATATTAGGAGTTGATGCATTAAGCACTTGGTGGGATTTGGAATCACGTAAAAATGAGTTTAAGAAAGGTGCTAATCCTGATTTGTTATTTAAATGGGCGTCCTTGGGTTATTTTTTCAAATTTGCAGCTTTGAATTTCTCTGATAATTTAAATCACCGATTACAATGACAGCCCATAGACTCGCGAACCGGACGATAATTTGGCAGGGGCTAAAGGCTGTTTTAGCCATATTGGTGGTTGTGTTATATTCAAGAATGATGGGTGCAGAGGGGAGGGGGCATTTGAGTATTTGGCTCATGAATATCCAGTTGTTTATGCTGGTATTGGAATGGATGGTGGGCAGTACGTTGCCCAATTTTATGATTCAGTACGGTGTAAAACGGACATTGCGATTTTCGATTATAATTTCGATAGGGGTTTCCGTAGTTTGGATGGTGTTGCATGGTTGTTGGATTTGGATAAATAAAGGAGCACTCCCAATGTCCGAACTGTCCCTCGTATTTGGTGGCGGGTTGCTGATTTTTTTGTTATCGGTTGTAAACATGGTTTTAGGGTTTTACCAGTTCAAAGGCCTGGTTGAAAAGAGAAATCAATTGCAGATTTCTATTGAATTTTTGAAGTTGTTGTTATTGCTGGTTGTACTTGCTTTTATCGCAAAAATTATTGTAGTAGGTCCATTACAGGGATTAGGTTTATTGGGTTTAATTTGGATTGCTCCTCCTGTTTTAAATACGGAATCGGTTAGTTGGGTTCTGGTTTTTTCCATTGGTTTAGCTATTTTGGTTTCGATTCTTCTAAATAGAAAACTGTGGTGGATTGAACTTCAGAATGATACAATCACGGAGAATGGTACAATCTCTGAAAATGATGTGGACTTAGAGAATGGTGGGGTAGTGACTTTGCCCGAGGAAAAGTGGGCTAATGTTAATTCAAAAAATTCGGGATCAATAGCATTTTCTTCCCTAAAAAGTAATCGCTGGGTACTTCCGAGAAAAGCTTTTAGTGATGGGTTTTGGTCTCAAGCCGGCCACCTGCTTTATTTTGCTATAACAAGGGCCCCTTTGTGGGCTTTAAATTTTTGGAGTGCTGATAAATCAATCATTGGGGTACTTGCTAATGTATGGCTGATGTGTGATACCCTCATGGTGATTGCCAATTCCTATGGTGTTGTGATCCATAGTATGGCCTTGCAGCCTTCAAGTGAAAATATACGCGATGTTTTGGGTCAATTTATTCGAAAAAGCTTTGTGCGTTCTTTGCTTTTATGTTTGGTAGTAAGTGTGATTCCGGACGATGTGTTTTCTACCATTTTTGGTTGGGAATTTTCCAATATGAATCGATATTTCATACTGATGGTTCCTACGATTCTATTATCTGCTATTTGTTCTCCCATTGCACATTGGTTGCATGCAACCAATCGATTTTTTGAATTGTTTAGAATTTATTTATCGACGGTAATTATGTATGTGAGCGTTCTTGTGTTTGGACTGTTTTTCCCAGGAGTTGTTTATTTTATTAAATTGAAATTAAAGGGATTTGTTGAATATTTGTTTTCTTACAGATCATTTTATAGTTCGGATTTGGTTGTTGTTAATTGGGAGGTTATTGCCTTGTTTCCGGCTTTTATCTGCATGTTTTTATTGTTGCTGCGTTCCATGAGGCGCATGGAACAATTGAAAAAGTGTTAATTGTACACTTGTTGGTTCTTCATGAAATAAAGTGTACAATTGGAAACATTGTTAAGATATTATGATGAGAATGGGGATAATCGTACTATTTTTGCCCCGGTAATTTTTTAGCAAAATATCAAGTTATGTCAGCCCAACAAAATGGCGGAACTCCACGTTACAATCCCTTGGAGAGCATGCAAAAGCGCTTCGATGAAGCGGTGAAGATTTTAGGTTTAGATGAGCAATTTGCGAATGTACTTCGTGTACCTGACAAGGTAGTTGCAGCAAACATTCCTGTAACTATGGACGACGGTAGTATCCGTGTTTTTGAGGCATACCGTGTTGTTCACAGTGCGCATTTAGGTCCTTCAAAGGGAGGTATCCGTTACAGTTTGGATGTTAATTTGGATGAGGTAAAGGCATTGGCTGCTTGGATGACATGGAAATGTGCGGTTGTGAATGTTCCTTATGGCGGAGCAAAAGGCGGTATTAAATGCAACCCTCGCGAAATGAGTAAGGGAGAACTGGAGCGTTTAACCCGTGGCTACACGTTGGCAATGCGAAATGTATTTGGACCTGATAAAGATATCCCCGCACCTGACATGGGCACAAGTGCTCAAGAGATGGCTTGGATTGTAGACGAGTACAGTAAAATTGTAGGCCAAAATGCATGGGCGGTAGTTACTGGTAAGCCCTTGGTATTGGGTGGTAGTTTAGGTAGAGTAGAAGCAACAGGTAGAGGCGTAATGGTTTCTACGCGTTCTGCGATGGCTAAATTGGGTTTGAAACCAACGGAAACCACCTGCGTTGTTCAAGGTTTTGGTAATGTTGGAAGCATCTCGGCGAAGTTAATTTCCCAATTAGGAGTTAAAATCGTTGGTATTTCTGATGTATCTGGAGGATATTACAATCCTAACGGAATTGATGTAAACGAAGCTATGGCTTACGTAGCTAATAGTTCTAGCAGATCATTAGAAGGATTTACTGGTGGTGAGAAAATTAGCAATGCGGAATTATTGGAATTGCCATGCGATGTGTTGGTTCCAGCAGCTATGGAAGACCAAATTACTCCTGAAAATGCCGATCGAATCAAAGCAAAGTTGATTGTTGAAGGTGCAAACGGTCCAACAACTGCAGATGCCGATGCAATTTTAAATAAAAAAGGAATTCTAGTGGTTCCCGATATTTTAGCCAATGCGGGTGGTGTCACCGTGTCTTATTTCGAGTGGGTACAAAATCGTTTGGGATATTATTGGACAGAAGAGCGCGTTAATCGCAGAGCCGATAGAGTTATGAAGCAATCGTTTGATAACGTATATGCTGCTTCTGAGAAATATGGAGTTAATATGCGTATTGCTGCGTACATCGTGAGTATCGACAAAGTTGCAAGCACATTAAAACTGAGAGGTTCTTTCTAAACAATGAGAATTCATAGAGAAGGATATGGAATTATCCTGGGCAGTACCTTGTTTTTGGTAATTGTTAATGGGTTATTGACCTATTTTAATGCTCCTATACTCGCCCAGCAGATTTCATTGTCTATTTCTTTGGTGTTTTACCTGTTGGTAGTTCAGTTTTTTCGTGATCCACAGAGAACTACCCCGCAAGGAGAGAATTTAATTATTGCTCCTGCCGATGGGAAAGTTGTTGTGATTGAGGAAGTAACAGAACCCGAATATTTTAAAGGGACAAGAAAACAGGTGAGCATTTTCATGTCGCCCATAAACGTTCATGTGAATCGCGTCCCCGTCTCAGGAGAGGTTGTTTACAGTGAATATCATCCAGGAAAATATTTGGTAGCTTGGCATCCCAAAAGCAGTACAGAAAATGAACGAACTACGGTTGTGATAAAGAACAATCGGGGTGAAATTTTATTTAGGCAAATTGCGGGAGCTTTGGCAAAGCGAATTGTAAATTACGCTAAGCCTGGATCTAAATACCAAATGGGCCAGGAATATGGGTTCATTAAATTTGGTTCTCGGATTGATTTGTTTTTGCCCTTGGATGCTGAAATTACAGTAAACTTGAATGAAAAAACTATAGGTGGAGAGACGATTATTGCCAAATGGTGATAACGGTTTATCGAACTAAAATTCACTTTTGTAGGCCGAAATAGGAACTTTAAAAGAAAATTTATAAATTTGTTAAAATCATTTAATAATAAAATCATGAAAAAATTCTTCGCTTTAGCAATAATGGTTGGCGGATTTGCATTCGCTGCCAATGCCCAAACAGCAGCAACTGCTCAACAACCAGCCCCAACTAAGTCTTGCTGCAAATCTGGAGCAAGCGCATCTGCTGGTTGCAGTAAGTCTGGTGCTCAATCTACAGCTGCAACTCCTGCGAAAGCATGTTGCAAATCAGGTGCTTCCACTGCGGCAGCAACTCCTACAAAATCTTGCTGCAAGAGCGGTTCTACTGCATCTTCTTGTAACAAGTCAGGCGCTACAACAGCGGCTACTGAAACTGCAGCAACTCCTGCTGTAGAGAATAAAAAATAATTTGTTTTAGTTTTCCTATAGAAAGGCTGTCCACAGGGCAGCCTTTTTTATTATTTAATTTCGTGGTCTGCCCCTTGTGTTGTTTTTTTGTAACTCAATGGACAAGGGTTTTCGAAGAATTGCTTTAACATTATTAGGACTTACTGCTTTGTCTGTGATTCTAGTAGGTGTCTATTTATGGTATAATTTTAATTCTCGGAGTAATTTAGTTTTAGTGGTTCCCGAGAAAACAGATTGGTATATCCATGTTCAGACTAAAGAATGGATGAAAGCTTTCCAAGATGAAAGTAAGCCTCATCCGTTAGTGAAATTTGAGTCTAAATTAAAAGCTTGGCCAATATTTAGAGGCATTCAATCGCCCAAAGAAGTAGGCATTTCTCCGCATTCGGATTGGTTATTTTTTGGAAAAAGCCAGGCATCCTTTTTAGCCTTGTCTGTGTTTAGTGAACCTGCATTGGAACAATTTTGTAATCGATTGGTAGATTCTGGATTTCTTCAGCCAGCAGTTAAATCATCGTTGTTTACTCGGTATAAAATTGCGGGTAAAAACGCTTACATCGTATTTAAGCACAAAGCCTTGGTAATTGGATTGATGCCTGATACCATTGAAAATGCGAAAAAGACACAATTGATTTTTAATGATATTTTCTCAGGAAAGCAATCAAGGTTCCTTGAAAATCAAACGCTGCAAGCACTGTACGATAAAGGCTCGGCCTTGATTGCCTGGAAATCGGACAAATATTTCGTGAATACCATAGTTGGACAGTGCAAACGGTTTAGTTTTCCTTTTAACCAATCACTTGCAGTACAACTGGAGAATAAAAAATGTACAGTTAAAGGGACTTCGAAGTCAAATGAAATGCCTGGTTATTGGGGTGGTTTTCAGTGGGATACCACTGAACTAACTACGGTGGTTAATTCGGATACAAAGTCCTTAAACACAGCAACAGTAGATTCGAAAAACATGGGCAACATCAGCACAACGTGGTTTGCAATAAAGCAAGAAGTTGATGCGGATGAAGCATTGTTGAAACTATTAGAATCCATGGAGATAACGATGGATCGTTTCTCTCAAATCGGCTACAGAAAATAAATAAAATGCAGAATATAGATAGCTTGCTCAAGCAGCGAATTTTAGTGATTGATGGGGCAATGGGCACCATGATTCAGAAGTATAAATTGTCGGAATCGGATTATCGAGGAGAGCGATTTAAGGATTATCCTCATTCTTTACAAGGGAATAACGATCTGTTAGTGTTAACTCAACCGGAGATCATTTATACGATACATAGAGCTTTTTTGGATGCCGGGGCTGATATTCTTGAAACCAATACATTTAATGCGAATTCAATAAGTATGCAAGATTATCATATGAGTGATAAGGTGCGCGAATTGAATCAGGCGGCTGCAGCCTTGGCCTTGAAAGCGGCGGCGGAGTTTACCGCAATGAATCCGGATAAACCGAGATTTGTAGCGGGTTCTATTGGCCCTACAAACAAAACAGCTAGTTTATCGCCGGATGTTAACAATCCCGGTTTCCGTGCAGTTTCCTTTGA
>JACCDX011515975.1_pt1 | contig 10711 bp, 7 predicted proteins | sample 7449681 | NCBI WGS metagenome assembly JACCDX01 (sample SAMN15323450, study PRJNA562643) | freshwater metagenome | isolation source: river surface water | place: USA:Blue River Watershed | collected 2017-08-18
AATCTTTGCCACGATTCCCGTGGACAAAACTTGGTCTGCCTCACGCTGAGGGTTTCCAGATATTTTCCATTCCGAAAGTTCAAACTGCAAAACCGCTGGCATGCCGGAGGCTTTTGTGTCGGACCTTACGATTTCCAACTCTTCTTTTCCCGATTGGGGGCTCGAAAATCGAATGGAGGTCACATCATTGGGCTCGCAAGGAATGATTTTCTTCACCTTTGTAACGTTGTCCGTCACGGTGTTTTTCCATCGAATATAGTAGTGAGCGGCCATATAAAAACCGACAAAAACAAACAGGATTATTGCAATTTTTTTCGCCACGTCGACTCCCGAATTTTGCATTCAATCATTTTAAGTATTGGAAATACTTTCCTTTTTAAGCTGCCTAAAAGAACAGAAAAGGTCTAGGAAAAGGGGCAAATTTTAAGAATTTGTTTGATGGGAATTGGAGGTTGTATTTTTTCCCATCGTCTCATAGTTTGGGCCTGGGTTATTTGGGGGGGCAGTTATGAGATTCAAGTCTTTGGCCTTGGTTTTAGGGGGATTCCTCTTTTCTACTCTGCTGTTCGCCGCAGAGCCAACAACGGGTGAAAAAAAGCTGCCGCCTTGGAAGGGCCTTCCCCCTTTCACTCTTCAAGATTTTTCTGAAGTGAGAGCGGGCTCTTCACCAGACAACTCTTTCACCATCTTCACAGACCTCATCCAATCCGCAGAAAAAGAAATTCGATTGGCCGCTTATATGCTGAGAAGCCCTGGAATTTCAGCCGCTTTAGAGAGTGCTCTGGATCGTGGCGTAAAAGTTTCCATTCTTCTTGATGGCTGGACTGTGGGCAGAGGCCGCGCCGAAAAGATTGATGATCAAGAGTTGTACTTTGCGAATCGGCTCTTTAAAGCCGGTGCGAAGGTAATGTATTTGAAGTCTGATGAGGGTAGAAGAGAAGATAGACGCTTTCGTTACCTTCATGCCAAATACGCCGTTGTGGACGATTCTGTTTTCTTAAGCAGTGAAAACTTTGCAAACAATGGGTTTTCGCCCACCGGCACCATTGGAAGTCGCGGCTGGGTGATTGCCGTAAAAAACGAAAGACTGGCCAAACATTATGCAAGAGTTTTCGATCAAGACAGCAAACCCCTCAAAGGATTTGATGATCTCTGTGAATTCGGCTGCAATGCTGACTATCAGGTGAGAAACCCAAGCTATATTCCTGATCAGCAAAATAAAGAAGGCACCTATTATCCAAGAAGAGATTCGTTCATTAAGGGAGTGATGGGACTAGAGCGCGTTTTAAGCCCCGATGATTCCGTGGATACCGACAGAGCGATTTTACATTCTATTCGAAACGCTCAAGAGACTATCGATATTCAATCTCTCAGTTTTTCTCCTCACTGGGGAACGAATCAAGATACACCAGAGACCAATCCTTCTCCCTATGCCGAAGCGGTTTTAGATGCAGCTCGAAGGGGTGTAAAAGTGCGAATCATGTTGAACCCCGAGTTTGTCTTTTTTAAATCAAAGCCTGAGCCAGATCCCGAAAAAGAAGATCCCGATACAAATCAAATCTGGACGGAACTAATGGCTAGCTTCGATGAAGCTCAGCTTTTTCAGCTTCCATTTTTCCTCTCGCCACTGGCTGGCGAAAAACAAAAGCCAGAAAAACCCAAAGACACCAAAAGTAATAGTGCGCTCATAGAGTACTTCCGCGAGACGGCAAAAAAAGAATCTCTCGATATTCAGGCCCATTATTTCTTTGTGGTGGAAGACAGCATTCGCATCCTTCACAACAAGGGCATGGTAGTGGACAATAAAGTAACCTTAGTTTCTTCCATGAATTGGTCGGAAAACTCCATTCGTTACAATCGAGAAGCGGGAATTTTAGTTTCGAACCCCGAAGTTGCTGACCACTACAGCAATATTTTCGACACCGACTGGAAGTACTTCAGAAATAAAAAGTAGCACGTTGACTGCTCTTTAATAGTATTTGCGAGTACGACACGGGCGTTAGAATTTCATTACTCCCTTTACCGCCAAAGCCTTTTGTCGAAGCTCTTCTAAATACTTTAAATATCGTTGGCGCTCGGCCTCAGAGCCAAATTGATAGCGAACCCCAATGCGAAACTGCAAAGACTCATGTCCCAAGAACTGCTGGCGAAAGGCAAATCGGTTCGACCAAACCACCATTCCCCTGTGGGAAACACCGCTCTCCGATTCAAATGAAACCCGAACGGGGCTTGCGGCTGGAACTTTTTCTTTTAGGTAGAGACCAATTCCTGTTTGGGTAAAATCAGAAATAAAACTAAATCCCTCCAGGGGAGGCTTATTTTCTGATTCGATCCAAAGAAAGGAACGAATGCGAAAGGTCGTAAACCTCAACCGCTCAATGACTTTTTTGTGATCACTTTCACCAAATTTGTGAATGGGGCACATCCTGAGCTCCTCACCTTTTTAGTTACATTCTACGAAGGGAACATTTTTGTACGTAAATGTTTCCAAGACCACGCTATCTCCCATGCATCGATGGTTGGCGCGCTTACCTGAGATTAAGTCTACCTCCACCGTGCGCAACATTCCATCCGGATACGGTAGTGGCAAACTATCTTGAGCACCGTGGGCTCCCCTCATAAACTCCGCCCATGCCGGCAGTGCGGCAACCGCTCCCGTAAGTTTTAGGGCTTTTCGATGCTTTCTTACCACTTCGTCATCTCGATCGAAGCCCACCCAAGAAACGGCCACCACTTTTTGGCTAAATCCAGCAAACCAAGCGTCTCGAAACTCGTTGGTGGTTCCGGTTTTACCGGCTGCCGGCCATAGAAATCCCAATGCCCTGGCGGCTTTGGCCGTACCAATGTCGAAAACAGAAGTCATCAATTGCACAAGGTTGGTTGTTTCTTCTGCGGGAAGAACTCGATCTTCTCTTGGATGAAAGCGCGCAATTCCTTGTCCGTCTTCTGCCACCACCGCCAAGGTGGAGGTAATTTCTTTTTTCACCCCAAAGTTCGCAAGGGTTGTGTAGGCCGTTGCCACTTCCATGGGTGGCACCTCAATGGCACCCAAAGAAAGTGAGGGTAGGGGCTGCATGGGAGCCTCAATTCCTGCCATGGAGGCAACTTCCACCAACTTATCGAGGCCCGCATCGATGGCAAGTTTTGCAGCCACGGTGTTAATGGAATTGGCCAGCGCAAATCGCAGAGTCACGGTGCCGGCAAATTCTTCTTCGTAGTTTCTAGGAGTCCAAGTTTTGTCGTCGTATTCGTAAGTAAATGGAGCATCTTCAAATTTAGAAATAGCGTTGATCGGGCTTCCATCAGGATTTTTACCGAACAAAAGCGCCGTTAGATACACAAACGGCTTGATCAACGAACCGATGTGACGCTTCATAAGTATGGCTCGGTTATACGTAGACTCTTCGTAGGATCGACCGCCCACCATGCTCAATAAATAACCAGTATTGGGGTCAACCGCTAGAAATACCCCTTGAACCAATCTAGTTTCCGGCGGGTTTGCAGCCGCTGGATCTTGAGATTTTTTGGTACTCTTCTTCTCTAAGTATTGTTTCAGCCTCGACTCAATACTGGCCACGCCATTGGCCACAGATTTTTCTGCCAATTGTTGGTAGTACGTATCTAGGGTGCTGTAAATGGTGTAGCCGGTGCCCAAGACCTCTTGGTCTGGCATGTCTTTTAAGATTTGTGCTTGGATCATGTCTGTAAAATAGGGGGCTCTATTTTGCACCAAACTTACTTTCACAAACTTTAACTTCTCGTCTTTGGCTTTTTTGTACTGATTTTCAGTGATCACACCCGCTTCGAACATTTTCGTGAGAACAATTTCTTGTCTACCCTTCGCTCGCTCTTCATGACGAAAAGGAGAATAATAGAAGGGGCCGCGAACGATTCCCGCCAACATGGCCTGCTCAGCAATGGAGAGCTCGTCTATGGTTTTTCCAAAATAGAATTTTGCAGCCTCGTTCACACCATGGATGGCGATGTTTCCCGACTGTCCAAAATACACTTCGTTTAGATACTTTTCTAAGATCTGATCTTTTGTAAATTTCCACTCCAAGATCAGCGACACCACCATTTCCTTCAACTTGCGCCAAATCGTTTTGTGTCTTGTTAAAAAGATATTTCTTGCGAGCTGCTGAGTGATGGTGCTTGCCCCTTGAACATAGGCCCCTGAGCGAATGTTTACGTAAATGGAGCGAAGAATGCCCCGCAAATCGATTCCTGGGTGTTCAAAAAATCGTTGATCCTCCGTTAGAATAATTCCTTTCATCAGCGTGTGAGGAATTTGCGAAATAGGGATTGTTCTTCGGGCCTGCACATTGCCTTCGTTCAATTGAGCTACCAAGGTTGGCTCAAGAGCGAAGCCGGGGATTTCTCCCACCCCCGCCCTTTCTACTCGCTCCACCCGACCCGCGTTCCAGAAAACATCGAAACGTTTGGGTGAAAGATCTGCTTGTGCGTTTCCAAAAAGCACTTCTTTGGCAAAGGGCTGATACGAGAAATCATTTGTGAATAAAGTGAGTCTTTGAATCTGTTTATTTTCATTTAACGAAAGAGCAAATAATCCTGGCGATTGCACAGCATCGGAACTTTCCACCTGTCGGTACTCTCTTTCCTTTAAGCGAAAGAGGATTTCCTCGGGCGAGGCACCAACCCCTGAGCGCAGCCAATACAGCGAGGAATAGACTCTAGTGGGCACCGAATCAAAAGTCTCATAGAAGCGAGCTTCTATTTCGACCGACAAGGAGCGAACCCATAGTCCCACAACCAAAAAGGCCAAGGGAATCGCAATGGCCCCAACCCAAATGATTCGGCGTAACCAAAGGGAAAAATTTTTGCTTTTTTGATCGCTCATGATTTGGTCATTCACTCATCATCATCTTCGGCTAAAAATCCTCAGCCACACCCGACAGGTCCAATGCTAGTTCTCTTGGTTTTACCTTGACTTGAGTGCCTTTCACAGACTTATATGAGTATAGGAAATTGGCAAAAATACTGCGCCGCTTCTTAAGTTTAATTTTATGAGGACCCCCATGAAAATCCTTTTGGCGAAATTGTTCACCCTTTGTTTCTTCGCAAGTTTCGTTTTTTCTTCTAACGCCCACGCCCTCACTGTGGATTGGTCCGGATACTTTCGAGCCGACAACAATCATGTGAGAAACTATGTTCTTGAGGGGAAAAAGAATACGACCTTTTCTTCCGTATACTTCAAGCTGAAGCCAAAAGTTTTGGTGAACGACAATGTAATTATTAAATCAGAGTGGAATATTGGTGATCCAGTTTATGGATTTTTAGGAAGAAGCACCCCTTCTGAAGATCGCAACAATCCCTTCAGCTCTGGAAGAGGATCTTTCCCCATTTCAGCAGCAAGAATTTGGATGGATGTTCACACAGATTTTGGAACTCTACAGGCAGGGCGAGCTCCCTTTCATTGGGGACTTGGAGCTATTTTTAACTCGGGCGACGCCCCTTTTGATCGATTTCAATCGACATCCGATACGATTCGTCTTGTTTCAAAATTCGGTTACCTCAGCCTAATGCCAATTTATGCAAAAAACTCCATGGGACGAAGCCTCGGTGGAGCGAGAAATCCATCTACCAACGCCATCGTTGATGGAGCAGATGATGTTACCGATTATGGATTGGGACTCAGCTACGACAATCCAGAAGAAGACCTTCAGGCCGGAGGTCTTTACTACAAAAGAAACGCTCAAGACCAACAGAGCGCCTATTACTATCCCGCCGGTCAAACCACCTATAATGCTGGCGCGAACGGAATGAACTTAAAGTTGTTCAACTTTTTCGCCAAAAAAAGTTGGAGTCGCTTTGAGTTGGGCGCAGAGGTTCCCATTTACCGCGGTGAAATTGGAGACATGAACGGTATTGGAAAACGAAACACCTACTCTGCTACAGCGTTGGCTGTGGAGACGGCCCTGAAGTTTGACTCCTGGAAACATAGTTTAAAGTTTGGAACCGTGCCTGGCCAAGGTTCCGCTACCACCGGCAACCGCGGTCAATCGTTTTCTGCCATGGAATTCCATCGCGCGTACAAACTTGGCCTCATTTTGTTTAACTACAATTTCGGTTATTTTGGCGCTAATAATCCAGATTCCGTTCCTGGAAATGCCTCTGCCGGAGACAGTGTTGTTTCTGCCTACGATGCAAATATTTCCAATGCAAAATACGTAATGTTCGCCACTGAGAAAAAGTGGGAACAGTGGTCGCTCGGACTTGGCGCCGTATGGGCCCAAGCGAACCAAGTGGCAAAAACGGGTAGCGATGCTTACAACCACCGCGCAAGACGTTGGTTCACTGCCACCGCCGACCAAGGAGAAAGCATCGGTATCGAAGTGGACTTAGGCACCAGATATAATTGGGACGATAGCATCACCTTCGGGGCAGATTTCGGAATGCTATTTCCCGGCGATCACCTGAAGTTCGTAGATAGCGTAACCAATCAGGGCGTGAATAAAAAAGTTTTTGCGGCCACCTTTAGTGCGGCGACTGTATTTTAAAGAAACACTAAAACTTTTCGAATGAACGAAAAAGAAAAGGCTCCTCAAAATGAGGAGCCTTTTTGCTTGTGCGTATCTGTATCGAATTTTTTCCAGGTCAGCTTTTAGAATCCGAACATATTGGATCCAGGAGCTGCAGCCATGCCTCCGTACATTTGCTGCTGGTACATTTCCATCTGCTTCTGCTGCATGTACTCTTGGTACGTCTGAGCTTTGAACTTGTGGATCGCACCTGGCATTTGAGTCACTTGTCCGAAACCGCCTACGTTGTAGGTAGAGCCGGCACCGAAGGTAGAGATGTATTCCGATTGGAAAGCTGCCAATTCGTCAGCAGCATCTTCACCGGAGCGACCAGAGAGCACGGACTTGATCGCATCAGCTCGGTTCTTGATCTTGCCCAAGTATTTCTTGTCGCAAGATTCCATTTTCCAAGGACCGTTCTTCACACACTCTTTGTACTTTTCGGTGTAAATCTTAGCCAAGGCGCCATCGATTTTCACATCAGCATCGCCATCAACAAACTTCTTTGCTTTGTCGTAGTAGGTTTCGGCCTTGTCTACGTTTCCAGCGTTAGCAGCTTTGGTAGCGATGGCGGAGTAAACTTCGCCGAACTTCTCTTGGTTCTTTTTGTATTCTCTTCTGTCTAGAGACCTCAATTCGCTAGACCAAGCCCGCAACTCTTTGTCTACTTGAGAAAGAGCAACTTCGCCCTCTTCTTTATCCACACCAGAGTCTTCGGCAAGGATGTTCAAGATATCGAATCGTTTTTCGATATAAGATTGGGTGATCTCTTCTTCATCCCAACCGTGTTCAGAGGCGGCTGCAATATAAGCTTCGTATGCAGCTCGGGCGTCATCTGCGGTTTCAGCTTTATCGAGATCTTTTTTCAACTTGCCCTTTAAACCACTATTCACTTGGGTCAACATCGCAGACACATCGCCAAGCAAGTCGCTAGCTTCGTGAATAGCGCTGGTGAGTCCTACATAGTCGTTATCTTGGCAAAGCTGTAACACTCGAGCAGCCAAGTCGTCGTAACGTCGGTCGCGGGCAGCAGCTTCTTCTTTTGCCAAAAGAACTCTTTCTTCTTCTGCCAAACGCTCTTCTTCAGCTTTCGCAGCATCTTCTTGCGTCTTGGTAGAGGTCAAAACAATTTCTTGTCCATCTGCGGTTGGCAAAACTTCGTCAACAATTCTGTTTTTCGAAGCAACGCTCACTTGAGCTTCGTGGCGCAAGAATACTTTGCCATCTACGTCTTTCAGTTTGATCGCCGGAATTAGAGTGGCAAGGTCCACTTGATCTTCAGAATCGTAATCCTCGCGCTTAAAGCCAGATTCGCATTTTGGCATGCGAATGGTTAATAAGTGTTTGTCACCTTCGGTGCGGTATGAGTGAGAAAAATTCTTCGCGCATCTTTCTGGAACTAATCCAGCAAGAACCAAATTGTTTCCTTCGTGAATGACTTCTAAGTCAGGAACAATTGCGCTCAATTCAGATAGGCTAACCCCGTCTTTTGGGGAAATGCTGGCTTCGGCCAAGGGGCTATAGGCACCCAAAAACAAAGTGGCGGCAGCGATTTTGATCATCAACTTTTCGCGTTTCATGGTCTTCATAAGCTCTCTCTCCAGTTCAATTTTAGGCCAGTCATCCACAAGCTAGAGACTGGTTGGGGCTTATCCTCAATCCTCGGGACTTACCTTACCAATTTAGTCTGCAACCCCAATGCCAGTTCGGCCACGCGCTAAGAAAAGCCAATAAATACTGTGTGTTAAGGATGCTCAGCCGAATTTCTGTCTAGATTGGAAACACCCAGATCGTACAGAAAGTGTACAGATTTAGGCTCACCCCCACCCCCACCCCCACAAAAACCAGACTTTCTCCTTACTTTTCAATGGGTTACAAATACCGACGAAAAACTAGACAGTGAAAAGAAAGGCATGACACCCATCCTAACCCGTAGTAAGTAAAGGGAAATTCAACTTATTGAGGGTTTGCCCAATGGCGGTTTTCGAAAAGATCCAGGCCGATAATTATGAACAAATTGTTTTCTGTAATGATCAGAAAGTGGGGTTGAAAGCCATTATTGCTATTCATAACTCCGCACTGGGCCCTGCCACCGGCGGATGCAGAATGTGGAATTACCGAAATGAAGAAGAAGCCCTCACTGACGTACTTCGATTAGCAAAAGGAATGACCTATAAAGCTTCGATCTCTGGCCTTCCCTTGGGTGGCGGAAAAAGCATTATCATTGGCGATGCCTCTCAAAAATCGCCCGAACTTTTGAAGCGCTTTGGCGACTATGTAGAAACCTTCAAGGGACATTACATCACGGCAAAAGACGTGGGCATCGATTCCAACGATCTGAAAACTATCAAAACAAAAACTTCTCACATTCTTGGAATTGCCGGTGAGGCAAACTCCAGCGGTGATCCATCTCCCGTAACTGCGTGGGGAGTTTATAACGGCATGCTTGCTTGTGCAGAAAAAGCCTTCGGCAGCAAATCTCTCAAGGGACTGCACGTGGCCCTTCAGGGCTTGGGCGCAGTAAACTATCATCTCTTAAAGTATCTTCACCAAGAAGGCGCCAAAGTCACTGGCTGCGATATCAACCCCGATACCATTCAACGAGCTCAAAAAGAGTTTGGTGTGAATATCGTTGGACCAGAATCCATTTACGAAGTTGCATGCGATATTTTTAGCCCAGGAGCTCTTGGTGCCATTATAAATGCTCAAACTTTATCAAAGTTTAAATGCAAAGTGATTGCGGGCGCTGCCAACAATCAGTTGGCAACAGAAAAAGAAGGCGAAGAGCTTTTGAAAAAAGGAATTCTCTACGCCCCTGACTACGCCATTAACGCCGGCGGCCTAATGAATATTTATCACGAACGCGAAGGATACAATCGAGAGAAGGCCTACGCTCATGTGGCCAAAATCTACGACACCATCAAAAAAATTCTCGAAGTTTCTGCCGCAGAAAAAATGCCCACCAACCTGGTGGCCAATAAAATTGCCGAAGATCGCGTAAAAGAGGCAGAACGTGCACGTTCTTGATTCGAAGAGACACTTGGGTTTACACCGAGTGATCTCTCCCGCGGGCGCGCTTCCTCAACAAGCGACCCGCCTAAAAAATGATCTTCCCTCAGAAGAAGATGAGATTTTGATTGAAGTTTCTTCCTTGAATGTGGATAGCGCGAGCTTTCATCAGTTTTATGAGAGCAATCAAAAAGATCCGCAAAAAACAGCTGCCGCCATTTTAGCGGTGGTTGAAGAGCGAGGAAAACTACAGAACCCCGTTACTGGTTCTGGTGGAATGCTTTTAGGTACGGTAAAAAAAGTGGGCACGAAGATTACCAATGCAGACCTTCGCGCCTTAAAGGTGGGCGATCGCATTGCCACCCTAGTTTCTCTCACCTTAACTCCGCTAAAAATTGAAAAGATCCATAAAGTCATTCCCGAGATCGAAAGAGTAGAAATCAGCGGCCACGCCATCCTTTTTAACAGCGGCATCGCCGCAAAACTTCCCGAAGATATCAACGAAGGTTTATCGCTGGCAGCGCTTGACGTTTGCGGCGCGCCCGCCCAAACCGCGCGCCTAGTGAGACCAGGAATGAATGTGGTGGTAATTGGTGGAGGCGGAAAAAGCGGATTATTTTGCCTCTATCAAGCAAAGAAAAACTTAGGCATCACGGGCAAGTTGGTGGCCTTTGAATATTCCCCATCCGCCGTAGAGCGATTAAAAAAATTATCTTTCGTTGATGAAGTGATCGAAGGCAATGCCAAAGACGCTGTGGCCTCCTCAGAAAAAATTCGCGCCGCCTTTGATGGAGAAGGGGCCGATCTAGTGATTAACGTTGCTAACGTTGCCGGCACCGAAATGGCCAGCATCTTATCGGCAAAACGTTTTGGCACCGTGTATTTCTTTAGCATGGCCACCAGCTTTACTTCTGCCGCACTGGGCGCCGAAGGCGTGGCCGCAGACGTTCATCTTTTAATCGGAAATGGGTACGCCGAAGGACATGCGGCACTAACACTCGATTTGTTGCGAGAGAGTAAAGAGCTACGTACAATCTTAGAGACCCAATATGAAACTCGCTCTTGATAAGAAAAAAATCGCCGAATGCCGCAAGATCGCTGTTCGAATTTCGAACCAAGTTCGAAAAATGATCGACGCCCATTCCACCGTCGCCACAGAGCGA
>JACCDX010237578.1_pt1 | contig 10709 bp, 12 predicted proteins | sample 7449681 | NCBI WGS metagenome assembly JACCDX01 (sample SAMN15323450, study PRJNA562643) | freshwater metagenome | isolation source: river surface water | place: USA:Blue River Watershed | collected 2017-08-18
CAATCTTGCAATCAGAGATGTATTTGTCACTAGTGCATTTTCTAATGTTTATTTAAATCAGTTTCTGCAGTATTTTGTGGTGAATCATGTGGGCCAATACTATGAGCCTATTCCAAATTTCAACACATTAGATTTGAACTTTGGCCAAGAGATTCCACTGCATCCCATGAATCAGACAGCATTCAATACATTATTTTACAGATACTACAGCGAATATTTGGCAGAGGTCTATTCACCAGAGAGCAAAGTGATGGAAGCATCATTTATGCTCAATGTATCTGACATCATCAATCTGCAGTACAATGCAAGCATCTTCATCAAGGATTCATACTGGCGCATTTTAGAAATCAATGATTATACACTAGGAGAAAACCAAGTGACAAGATGCAAGCTCATCCGCAAATTAGATTCAGTGAATATTCCCGAATCATGTCAGCTCACTCCAGTATCTGTGACTCAATTGGGCAAGATTGTGTGGAATGATATGGATGGCAATGTGGTGACTGGCACAGAGCTGTGCTGTTCTAAGCTAGGATATTTTTGGGATCCAGTGAGCAATTCATGCAATATCTCAATCAAGGATCCAAAGGAATCATCAAGCGGCAAACCTATCAGCACACATGCCATTGATGGATTGATAAATCTCACCAATAATACTACAATTGTCAAAGATCCAGGTGCAATTGCATTGATTGCTGGAAAGGATATCAGAGTGCTCAAATCAGACAGCAATACATCTGCTGTATTTGGTGAGAATATTGATGTGTACAAAAGTGGTATCTGGTATGGAGGAGGAGCAGATGCTCTGAACAACAGAGCTGGATGGGGAGTGATGGTATTCAAAATGAGTGGCATATTCAATGCAGCTCTGGATAGATTAGATTTTGAAGCATTCAAGATTCCTTTATCATCTGTATTCACAGCCAGAGTGACAATCACTGGCACTCAGCTATCAAGTGGATTGCCAATAAACACATGGACATTCATGGGGCATGGAGTGTATTCATCCAATGCTGTGGGAGTGCTATCTGTACAAGATCCACTAGACCAAATCTTGAGCACATGCGATGCTGGAGGAGATTGGCTTGTGGGATTTGATATGGGAGCAACTAGTGAAGCAATTCTATTTGTTCAATCTATCAGTGGATTGACATATCCATCTGCATCAGATTACTATTTCACAGCAACAATTGAGGTCAATCAAATTGGTACAATATGAGATATGATGAATTGAATGTGCAAGAGATCAGAGATGCTCTGATGCTTATGCGCAATGGAGTGAAAGGAAGCACTCAGCTTTATGGATTGGCAAGTGGCAAATGTCATCTGCCAGCTCCATCAAAAAAATCAATGCGCATCACATATGCTGTGCTTGGTATACTATTCATCACAATACTTTTTGCACTATGGCTGAGCCAATACTGACTGGATTAAAACAAATAAGAACTGAACTGAAAGGAATTCAAGATCAGCTAGCTGGCTTGGATACTGGCAGTGAGGAATTCATCAAATTAGCTGCGAGAGCTGGAGAGCTTCGCGACAAGATGAAAGATGTCAAGGAAGCTGTGAGCGCAAATGCTGGCCCAGCTATTGAGACATTCGGCAACAATCTTGGAATAGCTCAGGGACAGCTGGCATCTTTGGATTTGACTGGCTTTGGCGAATCATTGAAAAGAATGGGCACCAATGTCAAGAGCATTTCATTCAAAGAGATGGGCAATGGTATCAAATCAGTGACAAGTGGCTTGGGATCATTGGGTAAATCATTGTTGACCAATCCAATATTTTTGCTGGCCACAGCCATCATTGCAATTGTCATGAACTTTGAAGCATTGACAAAAGCTGGTGGATTGGTGGGCAAAATCTTCTCATTCATTGGTGATACATTGGATGCAGTTAAGAAAGGCATGATAGCATTCTCTGATGCAATTGGATTGACAGATAGCGAAGCTGAAGCAAGAGCTGAAGCTGCAAAGAAGAGGATGGAGGAGACAAAGAAATTCAGAGAGGATTTGGATAAATTCCTCACAGATGCCAATGAGAGAATGCGCACAAGCAATATGTCAGCGCAAGACAAGGAAATCTATGAGCTCCAAAAGAAATACCAGGAGATGCTTGGTGATAGATCAATCTTCAGTGATGATGGAAAAAAAATAGAGGAGACATATAGAAGAGAGCTAGAGCAAATCAATGATAGATACGACAAAGCAGCAGAAGAGAAGAGGAAAGAGGAAGCAAGGAAAGCAGCTGAGCAATTGCGGAATGATCGCAAGCAAGTGACTGACTTTTTGAAAGAGGAGAATGAAAAGAGATTGCAAGCATCCATGAATGATATGGACAAAGAGCTCAGACAAGTGCAGCTGAACTATGATGCCAAGATGAAGCTGGCACATGGCAATGCAGCACTAGAAAAGCAGCTCACTGATTCATTGACTGCAGAGCAGAATGCTATCAGACAAAGATATGCTGATGCTGAGCTCAAAAGACAGCAAGACATAGCAACAGCCAATGCTGCCATCCTCAATCAAATGAAGATGGATGCCATTGCAGAGGAGGAAGCACTGAGCCAAGAGATTGAGAATCTCAGACAAGGTGCAAGACAAACAGAATTGCAAGCTGTCCAGGATGCATACAATGAGAAAATAGAACTAGCAAAAAAGCTAGGCTTAGATTCCGTATTGCTTGAGGAAGAGATGGAGCGACAAAAAGCAGAAATCAATAAGCAATATGATGATGCTGAAGTGGCAGCAGCAACTGAGCAAGCTGAGAAGCTCAAGCAAGTGAATGCTGATAAATTTCAAGCAATCATGAAGCTAGCCCAGCAAGCAACATCTGTGCTCATGTCTATCAATGAAGCATCTGCCAAAGGTGATGAAGCATCTCAGCGCAAAGCATTTGAGAGAAACAAAAAGCTACAGAAAGCAATGGCTGTCATCAATATGGCAAGTGGTATTGTGAGCGCATTCAGTGCTCCAGACAATGTCACAATGGTGCAGAAGATTGCAAGTGCTGCTGTAGTGGCAGCTGCTGGTGTAGCTAATTTGGTCAAGATAAATCAGACACAATTTGGAGGAGGGACTCCACCATCTACCACAAATGTTGGTGGAGGAGGTGGAGGAGGTGGAGGAGGAAACAATGGCCCAGCTCCATCATCTCCCAATGCACTCAATCTATCATTTTTGAACAGCGACAAAAACAAGCCACAGCCATTGCAGACATATGTTGTTGCTGGTAGTGTGAGCAGTGCGCAGCAAGCAGATTTCAAGATTAAAAATCAAGCGAATACATACAACAATGGATAAAAAAATAAAGGTGATCAAATACACAATAGATGAGCAGAATCTATTGGATGGTGTTTACTGCATGAGCTTAGTCAATGAGCCAGCTATCATGGTGGATTTTGTTGCTTTGTCTAAGAATCAAAAGCATCAAGTGAAGTTCAAAGCTGTGGAATCAAATGAGCAGCGCATGCTCTATGGGCCAGTGCTCATTCCAGATCAATTGATATATAGATATGATCCAGATACAAAAGAGGAATGGTATGCACAATATCCATCTGATGTCATCAAGATGACAGCTCACAAATGGCTTAGAATGAACATGCACAACAATGCGAATCTGGAGCATGATCAATTCAAGCGCACAGATGGGATTGAATTTGTTGAATCATGGCTGCAGATGGGAGCAATGGATAAAAGCGCAGAGCTAGGATTCACCACTCCTCCTGGCACATGGTACATAGGAGGTCATGTCACATCTGATGAGATATGGGATGAAGTGAAAAATGGCACATTCAATGGCTTTTCATTGGAGGGATGGTTCAAGCCAAGTGAGGAGAGCACTATGCCAGTGAATGAAGTGGAGAAAATCATGGATGAATTGATGCAAGAGCTTGGAATTGATGGATAAAAACTGGCTGTCTAGATTGCTCAGCTCTGGCAGTGATGTGTCAAGCAAGCGCACAGCATCACTCTTCACATTGCTCATGGTCATCATCATGGCATTCATTGCTGTGATATCAGATGATCATCACATCTGCCCAGAATTCATGTATGATTCATTGTGCTTGATGGCTGGCAGTGGCATGGGGATGACAATCCTAGACAAGCTCATTGAAAAAAGAAAGAGCTGAAATATACTAAAGCAAAAGACCTATGGAAACAACAGAAAAAAATATCTTTTCCATCATCAAAAAGTTCAATGAAAAATTGAGCGCGCATGGTGTGAAATTATCAGCTGAGGAAGTAGCTGATCAAGCAGAAGCAATGAAGTTCATGGCTGAAGCTGCATTGGAAGATGGCACAATTGTATATACTCCAGCTGAAGCATGGGGTGAGGGTGTTGAAATCTTCGTGAAAGATGCAGATGGCAATATGGTAGCTGTTCCAGATGGAGATATCACAACTGCAGATGGCACAATCATCTCTGTTGCTGGTGGTCGCGTAGTGACAATTGCTCCAGCTGAAGTGGAAGCTGAAGAGGAAGAGCAAGAGAAAGTGGAAGAGGTAGAGCAAGCTGCTGAGACATTCACAAAGGCTGATGTTGAGGCAATGATACAAGATGCATTGAATGGCTTTGCTGCTCAATTATCTGCTAAGGATGAAGAGCTCAAGACATTGCAAGCTGAATTGAAAGCAGTGAAAGAATCTCACTCACAATTGAGCAAGCAAGCTGCAGCTGTATCTGTGAAACAGACAGCAGTATCTGCTCCAAAAAAGACCATGAATCAGATTGATTCTGTACAAGGTCGCATCAATGAATTGATCAATAGAAAATAACTAATTTAATACAATAAGAAATGGCATCAGATCTTTCAATCACAAGCAACTATGCTGGTGAATTAGCACTGCCCTATGTAGCAGCTGCAATCATCTCTGGCGATACTATCGCAAAGGGATATGTGACCTTACATGAGAATGTAAAGTTCAAAGCAAATATTTCCAAATTAGCATTGGCATCTTTGGTGCAAGCTGCTTCTGGTGGAGACAATTGCGATTTTGAAAAAGGTGTATCTACAGCTGGTATTACTGAGGCTGTATTGCAAGTAACTGATTTGAAAACAAATCTTGAGCTTTGCAAAAATCAATTTGCTCGTCAATGGGAAGCATTGAACACTGGCAGAGGTTTCATCAATGATACTTTGCCAACTACATTTGCAGATTTCTTGATGTCTCGCTTGGCATTGGAAATCTCTGCCAACATTGAGCGTCAAATCTGGGTTGGTAATTTCAGTTCATCTTTTGGTGGTGCTTCTGGTTTTACATCTTTTGATGGTTTATTGAAAAAGATTGTAGATGCCAAAGGTGCTCCAGATTACAATATCACTGGTGCTTTGACTACAGCTAACATCATGACTGAAATTGATGCTGTTGTTGCTACAATCCCAACTGCATTGATTGGATCACCATTGACTAAGTGCTATATGAGCCCTAAGACAGCTCAATTGTACAAGCAAGCATTGATGAATCAATTATCTGTTGGTGGGCCATTGACTCCAGCATCTTTGGAGATGATCAACAATGTATATGGATATGAAATCTATGTATGTCCTGGATTCTCTAATGATGTGATCATGTTTGCTCAAGTGAGCAATTTGCATGTGGGTTGTGATTTGGTATCTGACATGAATGAAGTGAAAGTGATTGACATGAGCATGACTGATGGTTCTGACAATGTGCGCGTAGCTATGAAATATCGCGTAGGTACAGCAATCGGTTTTGCAACTGACATCGCAATTGGATACTAAGCGAGAGCTTGAATAAGTAATAAAAAAAGGGTGGGTGCATGCCCACCTTTTTTGTATAAAATAACAATAAAAAAATTCATATAAGATGGCATGTTTAGCTACAAATGGATTCCTAGTCAATTGTAAATCTACGATAGGCGGAATCAAGGCATTATGGGTGGGCCCATATGCTACAATCAAAGGTGCTGCAACAATTGATGCTGGCACTGAAATGGTCACTGCTTTACCAAATGCTACTTGGGTGCAGTACGATCTTAAACCACACACAAGCAACTTCAAAGAGGAAGCTCAAGTAAGCAAGGAGAATAATACTATTTTCTATTTGCAAACTATCTTGGCAAATTTTCATGGATTATCTGCAGCTCGCAGAAAAGAGGTGAATACATTCAGCAAGGGCCGCCATGCTTTGATTGTTCAAGACAATAATGACAATTATTGGTTGGTGGGATATCTTGATGGTGCTGAAGTTTCAGCTGAAACAACTGATAGCGGAACAGCAAAGGGTGATGCAAATTCATACAGCATCACATTCACAGCTGAGGAAAAGAATAAGGCCTACAGATTGGCTGATTCTATTGTCAGTGATTTTGATGGTAGTATCACAGCTCCTACTCTTTAATTGATTATATTTGAGGATGCAATATCTTCAGATCAATACTACTAGCCAGCAGCTCCTCTTCACATTGAAAGAGGGGCTGTTGTTGCTTGGTGAATCATATTCACACTACTTGCTGAAATTGACTCATGATGCAACTGGCACAATATACAGATGCATTCCATCTGTGATATTTGAAGATGCAAGATTGACTACATTGTCAATTGATACAGATACTGATGATGCAGTGAATGGTGCCATCTTGATGACGAATCCAGGCAGATATTCATATGAGGTTTATGCTCAAAATAGCAGCACGAATCTTGATGAATCTCTATCAATTGGAATCATAGAGAAAGGATGGATAACTGCACAAGATAATCAGATATATTTCACTGATCCCACAATAGAAATCCCACAAGACAAAGTGTACAATGGCTGAGAATAGCACAAGCATGGTCAATATACAGATGGCCAAATATAACAAGGTTGAGCCCATCGAAAGAGAGACATCGAAAGGATGGGCAGAATATGGTGAGGGCAATATATTCCCACAATACATCCTTGATCTATATGCCAATTCATCAGTGCATGGATCAATTGTGAATTCAATTGCATTCATGATTAGTGGAAAGGGATTTCAATCACTCAATCAAGCAGTGACAAAGCAGATTGAATCATGGCAGCTCAATGAGATATTGCCATCATTGGCAATTGATTTAAAATTGCAAGGAGGATTCTATCTCGAATTCATCATGAGCATGGATATGAGCAGAATTGCTCAAGTGAATCATCTCCCATTTGAGAACTGCAGAAGAGCTGTATCTGATGAGAATGATTGCATCACTGGTATCTGGTATTCACGAGATTGGGAAGATACAAGGAAGCAAAAGAATAGGCCCGAATATGTGCCAGTATTCAATCCATCCAATCCACAAGCAAGACAAGTGATTTTCTGTGATATGCTCACTCCTGGAAGCTTGTACTATCCTAGACCAGATTACTATTCAGCAATCAATTGGATTGAGCTCACAAAGCACATCAGTGAATTCCATGTGAACAATATTCTCAATGGATTATTTCCATCATTTCACATCGCATTCAACAATGGCATCCCATCTCCAGAAGCTGAGAGAGCAATCATCAGAGATTTGGAGCGCAATATCAGTGGCACATCAAATGCTGGGAAATTCTTTGCTACATTCAACAAGAGTGCAGATCAAGCTCCCAAGCTAGAGCCATTCCCAACAAATGATGCAGATAAGCAGTACACATTCCTAAGCACTGAAGCAAGGGATCAGATCATTGTAGCGCATCGTGTGACATCTCCAATCCTATTGGGAGTGAGAGAGGGTGCTGGATTGGGAAGCAATACTGATGAAATGAAAACAGCATTGCAGATATTCTCAAAGCAAGTAATTGAGCCATTCCAGCGCATCATATTGGATGCAATTGCTGTTGCATTGGATTACAATGGTCTACCAGCTGAGATTGAGATTGTGCAGAATGATGTATTGATGCAAGATCAAGGAGTAGAAGCTGATGCAGAAGCTGTGCAAGCAATTGAGCCATCACAGATATCAGCATTGCTTGAGATTGTATCTCAAGTGACAGCAAATGAATTGACAATTGTATCTGCAAAAGCAATTGCAAGAGCATCCTTTCCAAAATTATCAGAGGATGTCATCAATTCAATTTTTGACAATCTATCACCAACAGCTCAAGTAGTGCAAAGCATCACTGAAAAAAAAAAAAATGATTGTGAGCACATGCTCTGCATGAGTGCTGATGATGATGATTTCAGTGCTGAGCAAGAGCAATGGTGGTTGAATAGATTGGATAGCATTGGAGAGCAATTGAGTGAGGATGAGTGGGAGCTGATTGATGATACAAGGCTAGATGCCACAGATCATGAGCACAAGCTAATCAATGAGCTGCAGTACAAAAAATATGCAAGCGGATTGGAGAAGAGATCCAGAATGGACAGCGGCATGTACAAGATCAGATATGCATACACATTGGGATTGCGTGACAATAGCAGAGCATTTTGCAAAAAGATGGTAGCATTGTCATCACAAGGAGTGGTGTACAGATGGGAAGATATCTCTCCAGAATCTCCCGAATTCAACATGAGTGACAGCGGAGTGAATTCTCAATTCGCTGCTGCTGGGGAGAGCACAATGGATATCTGGAAATACAAAGGCGGAAAGCATTGCTATCATGCCTGGAGGAGATTGATTTTCAAAAGAAAGTTAGCAACTGGCAAAGGTCAGAAAGGATTTCTACCAGATGAGCCAGAGAACTATACTAAGATAGGAGTGATAGAGGCAGTCATCAAAGGTGTACCATTGAAAGACATTGAGGCTGACTATGCTACAGCTGGCACTCCCACTAGATTGTTGGAATAAAAAACAAAAAAACAATGGCATTGACTCCAGAAATACTGCTCATCAATGAGCAAGTTTTAAAAAAATATACACAGCTGAATGAGGCTGTAGATACCAATCTAATAAGACCAGCAATCTATCTTGCACAAGATAAATATCTAGTGAACTATCTGGGCACTGACTTGACCAACAAGCTGAAAACAGATGTAGATGCTGATGCAATTGCTGGAGCATATGAGACATTGCTCAATGAATATGTGATGAAGTTCCTTGTTTGGTGGACAATGATTGAGCTATATCCCACACTGGTATACAAGCACGACAATGGCAGCATAGTGATCAAGACATCAGAAGATACATCAAGCATCAGCGAGAGTGAATTGAACAAGATGATGGATGCTGCATCTGACAATGCCAAATACTACACACAGCGCATGGTTGACTATCTATGTGCAAATAGTGCCAGCTTTCCAGAATACACAAGCAATCAATTCCCATCGCAGAATCCATATCACAATGTGTACACTGAAACTGGGATTGTTTTCTCTGGTGGATATAGACAAAATAGATTGAGATGGACAATAAACGATGTACTGCCAACAAAGTAGAGCTGCGCAAAATCTATGAAAACAAGATGCGCGAATTCTTAAAAAAACAAGAGAAGAAAAATGGTCAATCCAAATCATGATGCTGATGGAATTCTAGGAGCAATCACAGCCATCACTATGGCAGTAGTAGCAAATCTAGAATATGTTGAAGCATGGATGCGCATTGCAGCTGCTATGGTTGCGATTGTTGCTGGTATCACATCAATTGTATACCACATGAAAAAAATCAAGGAATGAACACAATCAAAAATATCAGTTGGATCAAAGAGGCATTTGCTGAGCACAAATATCAGTGGATGCCATTTCATATTGTAGGCCTAAGAGTAAAAAATGCTAGGCCCAACAGATATGATGACATGATAATCTTGATTGATGGAGATGTGGCATATACATTCAATGCTACAACTAGACCAGGCAAGCACTGGCTGTTGAATTTATTGAATAGCAAAGGCACAGCTGTGCTCAAGCCAGGTCAATATCTAAACACATGGCAGATAGGAATGCATCAAGGCAAATATAAAGCACTCACTCAGTGTGCTCCATTGGTTGTATATCGTGACAATGACAAAGATGAGCTAGCTGAGAATCTAGGAGTGGAAGAGAAAGGCATTTTCGGCATCAATATTCACAGAAGCAATCCATCATTGACATCACAATTGGTGGACAAGTGGAGCGCTGGCTGTCAAGTTTTTGCTGATCCCAAAGATTTTGAATTCTTCATGAAAAGATGTGAAGCAAGTGGTTTGAAGAAATTCACCTATACACTATTGAATGAGTAAAAAAACAAAGGCAAGAGAGCTTGCTGAGCAATACTGCAAAGAGCATGTAGACATGCCGCATCTCACATTGGCAAAGCTATTGAAAGCAAAGCATGGCCTAGTATTTAAAGATGTGGAGCATGCCAGAGATATGGTGCGAATAGTAAGAGGGCAGCATGGAGTGAAAAATAAAAAAACTGCATCTGACAAATCTCTATATGTAGAAAAATCACCATATTTCACACTGCCAAAAAGCTATGCAGAGAAGAGAATGCCATTGCAAATCAAAGGTGAAAAAGTGCTTTTGCTGAAAGATATTCATTTTCCCTATCATGATGAGGAAGCATTGAGCACAGCATTGAAATGGGGAATAGATGAGGGCTGTGATACACTATATCTCAATGGTGATATCTTGGATTGTCACACATTATCAAGATGGGAGAAAGATCCAGAAGCTCGCAGCTTTGCTCAAGAGCTTGAATCAGTGAGAGCATTCCTCAAGTTAGTGAGCACTCTATTCAAAAAAGTGTATTACAAAGAGGGAAATCATGAGGAGAGATACTGGAGATATCTATCATCACATGCTCCAGAGCTGGCAGAGATTGATGCATTCAA
>JACCDX011584287.1_pt1 | contig 10709 bp, 5 predicted proteins | sample 7449681 | NCBI WGS metagenome assembly JACCDX01 (sample SAMN15323450, study PRJNA562643) | freshwater metagenome | isolation source: river surface water | place: USA:Blue River Watershed | collected 2017-08-18
CGCCCATCGGGTTCGCTCACGCGCACCAGGCCCGAGCCCTGGATGTGCAGCACCATGGCATCCACCGGGTCGTTCAGGTAGACCAAGGCCTTGCCGCGCAGCGCTGCTTTGGCTTGGGGGTGGGTGTCGATGTCTTGCCGGCTGTACCAGGGCTTGCGTGCGGCCAAGCCTGCGGGCGCGGCGTGCAGTGGCACGGTGAAGGCCCCTTGCGGGTAGCGGCTGGCTTCGAGCACCGGCTCGTAATAAGCGGTCAGCAACCCCTCCGCCTGGGCTTCGTGCGACTCGACGCGGTAGGGCTGCAAGCGCTCGCGCACCCAGGCGCGGCGCTCGGCCACCGGGGCGTGGGCCAACTGCCGCACCTGCGGGCACACGCTCTGCCACGCCCGCGTTGGTCGTTCGCAGCTGCGCAGCCAGGCCGGCCAGGCTTCTTGCAGCGCGTCTTGTTCAAACGCTGGCAGATCGGCCCAGCGCACCGCCACCCAGCGGCTCTTGGCTTGCGCCATGTCGGGCGGTAAGGGGCCAGACGGGGCTTCGCGCACGGCGGCTGGGGGCCGTGTTGGTGGCGCGCTGGAGCAGCCCGACAGGCTGCCTACAATCGCCAGCGTCATGGCGGTCAGCAGGGTGCAGGCCCGGCGGTTGGCTGTCGCCGCATTTGTCATCCACAGGAGTTGTTGCATGGCGTTGTTGTTGCTGGAGGCCTTGCTGGCATTGGTCATTCTGATTGCGATTGTCTGGTGGACCATGTTTTCCGGGAGGCACAAGGGAGAGCTCAAGGCGCCCGAGGCGCAGCGCGAGGAAGACATCGACAAGCCTTAGTCGAGCAGCGTACCCGCGCCCTCGAAACGCTGCGCGTAGTAGCGGTTGCTGAGCTGGTCGATGCGCACGCCGGTGCGTGGATTGCTGGCGTGTACGAAGCGGCCATCCCCCACATACACGCCCACATGCGAATGCCGCGCCCCCAGCGTGTTGAAGAACACCAGGTCGCCGGGCAGCAGCTGTTCAGTGGGTACCGGCCGTGCTTTTTTCCCCAACTCGGCCGAAGTGCCCGTCACCCGCAGGCCCACGGATTCACGAAAGACGTGGCTGACCAGGCCGGAGCAATCAAAGCCGGTGGCCGGACCCCGGCCGCCCCAACGGTAGCGTGTGTCGAGCAGGCCCATCGCGAAGAGCGCCACATCGTTGCGTTGTGGCTGGCTGGCGCGGGCGGGCTGTGGCGTGACTGTCACTGGCGATGGCGATGGCGATGGCGCCGAGGCGCAGCCGCTGAGCAGGGTCGCCAGCAGCCACAGGCTTTGTCGACGGGAGTGGACCGGGCGCAGCGTCATGCCACCTCCCGCAGCAGGTTGGCCAGCTCAACGGCGGATTTCACTTCCATCTTGTCGAACACGCGGGCACGGTGCACTTCGACCGTGCGCACGCTGATGTCGAGCTGGTCGGCGATCAGCTTGTTGGGCAGGCCCTCCACCACCAGGCCCATCACGTCGCGCTCGCGCTCGGTCAGCTCCGACAGGCGCTGCTGCAGTTGCTGGTGGCGCTGGCGCTCGCTCAGGCGCTCACGCGAGAGGGCCAGCGCCTGCTCGATGCGGTCGACCAGGGCGTTGTCGGAAAAAGGTTTTTCGCAGAAGTCGAAAGCGCCGCGCTTGACGCTGTCCACCGCGGTGGGCACATCGGCGTGGCCAGTCAGGAAGATCACCGGCCAGACCTGCGCGATGCCGCGCTCGAGCAACTGCTCGAACAGCGCGAGCCCACTCATGCCGGGCATGCGCACGTCCAGCAGGATGCAGCCCACAGAGCTCGGCAAGCGGTGGGGCGCCCAGCCGGCTTGCTGAGCCTCGAGTGCGCCCAGAAAGCTTTCGGCGCTGTCAAAGCTGGTGCTCAGCAGGCGGCGCGTGCGAAGCAGCCAGGCCATGCCTTCGCGCACGATGGCATCGTCGTCAACGATATGGACAGTGGCATCCGAGTGACCGAGCATGCCGGGATTTTAGGTCGCGGCAGCGGCGTCGGGGTGGCCGGCGGGCAGTGTGAAGCGAAAGACGGTACCTGTCGGCGGGTTGGGCGCGTGGTCAAGGTGCCCGCCATGTTGTTCGATCACGGTGCGGCAAAGGCTTAAGCCCAGGCCCATGCCTTCGGTTTTGGTGGTGAAGAACGGCGTGAACAGCTGCTCGGCCACGGCTTCGTCGATGCCGCTGCCGCAGTCGGACACGCTGAATTCGAGCCAGCCCTGCTGGGCATTGGAGGCGGCGCGGCGCACCTGCAGCACCAGCACGCGCGTGTGGCATTCGGGCTGGTCCATGGCCTGCATGCCGTTGCGCGCCAGGTTGAGCAGTACCTGCTCGACCATGGTCCGGTCGCAGACGACAGCAGGCAAGCTGGCTTCGAGTTCGGTGCGAACCAGCACGCCGAGCTTGCGCGCCTGCAGGCTGACCAGCGGTGCGATCGCGTCGAGCAGGGCGCGCGGTGCCACTGGCTCGCGCGCCTGGTCGCGCCGGCGCACGAAGTCGTGCACGCTGTTGATGACGCGACCCGCGCGCCCGGCCTGCTCGGCGATGCGGCGCAGCGCCATGTGCACATCGTTCAGGACCTCGCTGTTCCTGCCGGTGCCGGCGTGGTCCATTAGGTTGAGCGAGCCGTTGGCGTAGCTGGCAATCGCGGCCAGAGGCTGGTTGAGCTCGTGACTGAGCAGCGAGGCCATCTCGCCCACGGTGGCCAGGCGGGCCGTGGCCTGCAGCCGCTCCTGGCTGGCGCGCGAGAGCTCTTCCACCCGCCGCTGCTCGCTGATGTCCAGGATGGCGCTCATCCAGCCCGTCTGCTCGCCCTGCGTGCTCACCAGAGGCGCTTCGATGATGAGCACCGGAAAGCGCGTACCGTCCTTGCGCATGAAGACCGATTCGTAGCCTTCGCGCGGCGGTGTGTTGCCCGCCAGCCGTACCGCCTGGCGTTGCTGGTACTCGCCCACCATTTCGGGCGGCCAGTAGGGCATGGGTGCGGTCTGGCCGATCAGTTCATCCGCCCCGAAGCCGACCATCTCGCAAAACGCCGGGTTGACGTAGGTGATGCGGCCTTCGCGGTCGCGCGCGCGCAGGCCGGTGACCAGCGAGTTCTCCATCGCCTTGCGAAAGGCAAGTGCCTCGGCCAGTTCGCGCTCTGCTTTGAGGCGCCGACGCGAATCGCGCACCAGGAGCACCACCACCGTGATGAGGGCGATCGACATGGCCGTGACCAGCGCGGTGAGCACGTTGGGAAACAGGTCGGGCGCGCTGCGCCGCCCGTCCATGCGCAGCACCAGGGTGTTGCCGGGCAGATCCAGCAGCTGTTGCGCGGTGAAAAGGCGCTGGCCGCGCCGGTCGGTGCCAGCCATGGCCAGGCGGGTGCCGTCTGCCTCCGTGAAGGACACCAGGTTGCGACGGGCAAAGGTGTGGCCCAGGCGCTCGACCAGCAGCTCCTGCAATCCGTAGACCAGCACGGTGTAGCCGGTCAGCCGACCGCCGGCCATGAGCGGTATGCACAGCTCCATCACCTCCGTCCCCAGGCCGTGGTTGAGCGGCAGGTAGTAGCTGCTGGAATAGGCGGGTCCGTTGAACTGGCGCGCGCTCAGGCACGAGCGCATGGTTTCGTTGAGCGTTTGGCTGCGCGGGGTGCGCGAGTAGACCGGCTCGCGCAACGGCGAGTCCTCGGCGTCCAACAGTTGCCACTGGCTGTCACGGTGCTCGATGCGCAGCCACTCGCGCTTGTCGCGCAGCAGGGTTTGCAGCGCATCGCGGCGCTCGCGCTCGCCCGAAGAGGTGGCCTGCAAGGCCTGCAAGGCCTGCACATCGCGCGCCAGCTCGGTGCGCAGGTCACTGACGGCGTCCTGGGTGTCGCGTTCGAGCTCGGCCTGCACCTGGCTGGCCTCGTAGCGGCCGGCCAGCCAAACCAGCGTGGCCAGCAGGGCTAGCACCAGGCCGATCAGGGCAAGCCACAACGCCAGCCGCCCGGCGCGCCAGGGCAGCAGGTCATCGAGCGCGCGGCGCCAGCCCTGCAGGCGCCGCTGCCAGTTCGTGCGCCAGACGCCGAGCAAACCTGTCATGGTTGCTTGCCCGAGGCCGGCACTTCGATCCGGGTCACGCGCGGCTCGCTCCAGCTGCCGTCGATGGCGAACTCCTGGATGTTGGCCTTGGACAGCGGAGAGCTCAGCAGCCATTGGGCCAGATAGGCGGTCAGGCCCACCACCGGGTTGATCGCCAGCCCCGCCACCACCGAAGCGCCCCCCGCGTTGAGTTGCGGCAGGATCAGAACCCTCAACTGCTGGGTTTCGCGGGCGATGTCGGCCGAGCCTTCCATTTTGACCACCGCGTTGACACCCTCGATCTGCAGGTTGTGCGTGTTGGCAATGCCCTGCTGGATCTGCACATCGCCTTGCACCTTGTCGAAGGCAAAGCCTTCGTAGAACACATCGCGGAAATCCAGCAGCAAGCGCCGCGGCAAGCCTTGGAGGCTGAGCACCCCCAGCAGCTTGGCCACGCCCGGGTCGGCCTTGAGGAACTGGCCGCGGCCCATCTTCACCTGGAACTGTCCTTGCAGCGTGGGGTAATGCAGCGCCAGAGGCGAGCCGTTCCAGCCGATCTGGCCTTCGAGATGGCCAGCGCCGGCACGCAGCGCGCCCGGGGTGCCCAGCCGCGTCAGCAGGGCACCGGCGTCCTGCACATCGAGCCGGAAATTCATTTCGGTGCGCCGTGGCCGATTGTCGGCCGCAGCCAACCAGCGTCCGCTGGCGTGCAGCACCGCTTCGGGCACGGTGAGGTTGAACTTCTGCAACTGCCATTCTCGGCTGCCGCTGCGCGGCGTGCGCACGTCCTGGTTGGTGGCCTCGATTTCCACGCGACCCAGGGCCTTGCCGCGCAGCACCAGATCCTCGATCTGGATGTCCAGCGCCGGCATGCTGCTCGGCGGTGTTTCCAGCATCGATTCAACTTCGCTGACGGCCGAAGGGGGCAGGTTCAGGCGCGCCAGTCGAGCAAACAGTCGGCCCGCCTGCTGGCGTCCGGGTTGTACATACTGTGCATGGCCGCTGAGTTCGCGAGCATCCACATTGGCGCGCCAGGTGGTGCCTTCGCGGGTGATGCCGGCCACCACGTTGTGCAGCGTGCGCCCCTGGGTGGTGAGGGTGCCGGCCTGCAGGCCCAGGCGGTTGGGCAGGTAGCTGCGCCAGGCGTCGTCGCTGTCGTCGCTTGCAGCGCTGGTCCCGGCAGGCAGCAGCGCTTCCCAGGCGTCCACTGGCAGCTCGTCGAGCCGCACCACGGCGGTCACACCTTGCTCAGGCAGGTTGCTGGCGCCGCCGGTGCGCACGCCGACCGCCAGGTTGCCGCGCAATGCGCGGGGACTGGTGCCGGAGAGGTCACGCACATACAGGGCCGAGGCGATTTGGCCGATGTCGATCTGCAGCTGGTCTTGTGGCCGGGGCGCCGAGGGCAGTGCCCGTGTGGTGATGCTCAAAGGCAAGGTCTGCGCCGCGCGCTTGCCCAGTGGTGCCGGGAAGTGGAGTTCCATCCCCTCCAGCGAACTGCGAATGCTCAATTCGGGCTGGCTTCCTTGCCACCCCAGCGCAGCGCTGTAGCTGGTCTGCCCTTGCATTTGCCGTGCCAGCACGTTCAACGGCTGAAGGTTGCGTGCTGCGCGCAGGCCTTCGGCGGTGATCTGGCCTTGCGCCCGGATCAGCAAGCGTGGCTCGCCGGCGGGCACTGCGCCGCCGCGCAGGCCCCCCTCGATACGGCTGTTGCCCCCCAGCAGCCGGCTTTGCACGCTCTGGAGGCTGAAGCCGGACTCAGTGAACTGCAGCGTGCCCTGGGTGCGCGCCAGCAACGGAACCTGCGGGCTGATTTGCACATCGTTGCCCGCCAGCACCACGCTGCCTTGCAGCCGGGTGTCCTGCACATGCATCAGCGGGATCGTCAGCAGCAGCTTGCCTTGCAGGTTGCCACTGGCCGTCGCCTGCGACAGCGCGCCCGACAGCATGCGGTCGACCGGCGACTGCTGCAGGGTGCGCAGCAGCTGCTGCGCCGGGCCCTTGAGTTCGGCCTGCACATCCAGCTTGGGGTCGTGGGCCAGGTCCGGGATGTCGGCGCGCAGGCGGTTGAGCTGCAGCGCCTGCTTGCCCTCACCCAGCCGCGCGCTGGCACCGCTGAGCCTCATCCCCTGGCGCTCAAACACCAGATCCCCCTGAAGTCCCTGCAGCGCAGGCCAGGGCAGACTGCCGGCGGGCACCAGTGCCGGCGGCACATACGCCATCTCCACATCCTGCAAGTGGCCAGCGAAGCGGAATTCACCGTCTTTTGGCTGGGCCATGGGGATTTTGGAGAGGTCGCCCTTGACCCGCACTTGCAGGTCATTGATTCGGCCCTTGCGCACGCTGTCACGCACATAGTGGCGCACATCTTTGGAGAGGCTCAGCGGCAGGTAGCGGTGGATGCGCGCAGCTTCGACCCGGGCCAGCTGCGCCTGCAGGTCCAGCACACCCGGCCCTGCGGCGGCCGCCTGCCATTGCCCCTGCATCTGGCCTTGCAGGTCTTCGTTGGTCAGCTGCGCTTTCCACTGCGCCGAGGCCAGCTGCGCGCCACGCAGGCTCCAGCGCAGCTCACCTTGCAGCTGCTGCAGGGCCAGGCTGTCCTCTTCCAGCAGGCCGGGCCAGCTGAGTGTGCCGCCTTGCGGCATCTTCCATTGCAGCTGGCCGCCTTGCTGGCTGAACTGCCCGCTCAGCTGCGCGCCCTGCACGCCCCGGCCGCCAAACTCGGAGCCCTGGCGGGCCTGCAGACGCAGCTGCTCGGCCTCGATCTGGCCCTGGTACTGGGTGACGTCTTCGCCGTTGCTTTCCCATTGCAGGCGCAGCGAGCGCACCTGCCCGGACGCCTCATGGTCGGCGAGCCGCGTGTGCCAGTGCGACGGCAGCGGCAGGCGCAGCGCCACATCATGCAGGGCCTGCAGATCCAGCTGGGCGCCCTGCAGCTTGCCTTTGGCCGGCGCCTTGCCTTGGGCAGGGGTGTATTGCACCGACAGGTTGCCACCGGGCCAGGTCAGGCCCTGGTCGCTCACAAAGGCCAGCTGCTGCGTGGCCACCGACCAGTCCTGCGGGCTATAGCGGCCCGACACACGCCCGGAGATTTTTTCAAAGCCCAGCGGTTCCAGATCGGGCGCCAGTCGCAGCTGGACGGAGCGCAGGTCCAGGTCAGCGCTGCCGGCCGCCCATTCGCCGCGCACGATGTCGGACCACAAGCGCAGGCGACCCTGGCCTGACAGCAGGTCTGCCCCCAAACGCACATGCTGGCGCAGCCGCGAGACGTCCACCTGCGGGAACCAGGCGAAGGCCTGCCCATTCCAGTCGGCGAATTGCCCGGGGTGGGTGGACAGCAGACCGCGCTGGAAGCGGCCCATCAGCACGAAGCGCTCGCCCCAGTCTGCGGGGGGCGTGGCGTCGAGCCGCAGCTCGTGCTGGTGCAAACCGTTGCGCAGCAGGATGTCCACATCGCCCAGGGTCAAGGCGGGGGCATCCTGCGGGTCGTGGCCGGTGCTCTGGTGGGCGCGCTCGGAGGTCCAGCGCACGGTGCCGCCGCGCACCACCACCTCGCGCTGCCCGAACAGCCAATCGGCGGCGGCGCTGTTTTCGCTGCCGGGCGCGCTGAGCGCCAGGCCGGCCACCAGCCATTGCCCGCTGGCGGTGTGGCGCACGTCCAGTTCGGGCCGGTCCAGCACCAGCTGCTCCAGGCCCAGGTGCAGCACCGAACGCACGCTGATGGCCACCACCACCCGTGGCAGGCTCAGCGCAGGGCGCCCTTCGGCATCGAGAAGCCGGATGTCGCGCAACTCGAAAGAGGGTGCCCAGCCGGTCGACTCCGCCTGCAACGCGCCGATGCGCACCGGCACACCCACGGTGCGTGTGGCCAGCCGTTCCAGCGCAGGACGGAAATCGCCGATTCGCGGCACAATCCAAAAATGAAGGGTCGCCCACCCCATGCCGATGCACAGGCCGGCCGCAAGCGCGAGCCAGGCCACAGCTCGCGTCAAGCGCGTCAGCCATGAAGAGGGTCCGGAAGATGTGGGCACTGAAAGCCTGTGTTTGAATCAGAAAGTCAGCGGAATTATGACCGGCAGCGAGCAGCGCACAGCGCAGGATTTGACAGTTCCCTCACCGCTTTTGGACCTTGCATCACATTCGCGATTTCTGCAGCGCCTGCAGCGCCGTTATGTCGACCTGCTGCCCCTGCTGCCGCCCGGATCGCCCAACCGTGACAGTCTGAGCGCCACACTGGCGGCCTTGCGCGGGCGCGGCCTGGTGCTGGACGCGGCGCTGCGCGTGCTGCGCCAGCTCACGCTGGAGCGCCTGATCCACCTGGACACCCAGGCGCAGGCGCCGCTGTCCGACATCACCCGCGCCATGACCTGGCTGGCCGAGGTCACCCTGGACGCCGCCTGGCAGCAGGTACAGGCCGATCTGGACGCCTTGCACGGCATGCCCACCACCCCGACCGGTCAACGCGCCGAGCTCTGGATCATCGGCATGGGCAAACTCGGCGCACGCGAACTCAATGTGTCCAGCGACATTGACCTGATCTACGTTTACGATGAAGACGGCGAGACCGCCGGTAATGCCGAAGGCCGCGGCCGCATTTCCAACCAGGAGTACTTTGCCCGGGGCGTGAAGCGCATGTACGCGCTGATCGGGGACACCACCGAGCACGGTTTCGTGTTCCGCGTCGACCTGGCGCTTCGGCCCAACGGCAATTCCGGCCCCAGCGTGGTTTCCCTCGGGGCGCTGGAGGAATACCTGCTGGTGCAGGGCCGCGAATGGGAGCGTTTTGCCTGGATGAAGAGCCGGGTGGTTGCCCCGCGCAGTGCGGTCACCGGCGGCTCGGCCCATCAGCTGCGCGGCGTCGTCTTGCCTTTTGTGTTTCGCCGCTACCTCGACTACAACGTGTTCGAGTCGCTGCGGGTGCTGCACCAGCAGATCCGCGATCACGCCAGCAAGCGCAGCGCCGGACACCCCGAGCGTGCCAACGACGTCAAGCTCTCGCGCGGCGGCATCCGCGAGATCGAATTCACCGTGCAGCTGCTGCAGGTGGTGCGCGGCGGGCAGTTCCCCGAATTGCGCACGCGTCCCACCCTGGACGCGCTGCAGCGCGTGGCCAAGGCCGGGCTCATGCCGCAGGCCACCGCCGATGCCCTGAGTGAGGCCTACGTCTTTTTGCGCCGGGTGGAGCACCGCATCCAGTACCTGGACGACCAGCAGACCCATGTGCTGCCCACCAACGACGACGACCTGGCCTGGGTCGCGCAGACCCTCGGTCACCCGGACGTCCGCAGCTTCCTGACCACGCTGGACACCCACCGCGAACTGGTGGCCCAGGAGTTCGATACCCTGCTGGGTGGTGACCGCGAATGCAAGGGCTGCAACGGCAAGAAAAACGGCGGGCGTGAGCACGCCGAGCTCGACGCGGTGCTGGCCGAGTTCCCGGCCACGGCCCGGGCACGGCTGGCCGAATGGAACGACAACCCGCGCGTGCATGCCCTGCGTGAAGACGCGCGGGGCCGCCTGCTGCGGCTTTTGCAGCGCACGGCGCAATGGCTCTCCGAGGAGCGCTTTGCCGAAGACGCTGTGGTGCGCATGGCCGACTGGATCGAGCCCTTGCTGCGGCGCGAAATCTACCTCTCGCTGCTGCTCGAACGTCCGGCCATCCACGAGCGCCTGCTGCGTTTGCTGGGTGCCGCCCGCTGGCCGGCGCGGTATCTGGTCAAGCACCCGGGTGTGATCGACGAGCTGGCGGGCGGCAACCTGTTCAACAGCCGCTTTGACCCTGCCGAGTTCGAAGCTGAGCTGGAGGCCCGCCGCGCTGCGCTCAAGCGCACCGGTGAGGACGATGAGGAAAGCCTGCTGGACCTGCTGCGCCGTGCTCACCATGCCGAGCAGTTCCGCACCCTGGCGCGCGACGTCGAAGGCGTGTTGACGGTGGAGCAGGTGGCCGACGACCTCAGCGCCCTGGCCGATGCGGTGCTGCGTGTGACCGCCCGCTGGTGCTGGGACCGCCTGAAACAACGCCACCGCGACGAACCCCGCTTTGCCGTCATCGGCTACGGCAAGCTCGGCGGCAAGGAGCTGGGTTACGGCAGCGACCTGGACATTGTGTTCGTGTACGACGACGAGGATGAACGGGCCCAGGAGGTCTATGCCGGCTATGTGCGCAAGCTCATCAACTGGATGACCGTCAAGACCGGCGAAGGCGACCTCTACGAGATCGATACCGAGCTGCGACCCAACGGCAACTCCGGCCTGCTGGTCACGCGTTTTGAAGCCTATGCCGACTACCAGCAGCAGCGCGGCAGCAACACCGCCTGGACCTGGGAACACCAGGCCATGACGCGGGCGCGTTTTGTCATGGGTCTGGAGAGTCTGCGCCCGGCTTTTGATGCGGTGCGCCACGCCGTCATCAGCGCCCCACGCGACGCGACAGGCCTGAAGGCTGAGATCGTGGCCATGCGCGAGAAGGTGCGCACCGCCCACACCGTGCCCGAAGGCCGTTTCGACCTCAAGCACAGCCCCGGCGGCATGGTGGACGTCGAGTTTGTGGTGCAGTACCTGGTGCTGCTGCACACCGCCAGCCACCCTGCGCTGGCCGACAACGTGGGCAACATTGCCCTGCTGCAGCGGGCGGAGGCGGCAGGTTTGCTGCCCCCGGGCATGGGCC
>JACCDX010134203.1_pt1 | contig 10708 bp, 13 predicted proteins | sample 7449681 | NCBI WGS metagenome assembly JACCDX01 (sample SAMN15323450, study PRJNA562643) | freshwater metagenome | isolation source: river surface water | place: USA:Blue River Watershed | collected 2017-08-18
ACAACAAGGATGCAGCCCGGGACAGTTGAGGATCTTGCCGTGGCACATACGCCTCTTCAGAATCCCGATGGAACAGAAAATACGAAAGCAGTTGAGGCCGTCAATGACCTCGCAGAAGAACTTGCGCAGATGTTTGCACAGCCTCCAACGGGTGCTCGTCGCAAACGCACTTACCGCCGTCGCCGTAGAGATGTGCGTCGCACGCGATACGTTCGGCGTCGTTGACCTCCCTCGGGGGGTTCCTCTTCCTCCTCTTTCTCAAGTTCATCTGTCCAATCGCCCCACCGATCATCAATCATATCATGAAAGTAGCCAGTGGGTGCACCAAATCGTCGGTAAAATGCATCATTGACCCATCCTCTTTCCTCGCCATAGTCACTGGTGAATTTCAAGAGGTCAGCGACTTCGTTGAGGTGGTCCATTAGAATCTTGAGCGGGAAGGGATCGTCGTATTTTTCGGACATTTGGGTATACCCGAGTTCCAACGTGCTACGAAGAAGGCGAGTTGCCAGAGTTACTGCAAACTCAATCATTGTTGTACGATTATACGTCTGAGAGTCCTTGTCATAGGATGCATTCAACAATGCCTCGAACACAACTGGATGCCACTCTTCAAACTTCGCTTCTGTCGTCTTGTTCTGGGTATATCCCATCTCCAATTGTCCATCCAACTCTCCTCCGTACTCTGTCTCCTCGTTGACGGGGAGCGTCTCGTCTACGTCTGGAAAGTCCTCAACTGCCTTGTCAATTAATTCAGCACATTCGTCATAGGACCCATTGTTCGGACAGAAATCTACGTGAGCATCGTCTTCCTCGATTCCATCGTAATAATACAACCCCGACGCAGTTGCCATGACAATGAGAACGACTTCCGCAAGAACATGTGCAAGTCGGTCTGCATATTTGGTGCGCCCAACACTCTGTGTCCGAATCTGATTGGCGATCTTGGCTTCAACGTCGGCAAGTTGCGTTTCATATGACTCCCTCGTGATGTCAAACCCTGGAATCACGCCCTTCTTGAACCGAAATTCTGGGGCATCCTTGGACATCGTCCATTCCTCTTCTACTTTGATGCCCACAAGGTGTTTCTTGGTCTCTTCGTCTGCGTCGTTCTCGGACACGTAGAATCCAGTGCGCTTGTCCAACTTGACGACGGAGTTGTAGAGTCCTTTTGTTGTGATTGTTTCCAAAAACTCCAGAATTGCATCGTCGTCTCGTTTCATTGTATGCCACACACGATAGCTCGCAAGCTTGCCGACTAACTTATACCATTCCACAATCTTGGTTGTGTTGGGAGTTAGAATGTCTGTATCCAATCGCTTTGTGAAGGGATGTAGAATGACTTCGGGAATTCCTGGTTTGCCTGTAGCATCCACATACGTCGTGAGATATTTGTTGAGTTGGCGCCGAAGCGGGGTATCTACGCGATAATTTTCAACAAGTTCCACGAAGGTTTTTCGATCCATGTTCGCAATTCCAATCATTCCCGAGACGTCGGGATGCGCCTCTCGGAATTCGGGTTTGAAACAAGGGTCATATCCACGTCCCTCCAACCCACATCCATGTTCATCCTTCGGAATGTTTCCGCACGAAAGAATTGGAGACCCCTGGGCTTGATATCGATCTCCGCGAATCATCGGACTTGGAGAAATAAATGTCGCAAGGTTGACGTCGTTTGCAACAACGTACGCGAGGAGATGGCTGTAGCGTATAATCGTAGAGTCAGCAAAGGGAAACGGGTAAAAAAATACATTGTAATTGGGAGAAAGGCAATACTGTTTGCCTTGCCAAACTCCAAAAAGATCCTCGGTGATCTTTGAGAGATCCTCCACGCCCCGAAACAATAGCGTTCCCTTTGGAAGGGTGGTAACATAGACGTCCTTGCCTTCAAAGGGAATACGTGTGAACCCATCTGGGGGTGTCGCTGCCATTGTTCTATGGACGCATTTCTTCCGTGGACATTTACGGACATCTCGTAGTCAAAGAAAAAATGGACGACATGACGGATACAGCCCTTGCAATCAGCGCAGGTGTCGGCATTGCGATCTGTGGAGCCTGGGTTCTGATCACTGCCTGGAGACAATCAAAAATTCGAGCACAAATGAAGCCGTCTCGTTCCAATGATGATTTGTCGTCCATGCTCGACTATGCAATTCCTGTGGGTGGTCGCCGTCCCGAAGAAGTCCACGGAATTCGTCCTACTGCAGGACCATCCGAGGAGTAATGTGCATCGCTTCCAGCTCCTGCATCCAAAGCTTCATCGCATAGGGAATCGTCTTCTGCAGGAACTCGGTCTTGTTCCCGCAGGTTCCACACGAGTAGATTCCTTCGTCCTCATTCACAATCGCCAGCGTCCCGCATGTCTTGCAGATTCCCGTGGGGAAGGGATCCGACACGTCCATCAGACGCTCCTTCGTAAACGCAGCTGCTCCGTGTGACAGCAGACAATCACGCTCCATCTCGCCCAGCCGAAGTCCACCATCCCGAGCTCGTCCCTCACAGGGCTGACGAGTGAGCGAGACAATCGGTCCTCGGGCCCTCGAATGCTTTTTATCAATGACCATATGCTTGAGTCGCTGATAGAATGTGGGTCCCATGAAGATCTCCGCTTCCATCATTTCGCCCGTCTGTCCGTTGTAGAGGATCTCGTTGCCGAACGAATGGCACCCCAAATCCAGCATGTGTTTGCGCAGATCCTCGACCTTGAGGTGGCTGTAGGGTGTTCCATCGCCCAGCGTTCCACGGCGCACGCCAATCTTGCCGAAGATGTTCTCCATCAGCTGTGCAATCGTCATGCGAGAGGGAACCGCATGCGGATTCATGATCAGATCGGGGCGCAATCCCTCTGCCGTGAATGGCATGTCCTCCTCATTCAGCAGCATTCCCACCGTTCCCTTCTGTCCGTGCCGAGAACTGAACTTGTCTCCAATCTGTGGAATGCGCTCCGACACCGTGCGCACTTTGATGAACGGATATCCATCGCTGTTCTTGTCGGTCCACACTCCATCGATGCGGCAGGGTTCGGAATTCTTGTGCGTGGTCGACGCATCCCTGTAGGCATATCCACCCTGGTCATTGCGAAGGTTCACACACTTCCCGATGACCACATCATTCTCCTGGACCATCGCATTGAGAATCGGCAGTCCATTCTCTCCAATGGCTGCGTAGGATGTGTTCTTGTACTTGCGCGTGTTGTGCTTGCTCGGCTTCATGAACTTCTCCTCCCGACCCGACGTCACATTCCGGTGCTCCTCATCCTTGTACATCGTGTAGTAGAGTCCTCGGAACAATCCCCGATTGACGGCTGATTTGTTCATGATAATCGAGTCCTCCTGATTGTAGCCTCCGTAGCAGGCAATGGCCACAATCGCATTCATTCCATAGGGCATCTCGTGCATCTTCAGAATGTTCATCGACCGTGTCTCCACCAGCGGACGCGTCAGACTGCAGAGAATGTATCCATTCTTGTCCAGGCGCTTGGCGTAGTTGCCTGCGTAGATGCACATCGACTGCTTGCCCATCGCCGACTGATAGGTGTTTCGGGGCGACTGGTTGTGATCCGACAGCGGAATGCTGCTGGCCATGTGTCCGATGAGAAGACTCGGATGAATCTCGTAGTGTGTGTGGTCAGGCGTCACATCCTCCTTCGACGTCGCAATCCGAAGGGTCTCCGTCTCGGACGCATCAATGTACTCCACGCAGGTCTGCAACCAGGTATTCCAATCCGAGCCAGGCGGAGGATAGGACGCTCCCGCTCGAATGACGGGACGAACCAGGCGTCCGCTATCGGTCTCAATGATGATGGTGTTGAGAAGCGTGTACCAAGCCACCGAGACGTGGGGATGCAACCGGAAGCTCTGTTTGGCGGCCCGCAACTTGGTCATCAGCGTATGGGCGTCCTGCGTGTACGCCACAATGACTCCATTGAGTGTAATCGCCGTGCCGGAATACACCCGAGCCCGATCGACCCAGACCAGTCCACTGCAATCCTGCAGGAAGTGCAGCACCGTGTTGCTGGGAATGTGTTGGGTCACGTTGGTGAGCAGAGACATCGTCTTCACAATGCCCACCGAATGGCCCTCTGGAGTCTCCACGGGGCACACAAATCCCCAGGAGGTGCCGTGGAGCTTGCGAGGCGCCAGAAGCTTGCCGGATTTCTCCACGGGTGGCTGAATGCGGCGCAGATGGCTGAGGGTGCTTGTGTACGACATTCGAGCCAGCACCTGTGAGACACCTACCTTGGTCGCATTGGAGAGGCTGGTGGAACTCGAGGTGCCCAATCCCTGGACGGTAAAGTTCCCCGTGGCCAGTGCCTGCTTGAGCTTGCCCTCAATGGTGGAGAGCTTGAGGATCTTGTACAGATTGTTGATGTTGAGAATCTCCATCGGACGAGGGCCATTCTCTCCCTTTTTCCAGCTGTCGTTGTTGACCTCCTGCACAAACTCGTTGCGCGTGTCGTTGCAGACCTTCTGGAACAGCTGTCGGAAGAGATGCGTCAACAACGCCCCAGTGGTCACCACACGCTTGTTGGGGTAGGCATCACGATCGTCCAGCGGAATCTGTCCCTGATCAGTGAGCAGGAGCCGGCGAATCATGCTGGCGGTGAGCAGAGCCTTCCGTGCATTGTGGACATCGAGTCCAACCGACTCTCCTGCAAAGCGAACGTGGGGCAGATACTCGGTGGTCAGAAGTTGACGAACGTAGGCGCACTTGTCGTCTTGGTTGGTGCCGTATTGAAGGTGGTTTGTGAGATATTGGATGGCTTCCTCCTGAGTGAAGATTCCAAGTTCGGCGCAGTCGCGGAAGGAGGCAGCCAGCAAAGCGACGTGGGGTGTGTCGAGGGTTCCCCACACAAGGCGTGCGACGTCTGCGTCGGCGATGACGCCGAGTGCACGGAAGAATACCATGACAGGAATGTCCTCACGAAAACGCGGAACGCACGCGAGCAGAGGAAACCCAAACCCATTGAACTTGGAGGACAAACGGATTTCCAGTTTCTTCGGCGGCATCGTAAAGGTTTCCGACAGCGACTTCATCTCGACGGAGTAGGTGTGCTTGCTGGCGGATTTCTTGGCCTGAAAGACCATGATTCGGTTGTCGGCCACCTTCTCTTGGCAAAGGATGGTTCGTTCGGAGCCATGGATGATGAAGTAGCCAAGCGGGTCATGAGCGCACTCTCCATACTGCTCAAGGGACAGGGGGTAATCCTTGAGAAGGCACAGGGAAGAGCCAAGCATAACAGGAAGCTTCCCAAGGCTAATCCCCTCGAAGACCCGGGACTCCTCGTCAAACGTTTCATACTTGTCTCCCTTGTACGTCCTTGCGGTAAATCGGACATCGGCATACATCTGTGCCGCATAGGTGAAGTTGCGGACACGGGCCTCCATCGGAAGCATCGGCTTGATGCGTCCCGTTGCCTCCTGAATGCGAGGCTTCATGTAGGTGACCTTCTCGAACGAAAGCCGAAATTCATACTTGTACTTCTTCAATGCAGGGTCCTGTTCATGCCAGACAGTGATGGGAGCCGTGGACTGAATGATGAGAGGCAGCTTGTTGCGCACAAAGTCCTCGTAGGAATCCAACTGGTGGTCCACGAGGCGACGAACGCCGTTTGAGAAATACGACTTGACTGCATCCCATTCCATGGTGTCTGACTGGGAGAGGTTCTGTCTAAATAAAACTTCATCCGTTTTTAGTAATAGAATGTCGGTAACGATTACCAAAATCGGGGCAGAGCCGTCGCCCCCACCCCCTGCCGCCAAGACGCAAAAGGCAGGACGGCATACGTCAGGACACCACCACAAGGTCCCCAATCGTGGAATTCTCAAGGGAGGAAAGACACACAAAGCCAGGGTCAAGATCGAGCCAGTCCGCGATCCGTCCAAATCCCCCCCTGTTCGCAAGGCCACCCTTCGAATTTTGACCAACAAAGGGCTGGAGCGTCGCCGTCGCAATATTTCCAAGACCGTTCGTGCAATGCCTGACCAAAAGGTCCGCCATATTCTGCAGAAAGCAGGAATGCCGGTGTCACCCAAGACGCCTCCTCATATCGCCAAAGAGATTCTGGAAGGCGGCATGGAAGCAGGGATGATTGTCTCTCCCTGAAACAATGACTGCGATCTGGGGTCCATTGGGGTGGATGACGTTGCACTCGGTTTCAACGTCGTATCCCGAACGTCCAACTCCGACAGAACGTCAACTTGTAAGCACGTGGCTGGATCTGTTTCGAGATACAATCACATGCCCCCATTGTCGGGTGCATTTCACAACGATGCTGCAGAATTACCGGGCGCATTTTCCGGGGATGCTGGATTCCCGTCAGGAGTTCGCAATGTTTGTGTTTCGAGCCCACAATGCCGTGAATGCTCGGCTCTCCAAACCCGTTCCGGCGACGATTGACGAATGCATGAATCTGCTTCGCAAGAATATCGAAACACGAACACCCGCCGAATATCGTGTGGCCTATCTCAACCATATCTATCGCTACTGGCAGACGATGCAGGACATTTCTGGGATTGTTGCCCTCAAGAAAATTGCCGAAATGCGAAAGATCGAGGTTACCTATTTTGCCGTCCGCGATACGAAGTTTGACGTGACGCTTGTCGACCAGGGTGTTGTGATTCCCCGGTCGATCCTCGAGGGCGGCTCGTCTGAGGTGGCGCCCCCCGCTCCTTCGCTTCGGTTTGCTCCCGGGGCAAACGTTCAGGCAGGATTTCGGTTTGTGGGAGGGCGAATTCGGTTGCGGTAGTCAGCGGTCCAAAGGGAATGGAGACGTACGGGTCACATTCCCATGCAAATCGTTTCATCCAGGGATGGCGAGTCTCGGTGGCTTCGTCATAGAATTCATCGGGATAGACAGGAACCAACCCGGCTGCTCGAAGGCTGGCCTCTGGAAGAATTCGTCGGAGATGGTCCTCTGTGCTCAACTGTGGAGTCGGAGCATCCCACACAAACTGTTCCTCGACAGGAATGGAGACCCACTGATCCACCAGGGGTGCTTCTGGGTAGGGATATACCCAGTTCCAATCCAGGACCTCGGAGGTCGTGAAATAATGAAGCACCCACGCATACGTCTTTTTGAAGGCGTAGACAACCGGCGTCCAGTCCAAGACACCATCCATACATTGCACAGCAACGCGTGCTTCCAATGCATGGGTGTCGGGCGCCACAATGTGTCTGTCGACATCCTTGGCTCGTTTGCGAAGAACCGCTCGCTCCTCGTTGGCAGCCGCAGCCAATCCTCCGTGGGCCATGAAATACAGCGCACGAGCATAGCCATCCTCTCGAAGTGAAAACATCGCAAAGTTCGGCAGGAAGTCGTTTCCAAAACAGAGGAGACATGTGCGAACGTACAAATCTGGATCCAGAGGCAGGACGTCTACAATGGCCGGCACAGAGAGTGTTGCAAACTTGTCGTCCTCGAGTTCCCGCAGAATTCGCATGAACCCCAGATGTCTCTGGGCAATCGCAATCAAGACAAGGTCGGCATCCAACCCATAAATACAGATTTGGCGACGTTCCTCGGACGGCAGTGTTCGCAGCCACTGGAAGATTTTGTGTTCTCCTTCTCCAGGCTCGAGTGTGTCGGAGACCACAACCCAAGGAAACAAGACTCGCAGAGTGTCAGCAATCTCACGCATAAACGGTGTCCCAGGCGACAACTGATGCTTGTCGAATGCAGAGGCCACCTCGGGGATCTTCATGCGGCGATACCGCTGCTGCACAATCTTGGCCAACGGAACAACGCCATCGAACGCAATGTACACCTTGCGAGCCCGAACAATCTCTGTCAAGAGACGTTCGAGGGCCACAACAATGGATCCAATCGGATTGTCGGGATTCAGATACTTGTGCAAAAAACAGTTGAAGTCGATGCCGAGCACATCCACCTCCACGGGTGCATTTCCACATGTCTGTTGAATGTGTTTGTGGGTTCGCAACAGCGACGCCACATAATATGGAATTCCCATTGTAGTGAGTGTGTCGGTCGTCCGAAAACGGATGCGTGCGTTGGGTATTCAAGGATAGCAGGGAAATGATTGATCTTCGAACTCCAAGTGTTCAGTACAACCACGGGGGCTACTACGGTCCGGACCCCCGCAATTGCAATATGCCTGGAGGACCGTGCAATGTCTGCCTGGAGCAGATTGAAGCCGCACGTGCACTTCTTCTGCTGCGCCAATGTCGAGACTGTACACTCTGCAATGGGTCGGGAACTGTTCGCCCCCACCCCGATCCCAAATGCACAACGTGTGATGCGACGGTTTGTGTCTCCTGTTTTCATGGATGTCGGTATTTCTGCCGCCTCGTGCGAAATCGCCGAGGACAAAAATGATGAGACGAAACAAAGATGTGGATGCTTTGGGTAGGCTTGCTTGCAATGATTGTTCTGTTGCTGTTTGCATTCCGCACGGCGACTCCATCGACGCCTCCTCCGGGATGTTCTGCTTGTGCGCGCCGAAACAATCCTCCTCCCGGAGAATAAATGGATGACGACTACAATGCAAAAGGGGCGTCCATGGCGTGCCCTCCTGGCAAACTTCGGCGGATGGGCTATACCGCCAAGCGCAGCGGCAAGACGGTTCGTGTGAAGTCAAGCTGCATTCGCGATCGTGGCTCCAAGGGTCGTTGGCAGACCGTCCGTCGCATGCTGGGCATTGGTCCTCTCAGCCGAGGCGACCTCACCACCCTGGGGTATTCGCACACCAAGGGAACGACAGTGCGTCACAAGGCCATCGACAAGGCGGTGTCCAAGTATGGTCGTGCCTCCACCATTCGCAAGCTGAACGCCATCGCAGTGTACAGCAAGCGGACAGCCCCGTCTCGGTCGGCTGTCTACAAGCGGGACATGCGGTACGTCCAGAAGAAGTTCGCATAAGAGAGTAATGGCGAAGAAGTCCTTTTTTCTCCCTGGCTGGGCGTGGATTGTGGTTGCAGTTGCGGGCCTGTATTTTCTCGTGAATCACATCGTGCTTCCCGTGGCGGGTGCGCAGGTTTGCCCGGGGTCACAGGTCTATTGCCCGGGAGTGGGATGTGTGTCGGGACAGGACAAGTGTTTTGCGGGATCCCTGGGAGGTGCCTCTGCAATCTTCTCGAAGGAGACGTTCAAGCAGTGGCCAGGAGCCGGTGTTCGTGCGACCCCTCCTTTGTATGAGGTCGCCAAGGAATCGTTTGTGAACAAGAAGTGTCCCGACGGCACTCGCAGCGATGGACCGTGCCTTTTAGAGTTTCCCACTTTCTAAACAATGAAGAATACGGGAATCAATGCGATTCCGTCCGTGCGTGGAAATGTGGTGTCGGTGACTGTGAATCTTGCACTGATCGCAGTGGCCTACCTCTTCTTGGGAGCGTCCGTGTCGTATGCACTCAAACAAGTGTTCCCGCCCCAGGATGAGGCGTGGAATGCTTGGCCCAAATGGGCGCAGATTTTGGATGTGGCCGTGGAGATGTCGATTATTGTCGTGTCGGCCTTTTGGATTGGATACTTTGCGCGGTATATGATTCCCATTGTCCCCGTGCCCGCCAAGCTGGAGCAGCTTCTGGAAACCTCAGGCGCCCAGGTGAGTTTCTTGTATGCAATCTTTGTATTCCTGGAGGTTCTGGACGACAAACTTCTCCGGGTCTACAAAGATATTTTCGGATGAGTAAAACAAACAAATGTGGGCCAAGCTGATTTTCTCCGCCATTCTTTTCTACGTCTTCGTCCCCGGGGTTCTCCTCAACCTCTCCACCCCCTGGACCTCTCCCGCCGTGACGCACGCCATTGTCTTCGCCCTCGTCTCCGGATTCATCTGGAAGGCCGCGAAGCCGATGCTCCCCAAGTATTAAGGTCTGGAAAACGGATCCAGATTTCGTAGACAATTTTGACGGTCAGGGAACAAGATGACCGACGACGACACACTTTCCACACTCTCTCGTGAGGATGCCCTCACACTCGAGTGTGAGGATACGGAGGAGGAACTGCGAATTGAAACGTTTATTGTAGAGATGTCGGACGACGAGGACGCCGAGTACCCGGATACCGACACAGAATCAGAGCCTGAGGAGGAAGATTCGTTCTGGCCGACCGACGAGCAGGTCGCCGCCTGGGAAGATGCGGATGCCGCCTGGCGGAACCTCGATGCATATTATTACGATGTGCCTGGATACGATGCCGCAGGGGAGATTTAATCATCAAGCTTGAGAACGTGTACGAGAATCTCGGAAAGAACAGGGTTGTGCGCATTGCCGATCGCAAACAGCTCCTCCCAGAAGTCCGAGGAACGCAATTCATTTTTGCGTAGGTCACCCTGAGGATCGTACTCGGACAGCAGACGGCACTTCTCAAACCAAGCCCGGAGAGGCGCAGAAGTCTCGCCAATGAACTCGATGCACTTGTCGGCGAGAACCCGACGGCTGTGAAGATCCAGCGCAAGAATCATACGCTTGAAGCGGATGAGTGCAACCGTGAGAGCAAAGTGATTGTACGCGTTGACGTAGGCGTCCATGATATATGCTTAGTGTTTGAGGTGGTCGTGAAAACGGATTTATGTGTAGTGTGTAATTTTTCAAGGAAGGATGGAGTACATGATTGTAGAAGCCGACAACATCACGACGTTGGTTCAGCGCGTGCAGGGATTTTTAGATCGCGGGTGGACCCTCAGCGGAGGAATGTGTGCAGTGACAACAATTGTATATGACGGATACCTAACAAAGATTCAATACGCAC
>JACCDX010943542.1_pt1 | contig 10708 bp, 7 predicted proteins | sample 7449681 | NCBI WGS metagenome assembly JACCDX01 (sample SAMN15323450, study PRJNA562643) | freshwater metagenome | isolation source: river surface water | place: USA:Blue River Watershed | collected 2017-08-18
AAGGTTTTACCCTCAAAACTTGTGTTGGTTGAGACCTCCGCAGCACCACCAAATTGCATCCCCAACCACTGACGTCCCACAAGTTGCCAGGTGGGCTTATTAGCATATAAGGTTTGGGTTGATTCCCAATTAGCTGGGACAGTGGGATAGGTATAGCCGCTGAGTAATGTTTTATTGGTGGCATATTGATTATTCGCCCATGAAATACCCGTAGCCGATGGATTAATCGTGTAGTTAACGGCTTGTACCGTTTTGACGGTCTGACTATTAATGGTAGACGTGATCGGAAATAAATTAGTAAATGTCTGAAACTCAGTGCCCGCAGGGAAGAACTCATGATCATGGGGATTCTGGAAACCCACTGTCAAGCACCAAGGCCCATCGGTACTCTTTTTACCACTTAACCAACTCGCCCCAACACTAGCAATATATGCATCGTTTAATTGTGGGGTGGGCTCAGTCCAATTAGGATCACCGTATGTACCCTGTAAGTTTCCAGCATCGAGCTGATATTGCTCAGTTAGACCATCAAAACCATATTGGTCCATGCCACCAGTTGAATCAGTATTCCAGGTGTATGACAAATGCCACTTACCTACATATGGCGTTTCATATCCAGCCTGTCGTAATAATTTTCCGTAGGTTGGAAATGCAGGATTTAATACGGGGGGCGAACTACCAATTAAAGAGCCCGCCAAAGTACAGGTATTCCATGTTTGTTGCGTATAAAGGCCAGTAATCAACACAGAACGTGATGGCCCACACGATGCTGAAGCAATATTATTATTAGCAAATTTAACACCTTTACTCCAGATAGAGTAAAGATTGGGCATAAAGGTTTGAATAAACTCATCCGCATTATTGATCCCCGTTGGAAAAACTTGCGGATACCGCATTTGATCAACCAAGATAAAGAGAATATTAGGGCCTGATGCACTAGCCGAAGAGCTTGAGCCACAGCCCGGAATAGTCGCTGCAGCAGTCATCGCAGCCGCTGTCTTTAATAAGTCTCGTCGGGTTTTGTTAACCTCATCTTTCGATGAAGAGTCATTGGTTAAATGATCAAACTGGGTTTTTTTAAAAGAATCGCTCATGTTATTTTTTTATGGAATATGTAAATTTGCTATTTATTTAAAGAAGGTGCGATTGCAAATATATAATGGCAAATACCCTCATTCTTATAGGGAAATAAGTCAACTGTTATTACTTCTTAACACGGTTAAAGCATGTCCAACCTTGCAGTCAAGCTTTCATAAAAATAATGGCTATTCGGTATGCATCATTTGATACCATCCTAGAAAGTAAAGAGGGTTCATTACCTTGTTTTTTTATCGATCTATTTTTATTGGCATTCTTTGCAGCATTCTAGTTGCTTGCTCGGGCAGCTCTTCCCCCAATCAAGTTACGGTGTATGGCTCCGTTGTTTCTGGTCCAAGCTCTGCATCTTCTCCAATTTCTGGAGCAACAATCACGATTTACCAACTGCAGAATGGCTCTTCTGTTCCTCTGGGATCAACGACTAGCAATAGTCAAGGTCAGTTCTCCTTAAAGATTGCTCAAAATGGTAATGGCGGGATTTATTACGCTATTGCCAGTAAGAGTGATTCCATCAAGCTGATGGCAAGTCTTGGCTCGGGCCCCTATTTGAGAGTCATCATCAACGAGCTCACCACTATCGCTAGTGCGTATGCTTTTTCTGCTTTCTTGAATAATGGTCTATTGACAGGATCTACTCTGCCCTTGCAGATTGCCTCCGATATGGCTCAAAACATTGCCAGTAGCGAGTCCGGTTCAATTTCCACGATTTTGCAACAGTCCCCCAATGCATATGAGACCAATACCTGGAGTCTGGTCGGCACTATCGGCAACATTTTGTCGGCTTGTGTACGCGATGTGACTAATGCCTGTACCAATTTATTCAGCTTAACCCCCTCGATGCAGGGTACCGCTCCAACCAACACAATACAGTCTCTTGCGAATCTAGCTCGCAATCCTAGCCAGAATGTTTCCTCGATATTTGCACTTGGTTCTGCCAGTCAAATTTACAGCCCCTATTTATCAAGCACTCAAGGACCATCCTCTTCTGATCCCTTGCAGAAGTTAGATGCCTTTACCATCGCCATCAAATTTAATAACTCAGGAAGCACGAGCTGCCCATTTGGAGGCCCTGCGAATGTGGCGTTTGATGCGAACGGTTACCTATGGATCAATAACAATGTGGTGCAAGGTACACCCGACTCTGCGCAGTGTTTGATTGTTCTCAAGCCAAATGGTCAACCTGCGAATGGCTTGAATGGCACCCCCTCATCACCCATTACTGGCGGGGGCATTCTTGGCTCTGGATTTGGTGTTGCTATTGATCTTCTGGGTAATATTTGGAGTGGAAATTTTGGGTGGGGTAGCGTCTTACCGAGTACTGGCTCCATCACTAAATTAAGTAATCTTGGTGCAGCACTTTCCCCATCGACTGGTTTCATTGGGGGCTCTTTCCAAGTTCAGGGGGTTGCAGTTGATCAATCCAACAATATTTGGATGGCAAGTAATGGCAATAACAAAGTGATCATATTCCCCAATGGCGATCCTAATAGCGCTATTGAATATAGCGACACCAACCGCAGTCCCTTTGGAATGGCGATCGATCAAAATGATGCGGGATGGGTCTCCTATACCGGCACTGATCGAGTTTCTAAATTTTCGTTGCGTGGCAACTCACTGTTAAAAGAATTTACTGTGTCATTAGCCAATTTAAGTAATCCAAAAGGCATTGCGATTGATTCTCTAGGCAACGCATGGACCGTGGCTGGCAATAACTCCACGGTTTATGTGGTATCTGCCAGTGGCAGCTTATCGTCCTATACCGGCCGTGGACTGGACGGCCCCTGGGGTGTATCGATTGATGCGGCAGACAATGTGTGGATTGCTAACTTTGGCGATGCCACAAATTTAGGTAATCGCTATAGCGTGGTTCGCTTGTGCGGTAGCTCAAGAGCCAATTGTCCCAGCGGCGCTCAAGTTGGGGATGCAATTTCTCCCAGCGCAGGTTACACCCTGCCATCTGGAGGATCGCAAGTACTCTTAGCCAACGGACAGCCACTGTATGGTACAGGTGCACCACCCTCCTATAAACCGTTGATGAGACTAACCTCGGTGAATACCGACATGGCTGGGAATGTCTGGGCAGCGAATAATTGGAAGCCAAGTAGTCTAAATGACACCACCAACCCCGGCGGGGATGGGATGGTAGTCTTTGTGGGCATTGCAACTCCAACACGCGCACCAAGTAATGGGCCTGCAAGAGCAGTTGAGTAATTAACTACTTTTTTAAAAACTTAATAAAACTAAAATGATTACTTCCTATTTTTTTATCTTAAAAATAGATGGGTAATCAGGTATTCAAAACAATTATTTTTAACCTCAGAAATACCTCGGTACTTCTGAGTTTAGTTTTACATGTTTTTTTTCTACTTATTATTTTTTATAAAGTTAACTTTATTTATCGTTACCCAAATAATGAATCAACGACTCTAACAATTGAATTAATAAGTAACTTGAAAATTGATCAATCATCACTTGTCACAAAGAAAATTAATGCATCGGATGAAATAAAAGAAGAAATAATAAGCAAATCGAGCAGCCAAAACAATATTACAACTTTAAATTCAGATACCCAACAAGAGCCGCCACTCACGTCGGGATGGCAAAGTAATCAAAGAATAAAACGTATTGAATCAAATCCAAATAATCCAAAAAATAACTTGCTAGCCCGCATGGAGATTGAATTGAGCCAAAGATACAGCAAAATACAAACTGCAATAAATTTAGCTCAAGAGCGTATATTTATCGAACAAACATCAATTCAATGCGCGATTCGTTTTGATGAAAAACTGAAAATTGGTCATATTAATTGCAATAGTCCATTTTTTTCAGAAATGATCAAAAACTACCTTTCTCACATTGGCATTTCCTGGATCAATTCGCAAGAGGAGAAATTAACTATATGCATCCCCATTGCTATAAGGGCAACGGGGAATGGATTATGCGTCTAATTATTTTGCAAAATTCCGTCGATGACTCTGGGATTAATATCAAAGCCAGTGGATGGCCATGGTAAACCTATTGATGTAACAGTAGAGTTAACGTCAGAGATCCCCGGCAATGTTAAGCCGCCAGCTAAGCTAAGTGAGCTATCCAAACTAGAGCAGCTGCTACTTGGTAAGGATGCAAAAAATACTCCTCGCTTAAGCCATTTAACAAGGTATTGCTCTGAAGTTGCTGCACCTGTACTGTTGAGTCGAGTAACTGTACCAGTTTGATTAGCCGCGAAAGGAATGACAACATCATTAACCCAATTCGTATTTGAAGAACATTCCTTTTCTGCACCCAAAGAATCTACACAATGTCCTGGCATCCAAATATTGCCCGGATTGGGTGATTGAATGGTGATAGTTTTGCCAATGTATCCCGATGAATTTCCTGTTGTATTTGGAACCGTATAGGACAGATTAAGCGGCGGATTGGGTGAAACGGCCTGGTTTTGATTTGCACCAGAACGATAAACTAAATAATTATAGGAATCCCATCGATTGCCGGATTGCCAAGTGTAGTAGGTGGCATTAGAGCTGCTTTTATACAAATCCGTGCAGTAGCCACCTGTAGCGCTACCTGCGGCTGGGCAATCCATAGTTGGCAAATTAAGTGGATCAAATAACTCATAATGATGGCCCCTGCCCGTACTTGACCAGTCCACTGGAGTTGATGTGCCATTTATTAAAGGAGCTCCTTGGACAGAATCCCAATTTAATGTAACTGTTGTTGTTGGCGGCCATGAATTTGATTGCGAATCAACTAAATTTCCAGAGGAAAGTGTTGGGCAATTTCCAATACATACCAAATTCGAAGGAATACTTGTGTCTGATGGAGCCAAAATTTCACTTGAACGCTTGATCAATTGAATTTGAGACAAACTAAAGGGATTGAGGGTTCCGCTACTCCAACCCGCGATTCTAAAGCTGTAACTTACATTGACACCATTTAACCAAGAGTGCACATCAGTAATTCCGAAGCCGACTAAATCCGATAAAGACTTAGAGAGCGCTGACGAAAAACTCGATTGGGAGCAGCCTGAGTTCCCACAAATTTCATACCCAGTGAAAACTAAGGACTGATTTGAGTTTGACCAATAGCCTTTAAGACTGACATTACTCGATGATGGAGTGGTTCCTGATAGCCACTGATAGACCTTTGCGCTGTTCACGCCAGTATCACTCAAAGAGTTTATGCCATTTGAGCCGGTGTTATAGCCCCAAAATCCAATTGTCAGGGGAATACCATCGATGGGGCTTAGGCCTGAAGTTGTTGTAGTAGAGACCCTCTCGAGCCTTCCAGGGGATTTGCGTAAGATAAATTCCTGGGCAGGATCATCCGCTCTTATTAAGACTGCGCCACTATTTTGATCAGCAGAACTTGCATCATCCCAAAAATGAACTCCCCAATACGATACGTTACCTATTGTCCTGCCAGATAAATTTGACTTTAAATAAAAGCCGGGGTTCTCATATGTAATTTTGTTTCGCGTAGAAGGACTATATAAAAAATTCTCCCAAACAGAATACTGAACTCCGGACGCGCTGGTCGATGGGTTATAGCAAGCCTTGGTTAAACTGTTTCTATCCGGTTGCAGGCTATACACGCCCGGAGCAAAAGCAAACAAAGCGTTTGAATTACCCCCCGACCAAACGCTATCCTCAGATACTGCACTTCCATAACCCTGCAATCCCGAAGAGGCTGTAAATACCGACTTACCAGATCGATAGCCTGTAGCCCAGCGATTAAAGACGTCAATTCCAGATCCGCTTACACGCAACATTCCCTGACCGTCATTACACGATCCTTCTCTCCCAACAGTAGATGCACAAAAATCCATATTCCAGCGTCCATAGGGTGGCTCTGCATTCGGACCAGCGTAAATGGTTGCGATTACTTGAATACGCTTTGGGATTTCTGTTCCATTCTCTTCGTCCGTTAAAGAAACGAGCGCCTCAACATTCAGCTCCCCATTCGCGCCCTGAGTAACAGTTGTGAGAGCTTTTGCATAAGAAGGTGGAGTAACTGAACTACCACCAGATGCGGAACTAGTGTTCGCAGAGGCTCCGCTGTCCTCGCATTTATTTTCATCAACATAAGCTAAATACTGACCAACCCCGACACTGAGTTCTGGAGCCATTGCCTTCATAAAACAAGCGATAAAGCTTGCAAATTGAAACGTGTCTTGGGTCTGATCTTGAGGATATTGTGCCTGCGGATCGGTATCGTATTCCCCCGCAAGCACATTAAATGAAAACAAAACAAGAATCAAAAATTTAGAAATGTGTCTCATAACAAATATTCCCTTGATTTAGAGAGGATAGTTTTACGTTGACTGCGCTGATCTCACTGTGGAGGCACGCCAGCTACCGAACTTGGCAAGGCACAATTTGATGCGGTTGCACAAGTTCCCGACGTTGCCGTTGATGCTCCACCACCGCCCCCACCGCAAGCGGATAATCCGGCTAATAAACAAAGTGAAATTAAACCTTTGGCAACAGCTTTCATAGGGTTATTCCTTAAAAAATATCACTAATTACAAAATATAGCATTAATTTCCGTGTACTCAAAACAATCTGACTGGATGCAGGTTTCATAAAAATTGGGGCGGCTATAACCCTTTGTTTTTACTAAAAACGATAGATAAATCGAATTCCGGTCTCAATCGTATAGTTCGCCGGTTCGTAAGCACGAATTTGATATTGCGTTGCATTAATAGTCGCATTGGTTGTTGCAGTATTGGATTGCCCAATATTCCAATAGCTGATGTAGGGTCCAATTGACCATCGTTGAAATTGATACATAGTTGAGAAACGAGCACCAAATCCCCGGTTTTGAATATTAGTGACATCACCAAATTCAGTAATGCCATTTTTACCCACCGTATCCGATAGTTGTGACACTTGCTTTCCTTGAATCAAGTAATCAAACTCTAGATTCGTTTCTAAACGATTATTTCCCAAACGCATGCGATGGGTAAGACCAATCGGCACATACCAATAATTACTCTCACGACGATACGATGCGGATCCCGTCGAAGTGACTCCAGTTTGGTCATCCAAAAGATAGCGGTACCCAATTCCGATATAGGGCGCTAGGGCGTGATCCTTTACTTGAACATCACGCCCGATTAAACCCCTTAACTCGTAATACCAGTTAGGGATATTCTTTTGTATACCAGTACCATAATAAGTTGCTTGACCATAGGCAAAGCGGGCATCGCCTTGCACAAACCACTGGGAATTGAATTTATAAATCCCACTGTAATCGACACCCACTAAGGGTGCATCAAGTACTACATTCAAGCTAGGTTCACGGTAGTAGTAATACCCAGCAGATAGTCCTATACGATTTTCTGTAACAGTTTGTAAAGAATTAGTCTCTGTGGCCAATGCATTGCTGATGACACAAAAACCAATCAGCGAACATAGGACATGCCTCACACCTACCCCTAGCGATTACGACTAGTAGTATCCTGAGCGACGACATTGCGCAAGACCTCATAATGCAGATGCGGGCCGGTTGAGCGACCGGTTGATCCTACCTTGGCAATGACCTGACCATGATTTACTCTTTGTCCGACGCGCACCAAGAGTTCTTGGGCATGGGCATAACGAGTAATAAGCTGTGGACCATGCTCGATCTCAACCACATTGCCGAGTTCAGGATCCCAGCCAGCTCGCGTGACAACTCCAGATCCAGTAGCCAAAATCGATGCGCCATAGCTTGCAGGCAAATCAATGCCATCATGCCAAGCGGCCTGACCAGTGAAAGGGTCTGGACGATAACCAGTTGTGCTCGTGGGATTAACGAGGGTTGCTAATGGATAGCCTAATGGAAAGAGGGTTGAGCTGCTATGAGTATTTTGCTGCTGCTCAAGAGCGGCACTACGTTGATCAAGCATTACCAGTCGCTGGGCCAATTGATCGATCTGCACACCAGGTAAATCAACTCCGAGGCCAGGGGCTTGGAGGGAGCGAAAGCCTCCACCCTGCGCTTCATTGGTAAAGGGATTGCGCTGTGTCAAATCCTCGTAACGCGTAATCACGTCAGCATTACCCATGGCGAGTTGCTCAATACGACGCTCTAATTGCAATACGTAGGTTTCGAGTTGAACAAGCTTGCTACGCTCATCCAGTTGTGCATATCCTGCTAAAGGATGCTGACCTTGTAAATGGACGGTTTGTGGCTGAGCCCCTGAAAAAAACTGTGCGGAGAACCAGTGCATTGACCAGATGATGGCAAAGAGAATACTAAGCATGAATATAACTTTGGTCACCGTAAACTCAAACTCCTGAACGGTGCCGCGTTTATCTCGAATCCAAAGAATTTGCATGTGCACTCTCCTCTTACCGAATGGCTGTGTTCATCTCTAAAATCGGTTGCATCACAGCCAACACAATAACCAATACTAAACCACCCATCAACAGAATTAATAAGGGCTCTAATAAATTAGTAAAGAGCTTCGTTTTTTGCTCTGCCTCTAATTCAGCGTTTTCAGCAGCATAGCGCAACATCTCAGCAACCTGGCCTGAAGCCTCACCTGAACGAATCAAATGAATCAAGATCGGCGAGAACACTCCTTGGCTCGCCAAGGCACGCGACAAACTAGTGCCCTCGCGCAAACGCGCTTCTGTCGCATCAATAGCCGCTTGTAAGACATGATTAACTAGCGTGCTTTTTGCACTGTGGAGTGCTTGCAAAATGGGGACATTCGCCGCAATCAGCATGGACATCGTGTGTGCAAAACGAGCCGTTTCATAGGCTTGTAATAGGGGCCCAAGCCACGGTAGGCCCAAAAGTAATCGATCACAATGCAGTCGAAACTCGCGCTGCTGAAGTGCGCGTTTGAGTACGATGACACCAAGCAGAATCACGATGGCAAGTAGCCAACCCCATTCGACCAAAAACTGTGACAGCAGAAGAATTATCTGGGTGAGCAGTGGCAAGCTTTGTTTAGTCGATGCAAAGACATTGGCAATCTGCGGAACTACATAGGTCATTAAAAAAATAATCACCAATAAGGAAACAGCACTTAGCATCGCTGGATAGGCAATGGCTCCTAAAGCCTTTTGGCGGAGTACTTGTTTCTTCTCCAAAAAGTCCGCGAGCTGCGTGAGCACCTGGCCTAGTTTGCCCGACTGTTCGGCTGCGGCAACGACCCCTTGGTACATGGAATCAAAGGACTGCGGTTGGCTTGCAATCGCTTTTGAAAGGGGTAAGCCCGAACGGACCTCCTCTAAAACACTTAATAAGGTCTCTTTAACATGAGCTTGCGAAGTTTCACTGGCCAGAATTGAGATCACTTCATCAATAGGCACACCCGAGCGCACCAGTAAGGCAAGCTGTTTACTCAAAACCGCTAACTCACTACTGGAGATCGCGCGACTGGATGAGAACCAGCGTTTCCATGGTGCCCATGGTGATCCGACTGACTCTGGGATCACACTCACCGGCACTAATTGTTTGGCTAATAAAGTTTGTTTGACGGCTTTTAGACTATCGCCTTCAATACTCCCGCGCTCAGTTTTGCCAGCGTAGGTAAAGGCTTCAAAGCGATAGCGTGGCATCGCTAATCCTAAATGAACTCATCCACACTGCCGGTAACCCGTAAAAGTTCTTCGCGGGTCGTTTTGCCAGCTGCTACCCAGCGCTCACCATCAACCGCTAGCGTGCGCATACCAGATGAAATCGCGTGTTTCCGAATCTCACTCTCAGAGGCACGCTCATGAATGAGCTCGCGCAAATGCTCATTGCTCACCATGAGTTCATAGATACCAGAGCGACCGCTATAACCCGATTGAGCGCACTCGTGGCAGCCAGCACCTTGACAGGCTGGACAGCTCAAACGAATCAAGCGCTGTCCCAAAACGCCCAATAAGGTGGATGAAAGCAAAAAGGGTTCAATGCCCATATCAATCAGTCGCGTGACCGCTGAAGGTGCATCATTAGTATGCAAGGTTGCCAATACCAAGTGACCAGTGAGGGATGCTTGTACTGCGATCTGGGCGGTCTCCAAATCACGAATCTCACCGATCATCACAATATCTGGATCTTGGCGCAAAATGGCACGCAGCGCCCTAGCAAAGTTCATATCGATGCGCGCGTTCACTTGGGTTTGTCCAATACCATCCAAGTTGTATTCAATCGGATCCTCAACGGTCATGATGTTATTGGTGGTCTGGCGCACCCGCAACAGCGCACCGTAGAGCGTGGTTGTTTTACCGCTTCCTGTGGGGCCGGTGACCAAAACGATGCCGTGTGGCTTATGGATTAACTGATTAAATTGGGCAAAGGTATCTTCGCTCATGCCAAGCTTTAAAAGATCTAATTTTGCATAGTCCTTTTCGAGTAAACGCATAACCACCCGCTCACCATTTGCAGTGGGCAGGGTCGAGACACGAATATCAATCGCACGCCCACCCACCCGCAAGGAAATGCGTCCATCTTGGGGTAGGCGCTTCTCAGCAATATCCAGTGAAGCCATAATTTTGATACGCGAGACAAGGGCTGCATGCAGATCGCGGCGCATATCGACAACGTCGCGCAAATTACCATCAATACGAAAGCGCACAATCGATTTCTTTTCATAGGCCTCTAAATGAATGTCCGAAGCGCCATCCCG
>JACCDX011059572.1_pt1 | contig 10708 bp, 14 predicted proteins | sample 7449681 | NCBI WGS metagenome assembly JACCDX01 (sample SAMN15323450, study PRJNA562643) | freshwater metagenome | isolation source: river surface water | place: USA:Blue River Watershed | collected 2017-08-18
AGGTCTTCCATTATTAGTACATAGTATACAAATAGCTCAAAAATGTAGTACATATATTAAACCAGAAAATATTTATGTATCAACTGATAGTCAAGAATATGCTGATATCGCTAAAAAATATGGAGCTAATATTTTATCTTTACGACCAAAAGAGATAAGTGATGATTTATCAACAGATTTAGAAGTTTTTCAACATATGAATGAAGAATTAGATAAAAATGATAAAGAAAAACCAGATATATGGATACATTTAAGACCAACATATCCAAATAGAAGTTTAGAATTATTAGAAGACACAATTAAAACTTTTATGGAAAACTATGATAAATATGATAGTTTAAGAACAATTATACCATATGATAAAACACCCTATAAAATGTATCATATGAATGGAAATGATTTAACACCTATTTTTCAAAAATATAATGATATTGATGAACCTTATAATCAATGTAGACAATTATTTGAACAAACTTATTTACATAATGGATGTATTGATATAATAAAAAACAAGGTTATTGAGGATGGTAAGATGAGTGGAGATAAAATATATGGATATATAATGAATGAAGAAGAAGATGATGATATAGATACAGAAAAAGATTTTAAAAAATCGGAAAATAAAAAAATTTAAGTTTATAATTGAATAATAAAATATTTTTTAAATATAATAATAAAAATGTCATTAATGTTGGCTTCATATGATGGTTATAATTATTTAACAAATGATAGTATATTTTTAGAATTTATAATTTCAGGACGAACTGAACCTTATCCTATTGATTTAGAAATTGTTAAAAAATATTTTAATATGTTTCCTCATAAAAATAGAACTTATATTGATATTGGAGCTCATATAGGAACAACAATTATGCCATATTCAAAAATGTTTAAAAGAATAATTGGATATGATGCATGTAAAGAAAATTTTGATTTATTACAAAAAAATTTAAAAATAAATAATATAAAAAATTGTGAAGTTTATAACAATGGTATATTTAATGAAAATTGTAAGGGAAATATTGTTTTACATTATAATAATTCTGGTTGTTATTATTTTAAAAAATCGAATGATGATTATGGTGATGTTCAATGTAAAAAAATAGACGACGAAGCAATTGAACGAAATATTGAAGATGTTGATTTTATTAAAATAGATACTGAAGGATGTGAATTATATGTTTTACAAGGAGCAGAAGAATTAATAAAAAAATATAAACCATTTATTCAATTAGAATCAAATGATTTATCTGAAAAAATATATGGAATAAAAGAAAATGATATTATAAATTATTTGAAAAACTTGGGTTATTTACCTTTTCATTTGGAAAAAAATAAAAGTTCAAACATATTTTTTTATCATCCTAATGACACTTTAAGTATTTTACCAAAACATATATATACTTTTTGGACAGGTACTAATAATTTATCAGTAAATAGAGTTCAATGTTTAGAAAAAATAAAAGATGTATCAGAATGTGAATTAAAATTAATCAATTCAAATAATTTAAAAGATTATATTATTCCATCTTTCCCTTTACATCCTGCTTATCAATATTTAAGTGAAACACATAAAGCTGATTATTTAAGATTATATTTTATGCATTTTTATGGTGGTGGTTTTACTGATATAAAATCACCAAATAAAAGTTGGATAAATAGTTTTGATAAATTATTTTACGAAAAAAATAAAATTGCAACTGGTTATCCAGAAATAGATGGAGGTGTTGCAAATCCAAATGTCTCAAAATATTGGAATGAATTAATTGGAAATTGTTGTTATATATTTAGACCCAATACTGAATTTACACAAAAATGGTATAATAAGGTAAATGAATTATTAGATACTAAACTTGCTGAATTAATTAAAAACCCTTCAAGATTTCCTCAAGATTGTAAAGAAAAAGGTAATGGTTATCCTATCGAATGGAATGAAATGTTAGGTAGAATTTTTCATCTATTAAATTATGAATATAAAGAATTAATAAACAGAGATATTGTTGCACCACAATTTGATAATTATAGATAATTTTTATCTATTTAATAATTTATTTTTTTTATTTTTAATATTTTTTTTGAGTAAAAAAATATTAAATAAAATAAAATATATCTATAAGATATTTTTATAACAATGCTTCAATATGGTATTTATATAATAAGATTAATATTAATTGCTATATTTTGTTTATTAGGTTTAATTTATTCAAATTGGAGATATTTAACAAGTTTAGCTTTATATTTTTTAGATATTGAAGGTGAGATTAAGAAAAAAAATATAGAAAAATATGAAAATTTTAAATCTAAACCTGAAGGATTAATTGTTTTTCATCATTCAACATTTTATGATCATTTAACACTTTTTAAAGAGTTCGGTGAAGGTTTTCAATTTATTGCTGCAGAAAAACATTGTATTTCTCCTTTTAATGTTTTTCTTAAAAAAGTAGGTGGGATTATTTTTAGAAATGGTTCTAACACAGCTGAATTAATTAAAGAATTAGTTAAAAATAGAAAAGCTGGTCAAAAATTATTAGCTATTGCTCCCAATGCAGGAATATCAAATAATGAAAATCAGGACAAAATGGAAGATTATAAAATGGGTGCTTTTCTTCCAATGACTCGAATTTTACCCATTTTAATAAAATATGATCCTTATTTAAATTGGAAAAAAGGTCAATCTTTATTAAATATTATTTATGAAACATTTACTCAAAAAAGAAAATTATATTCAATTGAAGTACTTGATGAAGTAAATCCTTTAGAAAATGAAACACCTGAACAATATCGTGATAGAGTAAAAAATATTATGGAAGAAGGAATGAAAAAAATAGATGTTAAAGAAGATAATAAAAATATTATCCGTGATCAATATTTTGGTTCTAATGTTCTTTTAACATCATCTCATGTTTTCCTGATTGCTAGTTTAACTGCTATTTATATGAAAAAATATAAATTAGCATGGCCTATGTTAGGTGTTTATTTTGTATCTATATTATATCATTGGAGAGGAGATCATAATTTTGATATTTTAGATCAAATATCAAATCGAATATTAGGAGGCTATCTGGTTTATTTATGTTTTACGCAACAAATTTATGTTCCAATTTTATTAGCAGGTATATCTTTATGTTTATTCGTGATTAATAATATTTTAAAAAATACTTTATTTAAAAATAATGATGAAGAATATATAGAAGATAAAGATGTAAAACATATGATTTATGTACATTTTCCAAATTTTATTGCTATGATGTTATTAAATTATTTTTATGATTATTCAAAAAAATAAGTTAAAAATATTTTTAATAATTATTTATTATAATAGATTAATATTATAATAATATGATTCAATATATTGATAAATTAACAGAATTTAAAACGGTTATTATACGTATGATTTTGATTTTATTATTTTCTTTATATGGTATTTTTTCAAAAATAGAAAATTGGTCTTGGGGTTCTGATATTGTTTTAAAGTTATTTGATATACATTCTGATTCAAAATATAAAGATGAAAATTTAAAAAAATATAATTATTTTAAAAATAAACCAGGTGGAATTCTTATTTTTACCCATTGCACCTTATTAGACCAATATATTGTTTATAAAGAATTAAATGATGTTATGAAAATTGTTGTTCGTGAAGATACTTGTGTATTTCCCTATAATATTATGGCAAAAAGAATTGGTCATATTATGGTGAATAAAAATTCAAAAGCTTCAGATAAAATAAAAGATTTTGTCAATGAAAGAAAATCAGGAGAAAGAATGTTAATGATAGCTCCATCAGCTGGTTATTCTAATAATGATAATCAAAATAAATTAGAAGAATTTAGAACAGGTGCATTTTTACCTTTAACACCAGTTTTACCTGTTGTAATAAAATATTCACCATATATAAATTGGAAAAATGGTCAATCATTTTTAAATTTTTTATATGAAATTTTAAGTGCTGAAAAAAAATTATATTCTTTTAAAGTTTTAGATGAAGTTCAACCAAAAGAAAATGAAACTCCTGAAGAATTTAAAGAAAGAGTAAAATTATATATGGAATCTGAAATGGAAAAAATAAATGTTCAAAATGATAATCAAAATTCTGTTAACAATTTTTATAATGGTAATTCATTATTATTAATATCTTCACAATTATTTTTAATAGCATGTATATCTGCTATTTATTTTAAAAATTATAAAATTGCTTTAGGATTATTTATTGTTTATTTAACATCAATATACTATCATTGGAAAGGAAGTACAAAAGCTTTATATATAGATACTTTATCAAATTTGATGTTAGGAATAATATTTTCATTTATATTTTTATTTAATAAACAAAAAATATTATATTCAGTCTTAGGATTATTCATTTTTATTTTATATAGTTTTATACGAAAAAATAATTTGAAAAATACAGATTTGGATTATCAACATGTATTGATTTTACATATACCTTTATTTATTACATTTATGATTATGAATTATCATTTTTATTTAATTGATCATAAAAAATAAAAATATTTTAAAAAATTAGAAGTTTAAAAAATCATGTTTTCAAATATTCAATTCAAAAATACATTTTTGGAAAAGTATGATATCAAAACAAAATTTTATTATTATGTGACTAATGAAATGTTAGAAATAAATAAAAACAAAACAGAACAATCTAAAAACGCAGCGCTTATAAATAATTCAAATAAAAATCCCAAAAATAATAGTTATTTAAGTACAGTACATACAAATAAAATAGATGATGAATTATTTATGATGTTATTATCAAATTAAATTATTAACAATTTTTATTTATTTATTGATTTAAAGAAAAATCAATAACTACTATTGTAAAAAAACTTTAAAAAGAAAATGAATTCAACATTTATTGAAAATTTAAACGATATTTATGCTATTGATGCTAATAAAATTATTGATGAATTATTAAAAATAGATCATAATATAATTATCAATGATTTAAGAGATCCTCGAGTTATTTATATTATACCAAAAGTGTTATATGAAGACATAACAATTTATACAAAAAAAATATTAGAATTTATTGGCAATTATCTCCAATAATTATTTCTGAATTTTGAAATTGAAATTCTTTCAAAACCATAAATAACAGCTCTTCTTTGATAATATTTGTATGCAGTCCAAAGAGTAGGTTTGCTTAAAGCAGTTCTTAAAACTTTGTTTTGTTCAGAGTAAGACATCTTTATATTCTTTAGTAATATTTAATTTATTTTTTCGTCAAAAATAAATTATTTTGTAAAAATAAACGCATTTAATTATTTTTTCTTTTAATTTTTGAATTTTTTAATTTTTTAATTAAATTATTACATTTAAATCTGGTCATAAAGGAATTTAGTACCACCCATGAGTTTACGATTTGCCGAAGTTGATTGTACAAAAATATTGTATTCAGCAAAATCTGAAGGTTTAACTCTTTTCTTTTCATCATAATCAATTAAATTAAGAAGTTTTCTAGCATAAAGACCTTCAAAGAAGTTACCCGTTGTTTTTTCTTGAAGAATAATTTCTTTGCCTTTTTGAATTAGTTCAGGTTTGTTGAATTCATAAAATCCTTTACCAACCGAGAAAACTAAACCATTGTCACTTGCGAATTGTTTAATATCAACGTCCGCTGAAACATCAAGAACTTGGAATCGTGAAGGAGCGCATGGTTTCTTTTGGAAATCAGCTTCAGTTAATTTAGTATAATCAATATCCTTCTTGCGACTTCCGCGTTTTCCTGTAGATGTTGTAGTAGAAGAAGTTGATTCAGTATCTTGAACATAATGATAAGTATTGCGGTTATGCTCGTCAATTTGTTCAATAGTTTGACGACCGAGAAGAACATCAAACATTTGACGCATATTTGTATTCATTCCTTGGTTTTTAACTCTTAATTCATTCTCATAAGTCTCAAGACGTTCTTGACCCATCATTTTGAAGCAAATTGCCATCATCATTTCAATAATATGAGAGAATTGTTCAAGGTATAAATTGTAACCATTTGTTTCAACTGCAATTCTACGGAAGAAATCTTTAATATTTTTGCGATTTCCCCAATTGTTACACAGTACTGAATAAATATTAATACCTTTTGCTTTAACTTTTTGGAGTTCTTCTTCCCAATCGCGATTATCAAGTGCAATTTGTTTACTGTGCGGGGGAGCATCACCAACAATAATTAAAGCTCTCATACTATCAGAATACCAATTTAGTTCTTGTACTTTGTAAAGTGCATATTCATAGCATTCTTCGATACCTTCTCCGCGACTTGACCAACCAGGAGGACCTTCAATACCTTCAATTTTATTTAAATTTTCAATAAAATAAATTAATTGCTCTTGTTCAACAGTAAAATCAATGGCTTTCCACATATAATCATCATTGTAATCCTGGAATGCAAATAATGAAATTCTTACACCAGGGATTTTTTCAAATAAATCTTTTACAATACTTTTAATGTTATTTTTAACTCGACTAATGCAAGGACTCATTGAGCCTGTGGTGTCAAATCCGATAGCAATGTCATACTTGTTAGAACTCATTTTCTTTTTATACAAATTTTCTTCTTGCTAATAAATTATTTATTCTAAAATATATTATTCAAATTTCTTTAAATTCATTTTTATTTACCTAAATTACAATTTTTTTATAAATATACATATATTTTTGTACAAAAAATAATTTACAAAAATATATATTTTTTTTATTTACTCTTAAGAGTTTTTATTATTTTATTAGCCTTTGAAGCTATATTATTTTAATTGTCTTTTTTAGATTCTTCCTCCTCCTCATCTCGCAGTTTTTCACGTTCTGCTCTTTCAGCCGACCATCTTTCATACTCAATCTCCCTAGCCTTCTGCACGTTGACCATAATACGGCCATAGCAAATAATTGCCACACACATGAGCAAAACAAAGAGTACAATGTAGTTCATTTTATCAGTCTGATAATAACATTTTAAAACTAAACATAAAATTATTATTATATTTTTAACCATCAATTTTTTATAAATATTATAAATAAAATAAGTATATTATTTATAATTATAATATTATATAACATAAATGGAAAATAGTCTTCTTTCTCTTAAATTACATTTTTTAACATAATGTTGAAAAGTAGTAAGATGTTGGAAAGGACATAAATGAAGAATACCTATATGAATATTCATTTCTGATAATTTTTTAAAAGATTGTTTAGAAGAGAATTCATTATCTATAAACGTTTGAAAAGAATCATGATAGTATTCTTGTAAAAATGTCTTTTCAATCATTTTACTAGATATCATCTTATATATAATTTATAGAATTTTCATATAAATTATATTTATTTAAAAAAACTTAAAAAATATTAGAATTATTTTTATTTTTTGATTGTTTTTTTAGTTGATTTTTTTTTGGTTGTTTTTTTAGTTGATTTCTTTTTGATTGTTTTTCTCTTTTTTCCTCCAGCATGAAACGGTGATTTAACAACGTTTTTTTCTTCAATTAATTTCAAATCCTCTTTAAAAAATTGTAAGTTTTGATACATACCTATTAATTGAATTTCAGCTCTGTTATAAAAATCTCCACTATTTCTCTTAGTCATATTTGTTGTAGTTAATCTATACTTTTCAATAGACAGGAATGCTCTAAATAATCTTTCACGAGGATTTTCATTATCTCTAAAATAATCATTAGGTAATAAATTTAAAAGTTCATATATATAATTGATGACAATAGTTGTGATAAATTCATTATGATAATATCTTAATCCTTTTCTAATTAATTTTTCTAAAAGAGCAGGAATATGATATCCATTGACAAAACTTGTGGTAAGACTAAAAGTTCTTATTCTTTCATTTTCAAGACCTAAAATACTTCTTTTTAATGTGGACACTCCAGTACTTGCATTTGCCTTTAAAATAGAACTCATAAAAACTAATGGACTCATTGTTAAATTTTTTATTCTACTTGCAATCATTGATCCAGGATCATATCTTGATCCTAACATTGCTCCTCTACGTGCAGCATTTTGAAAACGTGTACTATCTTCATTCGTATATTCAGGTAAATTAATTCTTCCGTTTCTAATAACACTAGGTATCATATAACTGACTAGTTTAGGTAAAATAGTCAAAAAATCTGAAACATTTTGATCTTGATTTAATTTATTTTTTAAATCAGTACGTTGTTCTGGTGATAAATATTTATTGATGACATCTTTTTCTAAAGGTTGAAATCTATTGAAAGTATTTTGTATTCCTTCTTCACTCATTTATTTCTTATAATATTTATTTAGAAAAAAAATGAATAATAAAAATACTTAAAATAAGTGTACTATTAAATAAAATTAAATAAAAAATGGGAAATTCAATATATCCTCAACGTATGGTTATTGACAAATTAATTGTTGCTGAACCATATTATATAAGTGTTGGTGTATCAGGTCAAGTTGGTAAAGAAGAAAATCCGTATAAAAATCAAGTTATACGTATTGATGATGGACCATTAAAATCATTGGTATCTTTTACTGAAAATGAACAATCATTGCATTATGAATTTGAAGATAATATTAATTTAAAATTTATGAAAAAAGATAAAGATATTGTTTATCATCTTAAAACAGATAATATAAATTATACAAGTAAATTAAATGATATAAATCGTGAATTTTGTAGTAAAACAATAAGTCTAAATTCAAAAGAATTGGATAAAATTCCGAATTTTTTTAATCAAACCGAAAAATAAAATATATTATTTAAAAAAAATCGAATAATTATAGATTAAAATGAATTATAAACAAAAACAAATTATTGATATAGAAAAAATTGAGAAATGGCTTATAATAGAAGATAATTATAAAAAATTTATTATTAATAAAATAATTGAAATTTACAAAAAAGATCATTATTTTTTAGATGATATATTTAAAGAATTAAAAATGGATTTTCAAGATATAGATTATAACGATTTTCAAGATTATAAAAATTATTTTTGGATTTTTATAGAGAAACTTCCTGTTGAAGATATTTTTTCAATACCTATTTATATATCTTATGATATTTGCAAAATGTTAAATTTATTAGACTCTCGTGATAATTTAAATAAAAGATTAAAAATATGGAGTTTAGTAAATGAAATAATGATTAGATATTGTATAGATTCGAATATTTATTTATTTAAATATCGTTTTCAAATTGATGATAATTTCGAAAAATTAAGAGTTTTTACTAAATTATGTAGTGATTTTTGTGTAAAGTTTACATATAAACAATATAATTCTTATGATGAATATATAAATATAATTAATTATTATGAAGAAAATATTCAAAATATAAAAATGAAAGATTAATTTTTAAACGTAAACGCTAAAATGTTAAAAAACTGAAAAATAAATATTCAGAAGTGTTTTTAACTATATATAACGTGAAAATACTCGTTATAGTATATCTTTATAGCAAGCTAAAATGAATAGCGATCTTATTACTTTTGGAACTCTTCTGGTTCAACAGGAGAGGATTATGAATCAAACAAAGGATGCGTTCCGCCAAATTATTGAAACTGTTATGGACCCAATTATTGATATTCTCAAGACTGATTATATTGAAAATATGGGAACTCAACTGATGAATGATAAGATTGAACAATTGAAGACCAAGTTCCGTGAAAGTTATTTTGAAAATACTTTGATTGAAACTGAAACGACAAAGTATAAGAATGTACCTCGTCGTTTTATGAATGACTATTTCTCTATTTGTGTTTATCCCCACGACTTCATGAATGGAATCACCACTCAGGAACGTTTGGATGAAATTCGCACAAATCCTGAATTTATTAAGCATTATCAATATTATCAAAATATGGAAATTAGAGATGAAATTCAACAGAAAATTCAGGCCATCACTACTCCTTATCACAGTCTATATTTGCCTGTTTATCAGACATATTTAGATTTTATGAGAACGGGTGAGGAGATTGCTAGTCGTCTTGATGAAGAACAGATTCTGAATTCACTTCCTCCTCGTGCAAACAATGTTGAGGAATGCAAGGTTAATTTTCAGTAATAATAAATTTAAATAAATTAAATAATTTTTAATAATTATTTAATTTAAAATTATAATAAAAATATGTAAAATAAAAAAAAAATATTTAATTGTTTAATAAATTGTCTAAATAATTTTTAACTAATTCATAAACAGATTCACCATCTTCAGCATTAATAATTAAATCAAATTCACTATCATTTAAAGATTGAAGTTCCAATTCTGTTCTGTGATTTAAATTTTTAAGATGTTGCTCGAAAGTATCAGGATAACATTTTTTCAATCTTTCATATTGTAAATCATCTGATATATGAATTCTTATTTTTATAAAATCATCTTGTTTTAATTCATTAAATTCACTTAACAAACGACAATCTTCAATAATAACATTTTTATTTGCACATTTTTTTAAAGTATATTTGATAAAAATTTTTTCATCAATTTCTCTCATTTTTTGACCAATATCTTGAAGTAGTTTTCTATCTTTTTCTTTCATATCAAATAAATCATATGCAATATCATATATTTTATCTGCAAATGATACTTTTTCTAAATGAATATCATATTTACTATCTAAATAATATTGTATATATTTTGATAAAGTGGATTTACCACTTGCCATCTTTCCAAATAATGCTATCTTCATTTTTATTATTCTATTTAAATTATAAATCTATA
>JACCDX010394055.1_pt1 | contig 10707 bp, 11 predicted proteins | sample 7449681 | NCBI WGS metagenome assembly JACCDX01 (sample SAMN15323450, study PRJNA562643) | freshwater metagenome | isolation source: river surface water | place: USA:Blue River Watershed | collected 2017-08-18
CCCAGCAACTTGAAATCACCGTAGCCCATGCCCTCTTTGCCAGTCAGCAGTTTGAATATCCAGTACAGAGACCAGAGTGACAGATACCCGATGATCGCTCCCAGCACCGCATCCGCCGCGCTGACGGTCGTCTCGGGAAGCAATGTATTGACCAGCAGGCCGAGCCACAGAAGAGGCAGTGTGATGTTGTCGGGCAGCAATTGATGATCGAAGTCGATCATGGTCAGCGATATCAGACTCCAGGTCAGCACCAGAAAGGCCAGTGTGAGCCACGTGGCACCGAACTGCCACGCCACGAGGCCGGAGAGCAGACCTGTCACCAGTTCAATCACGGGGTAGCGCATGGAGATTGGCTTCTGACAGCCGGCGCATTTGCCGTGCAGCATCACATAGCTGAGGATGGGAATGTTCTGCCAGGCGCGAACGGGGGCATTGCATTGCGGGCAGTGCGAATCGGGCTTCACGAGATTGAAGACCTTATGCTTGGCAGTCGGGTCATCCTTACTGAATTTCTTTTCGTCCAGTTCGAGAAACTCGCAGCACTGCTGTCGCCATTCACGCTGCAGCATCACAGGAATTCTGTAGATCACCACATTCAGGAAACTGCCCACCAGGAGTCCAAGAACGATGGAGAGCACGATCAGTACGGTTGAGTTGTTCGCAATCAGGTCGAGCACTGTCATGAAAGTCTCACTTGCAGGAAATTAGACGACCTGACCCAGCTGGAAAATGGGCAGATACATGGCGATCATCAGGCCGCCGATCAGTGTGCCAAGCACCGACATGATGAGCGGCTCCATCAGGCTGGTGAGACCATCGACGGCATTATCGACTTCCGCCTCGTAGTAGGTGGCGCATTTGTCGAGCATGGCATCCAGCGCGCCAGACTCCTCGCCGATACCCACCATCTGCGTGATCATCACCGGAAACAACCCGGAGGTGCGAATGGCGAAATTCAATTGTTGTCCCGAGCTGACGTCATCCTTGATCTTCCTCGTGGCGGTCGAGTACACGATATTACCCGTGGCGCCAGCGACCGAATCGAGCGCATCCACCAGCGGGACGCCTGCAGCAAAGGTGGTCGACAGTGTGCGGGTGAAGCGTGCGTAACAGGACTTCTCGACGATCGGGCCGATAATCGGCAGTTTCAGTGCCAGTCGGTCCACCGCATTGGCAAAACTTTTGGAGCGCAGTTTGGCTTCCTTGAATGCATAGGCGGCGGCGACCAGCAGGATAATGGCCTTCCACCAGTGGGCGATGGCGATATCGGACAGCCCCAGTACAAACAGTGTGAAGGCCGGAAGATCCGCCCCGAAACTGGAGAAGGTCTCTGCAAACTGTGGCACTACTTTAACTAGCAGTATGCCGGTGACGACCAGGGCGACTACCACGACTGCGATCGGATAGTTCATTGCCTTCTTGATCTTGGATTTGAGTGCCTCGGTCTTTTCCTTGTAGGTGGCGACGCGATCCAGCATGGTTTCCAATGCTCCGGATTGCTCGCCTGATTCCACGAGGTTACAGAATAGTTCGTCAAAATAACGCGGATGCTTGCGGATGGAATCAGCGAAGTTGTTGCCCGCCGCGACGTCATCACGCACTGAGCGAACCAGTTCTGCCATCGATGCATTCTCAAGGCTGTCCCCGACAATCTCGAAGGACTGCACCAAAGGAATACCGGCCTTCATCATCGTTGCCAGCTGGCGACTGAAAACGGCGATATCTCCCGGGTTGATCTTCTGCTTCTTCGGTCCGAACAGATCCTTGGGCTTGCGCTTGATCTTTGAAGCAATGATTCCCTGCTTGCGCAGCTGAGCTTTTACCAGCGCCTGACTGACACCAGGCATCTCGCCCTTGGTCTTCTTGCCATTCTTGTCCGTACCAAACCACAGATATATGGTCTGATTGGAGGGAGATTGTGCTGGAGCTGCCATGGTATACCCCGTAAACAAATACCTAGTCGATCTCGTTCAATGGGTTCAGAGGACCCGATTCGCTTCTTCCAGACTCGTCACGCCATTCGCGACTTTCAACAGCGCGGATTGTCGCAGGCTGTTGAACCCCTCTTTGCGCGCCTGGTCGGCAATTTCTATAGAGTTGCCGTCCTGCATGATAATACGCGAAATGCCGTCCGTGATGGGAACCACTTCATAGATTCCCAGTCGCCCTTTGTAGCCGCCGTTGCAGGCATCGCATCCCACCGGGCTGAAAAGTTGCAGCTTGGGTATTTGTTCCGCAGTGAAACCGGCATCCAGCAAGACATTGTCCGGAAGTGTCACGGGTGTCTTGCATTGCTTGCACAGCCGTCGGCAGAGGCGCTGAGCAATGATGAGCGTCACCGAGGTGGCGAGGTTGAATGCAGGGATGCCCATGTTGCGCAGGCGCGTCAGAGTTTCCGGCGCGCTGTTGGTATGCAGGGTCGAGAGGACGAGATGGCCAGTCTGTGCCGCCTTGATGGCAATCTCGGCGGTCTCCAGATCACGAATCTCGCCCACCATGATCACGTCGGGGTCCTGGCGCAGAAATGCGCGCAGCGCCGTGGCGAAAGTGAAGCCGATCTTGGTGTTGACCGGCACCTGGTTCACGCCTTCGAGGTTGATCTCCACGGGATCTTCCGCTGTCGAAATATTGGATTCAGGTGTATTGAGGATGTTCAGTCCGGTGTACAGAGAGACGGTCTTGCCGCTGCCGGTAGGCCCGGTCACCAGTATCATCCCCTGACTTTGCTGCAGCGCGTTCATGTAGAGCTTCTTTTGCTCATCTTCATAGCCCAGTGCGTCGATGCCCATTTGCGCGCTGCCAGGGTCGAGAATGCGCAGCACTACCTTCTCGCCCCACAGCGTGGGTAGAGTATTGACCCTGAAGTCGATGGCCCGCGTTCTGGAAATTTTGATCTTGATGCGGCCATCCTGTGGCAGACGGCGTTCAGAGATGTCCATCTGCGACATGATCTTCAGGCGTGACGCAATGCGATTGGCGATGTTCAGAGGAGGTCTGGCGATCTCCTTGAGAATGCCATCGGTACGGAAGCGAATGCGGTAGCTCTTTTCATAAGGCTCGACATGAATATCCGAAGCGCCCGTGCGGATGGCATCGAGCAGCACTTTGTTGACGAATCGCACAATCGGCGTTTCATCCGCTGCATCTACTGCGTCGTGCGCAATGGAGTCCGGGTGCGCCATTTCAACGTTCAGGCTCTCCAGCTCGAAGTCGTCCAGAAGTCCGAGCAGGGCATCGCTCCCTTCCATTTGCTCGATCACCAGGTCGATGGCGGGCGAGAGCTTGTTTTCATCGACGATAATGACGTCAGTGTTCAGTCCTGTGTGGAATTTCAACTCGTCGAACGCGCCGATGTTGGTCGGGTCGGAGGCGGCCAGGAAGAGTCGGTTGGCACGTCGGAACAGCGGCAGCACGCGGTGCTTGCGCAAGAGCTTCGGGTCGACCAGATCTCTCGGGCACTGCCGAAGATCAAAGGCCGAGAGGTCCAGCAGGGGGGCGCCAAACTCCTCGGAGGCGGCCATCGCGATGCGAGCGGAGTCGGCGATCTTGTGCTTCACAAGATGGGTGACAAAGGGGATCTTGTCGTTGCGCGCGAGTCGCAGTGCTTCCTCAGCCTGCAACTGGGTCAACAGTCCGTCGGTCACGAGTCGTTTGGCAAGGCCGCTGAGGGTGATGGACATAGGTCGTCTGTGTTGCCGAACCCTGATCGGGGTCTATCGGTGAAAGGTCGTATACCGACCGGGACATGACTGGAGTATAGATTATCACTGGGGATTGGCATAAGACAGGCGCAGGCAATGATTGGCGGTTTGTCGCACAGCAACCTTGCAAGCCGTTGCAACAAAAATTGGACGACAATCGACTCATTGTGACAACAACTGACAAAAATTGTCAGTTCGTGCGAGTGTCGTTTTGTGACGAGCTTATCAGTCCGTTTTTTAAGAAAATTTCTAATTTTTTCTATATACATGTGTTTCAATGAGTTACGTCCATATTTCAGGCGTTTTTAAAAAGTTGGCACGGGATGTGATGTATTCGACGGTAACCGTTTCATAATCAGGCGGGAATGAGTCGGACCAACTGGTCCAAACCCTTTTGAAAACCAAGGAGAATACCCATGAAGATGACAGCACAGAAACAACAAGGCTTCACCCTGATCGAATTGATGATCGTGGTTGCGATCATCGGCATCCTGGCTGCCGTGGCCCTGCCTGCATACCAGACTTACACGCAGCGCGCAGCCTTCTCTGAAGTGGTGCTGGCGACAACTCCTTACAAGAGTGCGTTTGAAGTAGCAGCCCAGACTGGTCGTCTTACCGCATTGGCTGATGCCGATGGCGGTTCCAACGGTATTCCAGCCAACGCTGGCGCCAGCGGTGACGTATCTTCTGTGACAGTGGCTGATGGCGTGATTACCGCGACTGGTCTTGCGGCTTCGTTCGGCGGCACAGCATACACCTACATCCTGACTCCTGGCGGCATTACTGCTCCCATTCAGTGGACCACTACTGGTACCTGTCTGGCTGCCGGCGTCTGCTAATAGCCAACGGCGGTCTGGCATGGCAGTCGCTCTGCCAGACCGCTTTTCAAGATCCAGCTGTCGTCATCTGCCCTGCAAACGCTGTATTTCAGACTTACACCCAGCACCATCCCCGCAATAAGCGTCAGGAGACTCCGTGTATGTATTCCCACAGTCGACACTCCGGATTCACGTTGATCGAACTCATGATCGTTGTGGCGATCATTGGCGTTCTGGCAGCCGTTGCGATGCCCGCTTATCAGACCTACACCCAGCGTGCGCGCTTCAGTGAGGTCATTCTGGCAACCACTCCATTCAAGACTGCGCTTGGGCTTGCAATTCAAAGCGGACGCATTACCGCATTGGCCGGTGCCGACTCTGGTACCAATGGAATTCCTCCGGCACTGGGGGCCAGCGGCTGGCTCGCGTCAGCGTCAGTGGATGAGGGCGTGATCACGGCGACCGGCACCGCTGATGTGGATAACCACACTTACACGCTGACGCCATCATTGACGCCACCAGTGCAATGGACCGAAGGTGGCACCTGCGTCGACGTGGGACTTTGTTGAGCAGACCGACTGCTCGTTTATTGCGAAAGTTTCCCCCGGATTAACCTTTCATGAGCAAGCGCTTCGCGGCTACCGCCTTCCATTTTGCTGCCAGTCTCATCATTTTTCTCGCATTTGTCGGAATCCTGCTTTTGTCCTGGTATCCGAGTCCGTATTTCTCGGCATCTGGAGGCTGGCAAGGGTTGCGACTGGTCGCCGCCGTCGATCTGGTGCTGGGGCCGCTGATGACCTTTATCCTCGTCACGCCCGGGAAATCGCGCCGGGAACTTATGCTCGATATCGGCCTGGTTGTGCTGGTGCAATTCAGCGCGCTGGCTTGGGGGATCAAGGCGGTCTATGAGCAACGCCCTGTAGCGGTCGTATTCCTTGACAGCAGCTTCTACACAGTCCCGGCTCTCGCCATCACGAGCCAGGGACTGGATCTGGAGCTGCTCGATGCATTTGGCGAGGAGCAACCCGTGCTGGTTTATGCCGAGCGTCCGGAAGAGGGCGAGGATTTTGAACGCTTCGCACGGGCGGTAAATGAGGATCGCATTCCTCCTCACGAACAAACCTGGCTTTATCGCCCGCTGTCTGACAATTTTTCGACCGTCGTCAGGTCTTCCTTGGATATTGAGGAAATCATCGCGGCCAATGCCGATATGAAGGCGGAACTGGAGGAGTTGCTGGATAGCACGGCAACCGCGCTGGAGGATAATTACTATCTGGCGCTGACCTCGCGGTATCGCAACATCGTACTGGTGTTTGACATTGCCGGTCACTTGCTTGGCACTGTGAGCGCGCCTTACAAGACCGGTGAACTCTGATTCGTCCGGGTTGTCGCGGCTTGATTAATGCACATAGGTGGTTTATGGTAGCGCGCTTTTACGCAGACGGGTGGCATGGCGGACAGGGCCGTGGTGCGGGGGTTCCGGGCCATATAAGGCGTCTTGTTTATCGTGTTCAGGTTTCGTTCAGCCACTGCTGATACTATGGGAACCGTCAGAAAGTGAATCAGTTGCACTGCATGTGCCGGAGTAATCGGATATGAAAAATGTAAGACTCTCGATCGCGACAATGATGACAGTTGTTCTGGCCAGTGCTGCTTGCGCCGACGCTGGTGCTGCACCGACCTCCCTTGGTGCAGGGGTATACACAAAGGAACAGGCTGAAACCGGCAAAGCAGTGTTTACCCAGAACTGTTCAAGCTGCCACAACGCCGATTACTACAAGACAGTACTGCAGACCTGGCGCGGCCAGCCTCTGACCTATCTGTTCGAACAAGTGATGAGCGCAATGCCCGCCGACAAGCCGGGTGCTTTGCTGGAAACGGAATACGAAGACGCGTTTGCTTATATTTTTGAGATGGTTGGTTTCCCGGCCGGGGACACCCGCCTGCAGTACGCCAGCGGTATGATGGATGACATCTCCTTGGAAGTCGCCCCGTAAATCTGATCAGGCCGGGCTCCCAGGAGCCCGGCCTGATCGCTCCCCTCTCTCTAAGTTCTCTCAGTCAACGCCGCACTCGCGCAGCAGTACCGTAATGCGATTGCGATCCTGATTCGCCAGCCGCAGTTCATATTTCTCCGCAATTGCCAGCCACTGACGGGCGTAGTCGCACTGATACTCCTCTCTGGGCAGGTAGCGGCTGGGGCCACGATCGCCCTTTTTGCGTAATTCACCGCGCTCCGTAAGAATCAGATTGGCGGGGTCGTTCGCGAAAGCAATCTTCTTTTCCGGGGGCCAGGCGTCGCCACCCTGGTTGTGGGCATAGCGCAACGGGATGACGTGATCCAGATCGATTTGTGCGGCAACAGTGAAGGTCTCGCCAGTGTACTCGTCGAACCATTCGCCCGTCCGCACCTCACAGTTGCGTGGATTCGTGAAGCGCACCTCGCTGCGACTGGTCGCTACAAGAATTTCATGACGGGTCACCTGACAGTCGCCGTCGAAGTCGAGATCGTAAGCCCAGTCGACGCTGTTGAAAAATTTATCCCGACTCTCCGGGTCGAAGAAAAAGCTGTCCGGCCCGGTGCGCATGAACGAGTCCGGCTCTTCACATCCAGGCATGTGGCAGTGATAAGACTGGCCATCATAGTGCCCGCCATTTTCATCGAGTTGCCCTGGGTGGCCGAAGCTCAGGCTGCTCATGGTCGAGAGAAACAGGAGTACAAACCAGTGCCAGAGTGTGGGGGTGAGGCGCGCGGTTTGTCTTTCAGCTGTGTAAACAGAGGTTTTCATTCTGTCTCCTGATCTGTTGCCGCTAATGCTGGGAGGTGCAGTTGTGCTTTTAGTCGAACAGCATCGACAGGTCAACTGCCTTGCAATCCTTCGTGAGCGCGCCGATGGAAATGTAATCCACTCCAGTCTCGGCAATCGCCGCCAGCGTGGTCAGATTGATGCCGCCGGACGCCTCAAGCCGGGCGCGACCGCCTGTGATCATGACGGCCTCGCGCATGGCATTCAATTCAAAATTGTCCAGCATGATGGTCTGAGCGTCCGTGGTCAGAGCCTCCCGTAACTGAGCCAGTGTCTCCACTTCGACTTCCACGGGTTTGTCCGGATGCAGAGCGCGGGCCCGTCCGACGGCAGCCGTAATGGAGCCGCAGGCGTGAATGTGATTCTCCTTGATGAGGAAGGCGTCATAGAGTCCCATGCGGTGGTTGTGGCAGCCGCCGATCACGACCGCGTATTTCTGCGCCGTGCGCAGTCCCGGCAGAGTCTTGCGGGTGTCCAGGAGGCGCACTTGCGTGTGGGCGACAAGGCTGGCGTAGTGGCGACTGGAAGTGGCTGTCCCCGATAGCGTCTGCAAAAAGTTGAGCGCGCAACGTTCTGCTGTCAGCAGGTGTCTGGCACTGCCGCGCAGTGTGGCCAAGCGCTGATTTGGTTCGACAGTGTCGCCGTCCCGCGCATGCCAGGTGATCTGCAGCGTGGGGTCCACTTGTCGCAATACTTCATTGACCCATGGCGTCCCGCACAACACGGCCTGTTCGCGGCTCAGAATTTGAGCGGTCGCCATCGCAGTCTCGGTGATCAACTGGGCCGTAATGTCGCCGCTGCCAACGTCCTCGCGCAAGGCATTGGTGACTGTCACCGACAGGTCTGCGGGGAGAGGTGGAATATCGTTCATGGCGGAATGCTTCCTCGTGAGACTGCTCAGGGGATGTAGCGCAGCGTCAGCTGATCGCCACGCTGGGTGAATTCAACATGGCGCAGAGCGCTCATGCCCAGAAGTACAGTATTGCCGGTCATGGCCGGATTGATGCTGGCACGCACGTCGGTAAGCAAAATCCCGCCAATCTGCAATTCGCCAATAGTGGCGGAGTACACGACCACGTCACCATTGGCCGTGCTGGCTCGCGTCGGGGCACCGCGCTCGAGTCCGGCTGTCAGCGCCAGTTCTTCTGGCAGCACGACGTCGGTCGCGCCAGTGTCCAGCAGAAACACGGCCCGAGCTTCATTGACGAAGCCACTGGCGACATAGTGTCCCTGCGGGTTTCTGCGTAACTCGACCTGGACACTGCCATCGTTGCCGGTGGTGCTGATGGGATTCTGGTTGGGGTTCTCGCGCCTCTCCAGTGCATTATCGAAGAACAGGGTCAGCAGTCCCAATCCCAGTACACAACTGATGATCAGCATGGAGAGGCCGATGGGTCTGGTGGGGTGAGGTTGCTCTGATTGACTCATGTGGCCTGTGTCTGGCTGGACTGCTCGGTGTTTCGATGCGGGAAATTATGTCCCATCGGCCAGGTGATTGGTAGTTAAGTGCGGGTCCGTCGTCACGTGGTCATGGATTGCCGGGCGGGGCCCGGATAGAATCAGCCCGCATCTGCCCGGTCATCGGAGACCATCTTGATCATCGACCATCGTCTTAGTTTCGCCCGCCAGATCGCTTCGCCCAATTGCAGCGAGCGTCCGGAGGGCGTGCCGATTGACCTGCTGGTGATTCACAATATCAGTCTGCCACCGGGAGAGTTCGGCGGCGGGCACATTGATGAGCTGTTCTGCAATCGGCTGGATCCGCTGCAGCACAGTTACTTCGCTGAGATTGCCCATCTGCGCGTCTCGGCGCATTTGCTGATAGACCGTCATGGCGCCGTCACCCAGTACGTTCCATTCAACATGAAGGCATGGCACGCGGGTGCCTCCTGTTTTTGTGGGCGCGACAATTGTAATGAGTACTCAATAGGTATTGAATTGGAGGGCACTGACTTCGAGCCCTTCACCCCTGCCCAATACGATCAGCTGGTGCGGGTGACAGCTTTGCTGCGGCTTGCGTATCCGCACATTACGCCAGCGCGAATTGTCGGGCACAGTGATATCGCACCGGATCGCAAGACCGATCCCGGTCCCTGTTTTGATTGGCAGCACTACCGCTCCCGGTGTGCCTTGGGGGAGTTAACTGCATGAAATTTCTGGTCATATTGCTGGCTCTGGGCATCAATCATTACTGGACCCGAGACCGCGACGTTCTCAATGACAAATGGTTTGTGAAGTTCCAGAGCTGGCTGGCACAGCGCATCGGCGGTTTGCCGGAGCATCTTGCGCAGAGCGGCTGGCTCTATCCTCTGCTGGTCCTCGCGCTGCCCACGCTCGCTCTGGGGATTGTGCTCTTGCTGATCGACGGTGTGGCGCTTGGTTTGATGACCCTGCTCATACACGTCGCCGTGCTGCTGGCACTGTTCGATCATGTGAACGTCAACGGCCTGACTGCCCGCTACCTGGACAGCTGGCGCCGGGGTGACTATGAGTCCGCTTTTTTGCTCCTGCAGGAGCGCTGGCACCAGGTTGCTCTCGACAACTGTGACGATCGCAGCAGGCTGCACGAGGAGTTCTGTCGATTCCTGCTCTCCAGCTTTTTCGAGAGGTTGTTTGCCGTGCTCTTCTGGTACCTGCTGCTGGGTCCGGTCGGCGCTCTGTTCTATCACCTCGGCTTTCTGTATCGCAGCCGGGTATCCCCACATTCGGTGGCTGCAGACAGCGAACTTGTGCTGCGGCTGGTCTATCTGCTGGAGTGGGTGCCAGCGCGGTTGCTCGGCCTGACTTTCTCTCTGGCAGGTGATTTCGTCGCTGGGTTTGCAAGGCTGCGAGCGGTGCTGTTCGATCTGGATCGCAGTGCGGTGAGCGTGGTGTACGCCTGTGCGCTGGCGGCATTGGGAGCAGCACCGCGAACCCTGCTGGTGCGGGAAGAAGCTGGTGCTGTCGGCGAAGCCACGACGGTTCTGATCGACGCCGAAAGTACGCTGGATGAGGCGGCTTTCGGGCCTTATGCAAGCCAGCAGATTGAGGCGCTGCTGGCGCTTCTGCACCGCAGTCAGGTCATCTGGGTGAGTGCGTTGGCATTACTCGCGCTGTACGGAATCGATAGCTGAGCGGTTTTGTAGTTTAACTACATAAGGACAATTTGCGACATTGAAAACGGGCTTTGAAGTCAGGTAAAATCCGGTCACAATGTAAATTATTTACAAAAGCGGTATTGCCCATGGCGGCCGTTTTGAATACCCGAAGCCCTCTTGGGCAAAGAATAAAACGAGAGTCTTAGCATATGAGCCACCACAAAGAAGATACCAATCCCGTCGAAACCAAAGAATGGCTTGATGCTCTGGGCTCAGTCATCGACGAGGAAGGCGCCGAACGCGC